>Ga0265780_10009814_pt1 | contig 11446 bp, 3 predicted proteins | sample P1T30metagenome_FD_192432 | JGI IMG/M metagenome (GOLD analysis project Ga0265780, IMG submission 192432) | Plant litter microbial communities from East Loma Ridge, Irvine, California - P1 T30 | ecosystem: Environmental > Terrestrial > Plant litter > Unclassified | place: USA: California... | reverse complement strand
CTGCGCGAAACCAAAAGTCTGCTGCTGGGCGAGCCCGCCGACCCCTCGCTGCTCCAGCAAATTGCCGACCTGGCCCAGGCCGAAGACGCCGTGCTGCGGACCACGCCGCCGCTCTCGTCCTACCTCAGCGCGCACGAGCTGCTGGTGGTGCTGAGCGTGGAATTTGCGCCGACGCTGCCGGCGGCCCAGCTGGCCGAGGCCGTGGAACGGCTATGCGCTGCCATTCAGGCCGCGCACCCCGATGTGAAGCATGTGTTCGTGCAGCCGATTGGGCCGGAAAAAGAGGGGTAAGCCAGCGCCGCGGAGTAGCACACTGCTAGGGAAAAGGGGAAAGTCCGGTACTGCCGACCCTCCTTCGTAAGCCACTGCAAAAGCAGCGGAGGCATGGCGCTATATTTAACGCCCCCAAATCCTTCGTTTCAGCGCACATGGCTCCATTCCCAACCCAATATTCTACCCTGTCGGCAGTGGCACTCAAAGACCACGTGGCCGCTGCTTATGCCCTGCAGCTGTGCGCCGGTCGCTACTTGCTGCGGGGCGTGAGCGATACCTATCGGCTGGAAAGCTCCACGGCGCAGTACATTCTCAAAATATATCGCAATACCCACCGCTCCCGGTCTGAGATTGAAGGGGAGGTAGCGCTGTTGCTGCACCTGCACGCTCACGGCAGTCCCGTGGCACCTCCGCTGCCTGACCAGGATGGGGAATATCTGCAGGCCTTCGAGGCTGCCGAGGGCACGCGCTACGGCGTGCTGTTCGCCTTTGCCCCCGGCCAACCCGTCTTCGATTTGAGCGATGCCCAGGTGCAGCAAGTGGGGCGTGAAATGGCCCGCCTGCACAACCTGACGGCCCAAATCACCCTTTCGCACCCCCGCCCGGAATACAACCTCGCCACTACGCTCACGCAGCCTCTGCAGCGGCTGGCCCCGGTATTTGCAGCCTACGAGTACCCCGAAGGCCACGCTTACCTGACCGAAACAGCGGCCTTCGCTACCGCCCGGCTGGCGGCGCTCGACACGGCCGCTTTTAGCTATGGCTATTGTCACTACGATTTCCTGCCGAAAAACTTCCACTTCGACGCGCAGGACCAGCTCACCTTTTTCGATTTCGATTTTGCCGGCCGCGGCTACCTGGTCAATGACGTGATGACCTTCTTCATGCATTACTTCCTGCACACCATCACCAAGCGCCTGAGCCGCGAGGAGGCCGACCGGGCGTTTCAGCTCTTCATTGCCAGCTACCGGCAGGTGCGCCCGCTCTCAGATGAAGAGCTGGCCGCTATGCCTTACCTGGGCTTTGCGTGGTGGCTCTTCTACCTCGGCTTCCAGGTCGACCACTTCGACGACTGGTCGAACAGCTTTTTCGGCCCCCGCTACCTGCGCGATAGGGTAGGGCTGATTCGGCAGTGGCTGGAGCGGTAGGACATCCCAATCCAGGCCGCCAGCTATTTCCGGGGTACGAAATATTGATACTGTAAATTCAATTAGTTATTGAAGTCCAATAAGTAGCGTTTTGTGCTGGTGCTTCATAAATAATAATTTCAATCTGATAATCAAGAATTTGAATTTAGTTGTCGGCGGTTTTAAAAATATAATATGAGGCCAATAGGAAATCCACTACCTTTCTACTGCTTTCACAGGAAATTCATTTGGCATCTCTAGGCTTCGGAGTCGCCGGCCCTTCCAGCTGGCTTACCCTCTCATACGCAGAGCCAAGTATCAATTTTCTGTCTTTTTGTCGCTGGTTTTTCTACCCCAAAACCGATGCGTTACCCACTTGCTCCGCTGTGCCTGGTTGAGGCCCGCACTGCCTCCGTCGCATCGACCACAGCGCCCCCGGCCTGGGGGCCGGGCCTAACCCTACCTATTCTGGAAGAAACCCGTCACCAACAAGGTGCCGGACTTATTAGCCTTCGCGTGCCCGGTTCGTCCCATTCTTGGGGTGCTGACCGGGTTTTTTGCTTGTTGCTGTTGCTCAACTTTTCTCTGCCCAATTATGAAAACTTCTTTACGCTTTTCCTGCTGCTGCTCTTTCCTGGCCCTGGCTGGGAAGGTTAGCCTCACTTGCCGGCCGTTGGCCGGTACCTTTTGGAAGTTTGCATCTATTGGCCATTAAAGGCTGATAATGTGACTGCTTCCTTCACACACCGCGCCGCGCTGCTAAGGCCCGGCCGGTACCTTTTTCGCACCCGCGGCGCCGAGCACCGAAGGCCGGCGGACGAGCGGACACCCCTGTTGGCGCAGGGGGCCGCTCGTTCCGCCTTCCTGGGACTATCGGGGCTGGCACGGAAATGCCGGCCCCACCCGCTTCGGATTGCCGGTTCCGGCACGCTTGCAAAAGCGGGCCGGGGCAAGGATGCACCGCTCAAAAACGGCGTCCGAAGTTACGAGTCAACCCTTTTAACTTCTGAAATCTTATATGAAAACCTTTTCTACAATGGCCGCCCGCCTGGTGCTGGTCTTTGCCCTGTTGGGTATTGTAAGTAGCGCGCAAGCGCAGTTCTCGGTGGGTAGCCCCACCTGTCAGGGCAGCACTACTTCTGTTGCCTACAGCTACACAATCCCGTTTGGGGAGGCATTTGACCACTGGGAAACCAGGGGGGATATCACCATCTCCGGCTCGTCGTCGGTGAGCAACGTCTATACCGCTACCGTTGCATCAACGGGGCCCGGCCGGGGAAGACTCACGCTCTTCTCAACCACGGGAGGGTGTGGCGCAATTCCTCATCACCTGGAAATCAATAAGACATTCCCCCAGCCTGATAATAGTAAACTGGTTGGGCCAAGTTGTGTAGTGCTTGGTGAGCCGGCTGGTTTCGTTGTGGCACCCCCAATAATTAGTACCCCGGCGCTTATCAATGCGCAAATTGGCATTGACACCTACGACTGGGACGTCACGAGACCGGGACCTGTCAATTCGGGCTTCCCGGCTGGTTCTGGCCTTGATTTCTCTGGTGACCATAGCGCGGTTTCCCTGACGCTGCCAACAACCTTTACCGGTAATAGCTATGAGCTTAGGGTTAAGGTGGGGGCATGCAATCCCAATTCGTCCTACATGACTAAAACCATTTACATAAAGCCTCAAACGCCTGTCCTGACTGTAACGAACGGTAATGCCACCTGCAAAAACGACCAACTGCCCTTCACCTTTTCATTCTCCGTGCAGACGGGGGTAAAATACACCTGGAACGGTATTCCCAGCGGGTGGACTATCGTCCTGCCAAACTCAACTATTTCCGGTAGCGGAGTAACCTACGCTACCGCCGGCACGCAAACCGCGACCATCACTCCCAATGACTTGAGGGTAGCCGATATCAGCGTGACAGCCAGCAATGCCAGTGGGGGCAGCTGTGCCTCCAGCCCTTCCGATGTGTTCCGCGTGACCCGCCAGCTCACTACGGCCGATAACGGGATTACTGCCTCGGCGAACGGCTGCCTCACGCCGGGGTCCAGCGTGACATTCAGTTTCAATCATACGCTGCCATCCAACACGCTTTTTGAGTGGATTCTGCCAAATAACTGGACTCCGACTTCCAGTACCAGCAACTCCATAACGGTGATTGTTGGGACGAATCCTGGCAATGTGACGGCGCGGGTAGCTGGCTGTGGCGCGGGTGGCACTGTGAAAGCCGTGACCGTTTCCGGCGATAACGGCTGCCTGGCTTCCTCATACTCTATTGACCGATATGGGCCGAAGAGAGTATATTTCGAGGTTGCTAATCTTTTCAGCACCAGCTGCGACCAGGGTACAGGGCCGGGTATCAGCTACGAGTGGTCGAGTACTAACAACCCCAATCCCCTGCACACAACCATTACTACGCCATACGTGACCTTCGCCAATGCCGAGGTGATAGGGCAGAGCGTAAGCGTGATAATCCGAAATGCGAATACCTGCCTTGAGGTGAACGTAGGCGGAACGGTGAACCGTACCGCTCTGGGCAGCACCTCTGCTACGTCCTCAACAGAGCCACTCCTGGCTTATCCTAACCCGGCCGGCAATGAGCTACATGTCGACCTGGACCTGAAGAAGGGTGCCGCGCAGTTGATGCTGACGGATATGCTGGGCCGAACAGTGCAGCAAACCAGCACCAAGGAAGCCCACACCCGGCTCGATGTGCGAGCAGTGCCCACGGGTACCTACACCCTGCGGGCCGTGCTGCCCGACGGAAAATCGATTGGTAAAACGGTGCAGGTAAAACACTAATCTACCCGATGGTTGCCAGGAGTTATGGCCCTGGCAACTATGCCATACTGCATTGCGCACCCCGTGCCCGCCCGGGCACGGGGTGCCTTGGTACTTCCGCCCCCATCACGGCCTGCATTGGGCTGCGGTGGGGGCGTTTGGAGGTACCAGCGTATCCTATTTATTCCTTACTCTGCGGTTGCCATGGCTGTCTTTACTTCTCTTCTTGCACTTATTCATTTCCCGGCGATGCGCTGCCGGGCCGTTGCCGCCTTCTTGCTCGTGGCCGGGGGGGGGGGCTGGGTGCCCGTTACCCAGGCCCAGGTACCCTTCACCGTGCCGGGCGCGCCCGACTGGCAGTGGCAGAACCCGCGCCCAACCGGATACAACCTGAATGACATTCATGTCTTCGACGACCAGTCGGCCATGGCCGTGGGCTCCCACGGGGCCGCCCTGAAAACCACCGACCAGGGCCAGACCTGGCGCCAGGTGTACCTGGGCATGGACTATGACCTGATGGCCGTGAGCTTTGCCACGCCGCAAATCGGCTGGGTGGCCTGCAACACCCCCAACAGCCCCAGACGGGGCGAAGTACGCAAGACGGTGGATGGCGGCCAGACCTGGAGTACCCAGCTGGTGGGCGAGTCCGATTATGTGGTAATGCAGAGCATCCATTTCTTCTCGGCGAATGAGGGCTACGTTTTCTATCACTGGAACGCGCCGGGTTACAATAGTCCTGCTCGCTTGCAGGTCACTACTAACGGGGGGCTGGGCTGGACGGCGGTTACGGTTCCGCCCGAAACCAAGGCGGTGCAGTTCGTCACGCCCCTGGTGGGCTACCTCGTCGGCCCCAGTTCGGTGCTCAAAACCACGAACGGGGGCCAGACCTTCACGGATATAACCCCCGTTGCAATGGGCATTGCCTTTGATAAGGTCTTTTTCCTAGACGCGCAGAATGGCTGGGTTGCCAGCAGCTTAGGGGGCTCAGTACCTAGCTTCTTCCATACCACCAATGGTGGCGCGAGCTGGACGATTGTGCATATTTATACTCCGTCATCCAATTACTATCCACCAGTGACGGATTTGAACTTTGCCGATGGGCTTCACGGACTCACGGACTCTTTCGTAACCGCAGACGGCGGCCAAACCTGGACGATTGGCCGGGGGATGCTTTACTTCGGACGTACCAAGCTCCACCCCACGGGTGTCGGCTTTGGAGCCGGGGCTTATGGTGGACTGATAACCACCACCGACTTTGGTATGACCGGGCGGCGGAGCGACCAGTCGCTGGGCGGCCCCCTGCCCCTCGACCGGGTCGGCTTTCCCGACCCGCTGCACGGCTGGGCCATCGGGGGGCTTTCTTCTGCCAAGAGCCTGTATCGAACCGCCAATCGCGGGGCTGCTTGGCAGCCCATGAACGTAGCCAGCCACGCGCCCGGCGTAGACTGGTCCAATGGCGGTCTGCTGGTCGGCTCCTTTCCCGATGCCGATACGGCCTACGTGGCGGGTCAGGAATATTTCAGCCCCACGAATCAGCCGGTGTACGTGCTCAAAACCGTGGACGCGGGCCAGAGCTGGGTGCGCCTGCCCCTGACAGCGGCCACGGCGGTCAACGACTTGCAGTTCCGCGACTGCCGCTTTGGCCTGCTGGTGGGCAACTTGGGCGAGGTATGGTACACCCGCACCGGGGGGCAAAGCTGGCTGCGCGGCAGCAGCGGCACCACGCAGCGCCTGCGCACCATCAGTTGGGCCGACAATACGACGGCCTATGCCCGGGGCGATGGTAGCACTTTCATTAAAACCGTGGATGGCGGGGCCACCTGGCAGCCCGTGGTCACGACGTTCTTTGATGGTAATCATGCCTCAGCAACTACCATCCAGTTTCTGACACCGCAAGTCGGCTTTGTCAGCGACGGCTACCTTGCCCGGACTAATGATGGGGGCCAAAGCTGGATGCCGGCCGCCAATTCTGTAGGCGGCATTGGCGGGGTTTCGTTCACGTCCGCGACCGAAGGCTGGGCCTATGGCAAAGGAGTGTACCACACCACCGACATGGGGCTGACCTGGACCGAGCAAGTCAATGTCGGCCTGAACCAGCCTTCAGGCAGCTTTATTGACCGCTACAACGGCTGGGTAGTGGGCGAGAATGGCATGATAGTGCGCTACTCGGAGAAGTTTATCACCACGGCGCCGCTGGCCCGCACCAGTTACGCGCCGGGCGAAAGCCTGTCCGTGGCCTTTGCAACCGAAGGTCCTTTCCCGACCAGCGAGCAAACCTTTGAGGTCCAGCTCAGCAATGCCCGGGGCCGCTTCCGGGCCGGGCAGGTGCAGGTGGTGGGCCAGGGCACGACCTCGCCGCTGGCCGTGACGCTGCCGGCTAATTTGCCGACGGGGAGTAACTACCGGCTGCGGGTGGTGCAGGCCCAGGGCTTGGTACTTGGGTCCGATAACGGCCAGGATATTGCCATTGCCCCGGCCACAGTGCCCGACCTGGTGGTGAGCACCGCGTTGAGCCTGCCCGGCGGCCTATACCGCAACGTGACCGTCACCAGCACGGGCCGGCTTGCCCTCACCGCCGACCTGGAGGTAGGCGGCGCGCTGCTGGTGCAGGATGGCGGAGAACTGGCTACAGGCAGCAGCGCCGGCTGCGCGGCCGTAACCGGCGCGGGCAGCTTCACGCTGGCGGCCGGGGCCACACTGGCCATCTGCCACCCGGCCGGCATCAGCAGCACCGGCGCCACCGGGGCCATCCAGCTCAGCGGGGCCCGCAGCTTCAGCGCGGATGCTTCGTACGCCTACACTGGGGCGTCGGCCCAGGTGACGGGCACTGGCCTGCCCGGGCAGGTGCGCAACCTGACGGTGAATAATGGCGGGGCGGGCCTCGCCCTCACGCAGGGGGTTAATATCGTCCAGGTGCTACGCCTCACAGCCGGCGACCTGACCACGGCTGGCCAGCCGCTGACGCTGCTCTCCGACTCAGTCGGCACGGCCCTGATTGACAACACCGGTGGGCTGGTACAGGGCACCGGCACCATGCAGCGCTTCCTCAACGTACGAAACCCGGCCAGGAGTGGCTACCGCCACTACAGCGCCCCGGTGAGCAACACCACGGTCGCGGATTTGGTCAGCCTGGGCTACACGCCCGTGCTCAATACCGCCTACAATACGTCGGCCAACCCAAGCCTAGTCACCCCTTTTCCGACGCTCTTCACCTACGACCAGGACCAACTAAGCACCTCCCCGGCAACGACCGGCATCGACTTCGACAAGGGCTGGTTGGTGCCCGCCTCACTGACCACGGCGATGGTACCAGGGCAGGGCTTCACTGCTCAGGTGCCGAATAACGTGCTGGTTGATTTCACCGGCTCCTTCACCAGCGGCCCCGTCAGCCGCAGCAGCCTCGGCTGTGGTCCTTCTGTCGACGCGGGCTGGCACTTGTTGGGCAACCCATACCCCAGCCCGCTGGACTGGAGCAGCGTAAGCGCCGCCCAGCGGCCGGACGTGGGCGCAGCTGCCTACGTGTTTCAGAGCACGGGCCCCTACACGGGTACCTACCGGCCGTGCATCCGGGGCTTGGGCGAGCCGCTCATTCCCGCTGGCTCGGGCTACTTCGTGCGAACGGCGGCCCCCGGCTTATCGGGTGAGGTGAACCTGACCAATGCCAACCGCGTGACCGAGTTTGGAGCCCAGCCGGCCTTTGGACGGGGCACGGCCGACACGCGGCCGGTGCTGCGCCTGCTCGTGAGCGGGCCCGGCGGCACAGACGAGGCGTACGTGTACTGCGAGGCCGGGGCCACCACCGGGGTGGACGCCGAATACGACGCCACCAAGCTGGGCAACCCCAGCGGCCTGAGCCTGGGCTCACTCGGCAGCGGCAGTACGGCGTTGGCCATCCAAGGCCGTCCACTGCCGGGCAGCCAGACGGAAATAATCCCCCTGACGTTGGCTGTGCCCCAGGCCGGCAGCTTCCGCTTCGAGGTGGGTGAGCTGGCCAACTGGGGCGGGGCCACGCTGGTGCTGGTCGATGCCGGGCTGGGCACGCAGCAGGTGCTGGCGCCCAACACGTCGTACGCCTTCACCCTGGCCACGGCCACGGCCGGGCAGGGCCGCTTCAGCCTGGGCCTACGCCCGGCGGGCGTGCTGGCCACGGCCGCCGGGCTGGGGGCGGCCACGGTGCGGTTGTCCCCGAACCCGGCCCAGGGGCGGGTGCGGCTGGGGGTGGGGCCGTTGCCGGGCGTGGGCCAGGTGCAGGCCACCTTGCTCAATGCATTAGGCCAAACCGTGCGCGAGTTCGCTGTGCCGCTGGGGGCGGCCGGGGCCGATGCGGAACTGGACGTGCGGGGCTTGGCCACGGGCGTGTATGCCCTGCGCCTGGTCGGCGGTTCGCAGCGCTTCACTCAGCGTCTGGTGCTGGAGTAAGGACCTAGCTAACCTGAGCTGCTGTTGCTACCGATATGTCGCCCCGCTGGGGCTTAGCCGCATAGTCCGCTGGGGTTAGCTAGGTAGTGACCCCCACCTGTTTAGGCTGCTGATAAATGGTTTTGGACCTCTGCACTTGCCTTCTTCCTGCAAGGCGGTGGCTCCCTTGTGCCCTTCGTTAGCTCACTCAAAACGCTTCTACTGCTATGAAAAAACTCTTTACCTTCTTTCTGCTACTGGTTGGGCCGCTGGCCTGGGCGCAGGTACCCGACTGGCAATGGGCCGCGCATGCGGGTGGAGGGCAAGCCAGCGGCCAGGCCATCGTCCGCACCCCCGACGGCAGCTACACCGTAGCCGGGCAGTTTCGGGATGCCGTATCGGCTGGCGGACAGGCGCTGGCTAGCCGGGGCGGCGATGACGTGCTGCTCATCCAATACAACGCCGCCGGACAGGTGCGGTGGGCCAAACAGGCCGGGGGAACCGGGCGCGATGGGGCCACGGCAATTGCCAGCGATGCCGACGGTAATCTGTACGTGGCCGGCTACTTCAGCGGCAGCGCCACCTTCGATGGTGTGGCGCTGACCAGTGTGGGGGGTGATGATGCCTTTTTGGCCAAATATGCCAGCTCGGGTGCGCTCCTGTGGGTGCGGTCGGCGGGCAGCACGCGGCCGGACTATGCCGGCGCGGTCGCCGTGGATGGTGCCGGGGCCGTGCTGGTGGCCGGTCAATACCAGGGCGCCATCACCATCGGTAGCAATGTGCTGACCAGTACCGGGCCCGGAGCCGCGTTCCTGGCAAAGCTGGATGCCCAGGGCTCGTTGCTGTGGGCCCAAAACCTGGATAATAGTCTGGTGGGTGGGCTGGCTGCCACTAGCACCGGGCAGGTATACGTGGCTGGTACCCTGGCCCCAACCGGCGGGCTGCTGGCCAAATTCGACGCCGCCGGCACCCGCCTGTGGACCAGCCCGGCCAGCGGCGCGGCAATGGGCACCAGCGTCGCCACCGACAGCCAGGGAGCGGTGTACGTGGCTGGCCGTTTCCTCGCCACGCTGCAAGTGGGCCCCGCCTCGGCCGTGAGCCAGGGCGGCTACGACGGATTTGTTGCCCGGTTCGACGCACAAGGCGCGGGTAATTGGGTCAATGCTGTCGGTGGTTTGGAAGAAGACCAGGCGCGGAGCGTGGCCATTACCGGGCAGGGCAACGTCGGCATCACGGGGTATTTTCGGGGCAGTGCCACGGTAGGCGGCCAAGCTCTCAGCAGCGGCATGGCCTGCTCCAGCGCCTTCGTGAGCTGCTACGACCGGCTGGGCAACTGGCGGTGGGCCCGCCAGGTGACGGGGAATACCTCAAGCGGCGGGGCCGGCCTGGTTTTCGATGCCGACAGTGAAGCCGGTGCCGTGACGGGAACCTACCAGGGAGCCCTCGCTTTCGGGAGCACGCTGTCCCTGCCCGCCGCCTGCCCGGCTGATGTGTTCACGGCCCGCCTCACCACCACTTTCCCCGACCTGGTGGTGAGCACGGCCCAGGCCATCGGGGGCAGCTACCACCACGTCACGGTGACCAGTACGGGCCTGGCCACGCTCACGGCGCCGCTGCAGGTAACCGGGACGCTCACCGTGCAGAGCGGCGGAATGCTCGCTACCCAGTGCCAGCCGCTGACTGGGCCGGGCAGCTTCGTGCTGGCTGCCGGGGCCGAGCTGCGCATCTGCGACCCGGCCGGCATTGCCACCGTCAGGGCCACCGGGGCGGTGCAAGTAGCCGGCCCGCGCAGCTTCAGCCCCGATGCCACTTACGTGTATAACGGCACCACCGCTCAGCAAACCGGGACCGGATTGCCGGGGCAGGTGCGGACGCTCACGGTGGCCAATACCGCCGGCCTGGGCCTCTCCGCGCCCCTCGGCATAGCGCGGGGCCTGCAGCTCACGGCCGGCAACCTGCGGCTGGGCGGCCAGATGCTCACGCTGCTTTCCGGCCCGGCCGGCACGGCGCAGGTCGACAACGCCGGCGGGGTAGTGGGGGGCGTGGCCACCGTGCAGCGCTACCTCGACCCCCGCCTGAACGCGGGCTTGGGTTACCGCCACCTAGCCTCCCCCGTGCAGGCCGCCACTGTGGCCGACCTGGGCACGGCCGCCTTCACACCGGTGGTCAACCCCGCCTACAATACTTCGCCTACGCCCGGCCTCGTGGTGCCCTATCCCACGGTGTTCGGCTACGATGAAACCCGGCTGGCTTCCACCTCCAACAACCTGCCGGCCTTCGACAAGGGGTATTTCTCACCGGCCAGCCCCGGCGACCGGCTGGAAGTGTTGCGGGGGTACGCTGTGCAGCTGGCCGGCAACCAAACCCTGAATTTTGTGGGCGAGCTGAACAACGGCTCCTACAGCACCACGCTCACGCGGGGCCCGTCGGCCGATGCCGGCTGGCAGCTGCTGGGCAACCCTTACCCGGCCACGCTGGATTGGAGCCGGGTGACAGTGCCCGTCGGCCTCGACGATGCCGTGCATATTTTCCAAAGCTCGGGGCCCTACACCGGGCAGTACCGCAGCTACGTCAACGGCTTTGGCAACCCGCTCATTGGCCTGGGACAAGGCTTCCTGGTGCACCCGAGCGCGGGCACAACCAGCGTGCAGCTCACCCTAACCAACGCGGCCCGCTTGGCTGATTTCGATGCGGCCCCACCCGTCAACCGCCAGGCCGCCGACCCGCGCCCGGTGGTCCGGCTCACCCTCCGCAATCCCGCGACTGGCACCGGCGACGAAGCCACGATGTACTTCGAAGCCAGAGCCACGGCGCAGGCCGATGCCCACTACGACGCCCGCAAACCCCGCGCCGCAATTCCCAGCGA
>Ga0265780_10009813_pt1 | contig 11446 bp, 9 predicted proteins | sample P1T30metagenome_FD_192432 | JGI IMG/M metagenome (GOLD analysis project Ga0265780, IMG submission 192432) | Plant litter microbial communities from East Loma Ridge, Irvine, California - P1 T30 | ecosystem: Environmental > Terrestrial > Plant litter > Unclassified | place: USA: California... | reverse complement strand
CGTGTGTCGAGTGTATTGTTCAAAAGGGAAATGAGGAGTCTGGCGTTTTTCACCCATGGTTGGCTGATCAGTCCTCCTAGTGTTACTGTTTCAATTCTAGGCATCGAGCTAGGCTTGCAATATACCTCTACAAAACTTCACGCGCTCATGCCAACGGACGATTTGCTCAGTCATTGCCTGCTGCGCCGGCTGCATTCACGGGTCTCACTCGTGCGGCCTACACAAGACATTCAACCAAGCTCTCTGAAGATCGTCTGCAATTCGAGGTCCGATTCCATAAAACGAATGTTGGGGTTATATACATATAAGATAACCAAGTATAAACACGAAGAGAACCCGTCACCACCCTCCCGCAGTTGACATTGCCAGTCGTCAGTCGCCAATCCACAACCAAAACCCAAAAGCCCATAGCTCTGTAATCCTGTCCTTTCGAACACAGAGCTCCGACACCAACATCTAGTTGGCGGCAGTCCACAGCGCCGGACCAGGGAATGTGTAAGTCGTAGGGTTGGTGTAGATGTTGAACACAATACCAGGCATGTCCTTCGTGTACAAGCTAGTGCCAGGAACGCCAGCTGTCGGTGCAACAGAACCGCTACCGCCGACCTTGAGGTTCAAGCCTACAGTAATACTCAGCGTATGATCTTTTTGCATTTAGAGTAGTCTCAGAGATGAAGGGGCTTACACTGGGGATACAGCTGCGCGCCATTCACGTTCTGCCCACCGTGAAGAGCAATGATCTCATGACGGATAACGTAGTTGCCAGGAGCAAGTTTGGCAGGAAGGACAGTAGAGACCTTGAACTTGTTTTCGATCAATGTGTCTGTAACCCAAGTTCCTGGGCTGACGATGGCGGATTGGGAGATCTTCGACCAGCGGAGAGCACTGGGGGCTAGAGTGGTACAGTCGCCTGTAAGAAAGTAATGATTAGCAAGAGTGCGTGCTGTATAGGTTCATGTAGGGGCCCTACCGTTGCAAGGCGCAATGTAGTTGATGATCGGGCCCTTGTGGCTATCAGGCCAAGTGTTCCACTCAAATTCGATCGCGTCTCCAGCGTTGACGTTGGCATAGAGACGTCCAGCCGTAGCACTTTTGTGGCAATTCACGTCCGCTGTGCCTGTGGATGCGGGCTCGACGAAACCAATATCTTGGTTCAAAGCATCCCAGCCTGCAGTTTGAGGGCGACTGTCTTTTGAGAAGTAGTACCACACAGGGTCGGAGCCGTTGGTGAAGGTGCCCTTTACATTGACACCTTTGACGAAGCCGTGGGCGGATGCTGTGTCGAGAAGGACAGCGACGGCGCCGAGGAGGAGTGCAGATGTGTACATCATGGGGACAACGAGAGAATGATAGCGATTGTCGTTCCTTTAATGCTGGTTAGTTGCACTTGTTTCTACTTGTTCTTATACGTCTTCAAATGTCTTGATAGTTTGTTTGGTGGCTCATGATTTTCCCGATCAGAGACGGAGCACATCGACCGATCGAATATGGGAAGTCAAGCATTGTATAGTACCTTTAGATGACTACAGGCCATTACCTACAACGTTACAGCAGCAATGGGCATAGTCACCAAGGCGAAGCATAGCTTGTTGCTCCTTGGTCACACACATAGTGCGCGCCGTGTAGTTTCCAAGATATTTCACAGCTTGGGAAACCGGTCACAAGCTAAGAGGATGATATTGCAGTAACAATTATTCCGCTGCCAAGTGTGGTTATGGCCCAGAACGGCGCGCTTCGTGAGTCCTGGTTTTCGTCTGGGGCAATCTATCTTCCCGGGAAGCCGCAAGCGAGCAATTTGAACGCTAGGGTAACAGCGAATGGCGTCCACATGGTGTGCACCTTGAAGTTACACTTGCCACACAGACAGCTTGTAAGGTTGCGGATATGTTTGATAATTTCTCCGTTCCAAGGTTGGTGAGATTCGTTAGCTACTGTTACAGCTAAAGGTGGAGGCAAGCACCCCATCCAGGACAAAATCCAACTGCTTCGTTCCCAGCAAAATCTGACTTTTGCGCAAAACAAGAAGGCACCAAACAGCTTGTGTATAGTAATCAACGACCCAGACACAAGGGTACTAGACCAAGTTTCCGCGGCTGTACTACTGTAGACTCAAGCCCGATTGTTCGACCAAGCCTATGACCTCCAAGACTTCTCTGACATGATGTTCCTGCTTCTGCCGAAAGTGGGATAGCGTGTGTGTGGCGGACGGTATGGTAGCACCTGCGCGATGTTAATAGAACCCTTCAACAACAACACCTTCCAGACATACCATCTCGTCCTTTGATTCTTTGCCCTGTACCGCCGTCTCTTTTTCGCCAACGTTCTGCGCATCGCTCTCCTCTTTGTCGCCCGACTTCTGCTCGACCTCGACCTTCGTTTCCTTGTCGCTCACTTCCTCTCCGCCGCCCATGTCCTCGTCGCTCATTTCGTCCTCTGACCACGTCTCTCCCTCTGCCTCCGCGATCTCACGATCCTCCTCCACTCCGGCGTAGTAAAATTCTAGGGTACGAAGCACATCTGCCTCGACGTCCGGGATTGGCGTGTCGTCGGGCCGTTCCTCGTCGTTGACCAAAGCTTCCCTGAACACACACAATTTAGTTTCTGTATCCAAATAGTGTAGAGTAAACCCACCTTGTCTCTTCTAAGCCCTCGTGAAGGTCATCCAGCGCCTCTTTCAGATCCGGATTTGGATCGTTACCATGCCATTGCTTCGTAATACGCCAAAGGGTTTCGCCCTTGACGTAAAAGACGTATGCTTCATGGAAGTCATCCAGAAGACATGCAAGCATCGTGAAACATTTGATACGGTGAAAACGAGGGATAGCGGAGTCGGCGAGCAAATTGCGGACGGCCTCGGTACACTTCTCGATTTCGTCTTGTTCGAGCAGCGCAAGAGCAGCGTTGAAGTCTGTCGTAAACCGGCGATCGATTTCATCAAAAGTGGCCATCTAGAAGGCGTATAGGGTTGATTTAGGTGTGGTGAGAGAGAGCGAGTTTGTTCGTGAAGTGTGAAGTGTTAGGTAACCTTGCATGGATACCTAGGTAGGGCGGATGCAGCACTAGCTGCACGTGACAAACAAACAACCAAAACCGCACTGATTTTCTACGCCACTCTGCAGTACTGGGGCTTGGCCAGGGGCTTGAAGGCGATATGAACCATCCACCTAATAGATCAATAGATTGTAGCTAGGCATTTGTCCATTTGTGAGACATGAGACATCCACACTACGTGCATGCATCAAACAGAATCTGCACAACACTGCGACAGCAATTATGGTCTAGCTAGTGCGTATGAAGGTATACTTGGGTAACATGTTGGGTTTGGTGTCAGACATGGCTTTCCCATCGTCCAGCTGGTTACTCCTGATGTCCTTCACATCCGTCCTGTCTCAAATCACAACATCGGATGCTCATATGGTTGCGTCAGCAGTCCCGCCCACTAAATTTTCGCTACCTTTCACTCTTCTGATCTTTTACGATGACGCAATTTGTATACGGGTGCCTGATTGCAGTCCAGTGTTTGCGTCACGCAAATTCAGTCACTGCGAATACCCGTGAACTACACCGACTCGTCCAAGAAGACTTTGCACTGATCTTCCACCCCGCCGACCAGCTTTTCTTCTTCATTTAGATCCAGCAACACATTGATCGTAGCAGAGCGCGACCACCAACATTATGTCGCCAAAGGCGTCCCAAGCTCTGACTTCGCCCAAGGACGTCGCCAACGCATCACCTGGCGAAACGACCCGACGCCGACGCCCCAAGCGGAAGGGCATACTTCAACTACGGCCGCAAGTAGTCAAGCGAATTAAGACTGTACTTCCGACACCTGTTTCCCCTCGTCGCGCCCTACAAACATCATCGCTCCTTGATCAGACCAATCTTGGTATCACCATCGACGAGACTACGAAAAACGCATCCCATTTCTTGGACCTTGTCAACAGCAAAGGTCTGAAGCTCAAGGAGACAGCGCGCGAAGACCTATCCGCTCTACCGACATACGGTTTGTCAGACACCAAAGGCGCCAAATACGTCAGGGATCTACCGCATCATGCTCCAGATACCCGGCTCTATGAATTCGACGAAGAATCCGTCAATCTTGTCGACTATGTTCAACCTAACGGCGTGAATGCACGATGCTGGTAAGTTTCAACGCCTAAGACACAGGTCAAATGTGAGAGCTGTGCTAACCTCACATACCATATCATAGGGTGATGCAAGCCAAGAACGTTAGCTCTGCGGACCCGAACGAGCGGATCGATCTATACCAAGTGATTCCAACGGCTGGAGCAACCAGGATCAACGATGTCCAAGGATGGATACCTAAGACATATACAGCGCTTTGTCCGTCTTGCAAACAGTCCCCAGATGACCTGAACAAGTCCTGCGACAGGCAAACACCATGCCAAAATTGTATCGCCGCTGGTAGAGGTGATGAGTGTAAGGCTGAACAGACTGGGCAGGATTGGCATATTCTCACTCTCCAAATCGAGCAGCGAATCAAAACTTGCCGCCCATGGAATATACTTACCGACACCGTCTGCGACAACCGTGAAAAGATCATCAAGCTAGGTCAAATAACGGTGGATGTTATCAACAGATATCCGTTGGACTTTGACTTCGCCAACTGGTACGCAAACCGAGGGTTTGTGGGGAGTTTCGTATCTGTGACGAGTTTGCTTGAGTGGAAGAAACACGACTACCCACAACTCGACCTCGGTACTATACCTCCCGGAGGGATTCTATGGAACAGCAAAGAAGGCTTTGCTGGCTGCGCGCCATTCACAATTCCAGCAGTTCGGTTCGCAACCGGATTCCTGCAACAGAGACGAAGAGGCTACTGCCCACCTTTCATGATCGCCACTGACGGCGGCGCCCCTCAGTTCTCTATTTTAGGGAACAAACTCGACACCGCAGCCGTTGAGGCCGCTCCATACTCGTCGGGTTGGCATTTGTTTGGCGCCGAGCCAGTGCAGGGCGCAGAAGACAAAAACCTAACTCTACGCAACATCGACTTGAACAAAGAGGAAGAGCGGATCGCAGTCAAAGCTATGCAAATCATGTTTCACGGTATGGTTGGCATGGTTGGAACTACCAAAGCGCTTTATACCAGTTTCATGCACAAATCTATGCCTCTTGGGAGCGATAGTATCACACCGACGACGTCAAACCGAGCACGATATCACGGCAAAGAAGCTGGAGTACTCGGTCTTCGAAGATTGAACAAGTACGTCTGTTTTCCCATGACCAGAGAAGCTCAAGCTGGTTTAAATCTATCTGGACTCGACAAGGACGTTGCGCATCTCGCAGATAGTCCACGCTTTCGGAGCCTAGGGCTGCTATTAGGTCCGCAAACTGAAGTGAGAGACCCTGTGTGTCATGCTTGGGTGTTTGAGCACTGTCTACGCGCGCTTGCCGAAGGGGAAAACTTGCTACAGACGATGCTTCTAGTGCATGTGGCGGTCGATCGGATCGAACTTGGACTACTTACAAGGAGTCAAATCATCGCCGATTACTGTACCTGCAATTCTATCAGTGCCCAGCAACAGACTAGACATGTCTGCGTTCACTGTAGACTCAGCTGGATATGCGCTGAGACGATGAGACAACCCGACAAAGATGGACTACTCGTCACCTGTTCTGGCTGTGCCGGTCGCGAGATTCTCGAGATTACCGACATCCCAAAGGCTCCAAAGGTTCCAAATATTCTAAAGGCAAACTCGGCGCTCGGAGACCTACAGTCCCAGATTATGAAAAAACTCTCCCAGGTACTCCATCACGAAGGCAAGCTCACTGTGGCCCTACCGGCATGGACACCATCCTGGACACCCGAAGAACTGACTAGTACTCTCTTGAAAGAGCACTCGACCGACAACCCGGACTTATGGACTCGCGGATACGCTCCAAGCCAGCAAATCTCCTTGAAGACGAGGTCGGGTCTGGTACCAGAAGCGCAGACGCGAGTACGAACTGGCTATGATCCGTATATTATGAGCATCGAGAAGCCTCATCAGCGGTGTATTGACCCTAATTCTGGCGGGATCTCGCTCCACTCTTCTGGCAACGTAATTTTGGAGCTGTTTTGCATCAATCTCCTGAAGTCTACATCCTCAGTGTCCTCCGTGCCATTGCATCGCGAGGCTTTGCTTCTTCGTGAGCAGGTAGATGGGCGGGCGCCCCGTGAAGGATACTATCAAGAAGTCCAGCATAAATGGGAGATCATTGAGCGAGTAAGTCTTCAGCCTATGCTTTCCTGTCGCTATCCTTACTTACCATTCGCAGGCGCACGACAATCAGCGGTTAATCTCATTACTTGCAGCGAGGGCCAATTTGAAACGAATTCGACCAGGCCAAGATTTAGCCGCTGTACCACACGCTATGCACATGGAAAAGACTGGCGTCTGGGACGGCTTATTACTGGGCCGTCATATTTATTTTATCTTTAAAACACGAGGAGAGAGTGGAGAGTTCCTGAGAAACGATGACGGCTCCCTCATGTTTGAAATGGGTGATGAGTCTTGGGACTGGAAGATCATCCTGCAAAACATCGACCAGTTGGAGAAAGACCCCGATTTCAACCCACACGGAATCAAGATCCCTCGGCTTGGTAGGAAGAAGTTACCCTGGTTTTGGCGTAAAGACACTTGTCCACAAGATCTTGACGAAGAATTCCTCTTCAAGGAGTTCAGTTCTCGGTTGCAAACGATGAGCCAGAAATGTGATCCACATCACAAAACTGAAGAGTCGCCTGCAACGTTGCTTTTGGAGTATGCGGTACAGTTTCTTGAAACCGGAGGCAAAGACCACCTCTTTGGGTTCATTATGACGCCATTCGAAGGACATATGGCCGTCTACTCATTTGGTCGCGGTATCACGCAGAAAGTCAAAGATGAGGCAGATAGGGTGATTTTCCCTGGAGATCACCTAAAGACTGGCTGCACGGTATTGTTGCCAAAAGACATGAAGACGGACTATGACATCACTCGGCGCACTGTGGTAGCAGAAAGCTGGTTGACTAACCGGTTCCGCTATCAGTTCCATGGTGGACCTGCTCTGATCAAAAAGCTCGAGGACGCGGTGCGCACCATTGAACCAACGAAATGGTACGACCAAATGCAGACAAACCTCAACGACTACCTAAAAGTGCCTCTACCGAAATCTTACAAGGATAAGGCATCTTGGAGGGCAAAGATGAGAGCCTTAGATGCAAGCCGGATCGCTGAAGATTTAGAAAACGAAGAGGTTCAAGACGACGAGCCCGCCGCTGCCTTGAACGACGATGAGTTGTTCTTCACAGAGCAGTTACAAGCGTTGGAAGCTTTGAAAGCCATGACACCAGGCGACCTGGTCACTGTATTCTGCTCTGAATGCGACGAATCGGGAGATGACACCACACTCCTGGCTTGCTCCACAGCAGACCATGCGACTAAGATGACTCATTACCACTGTCTTGGTCTGGATGCCATGCCTGGAGATACCGAAACTTGGCCGTGCAAACAATGCGAAGGTGGGCCGAACCAGTCGCTCATGGTCAAACTCAAGTTTCCTCGATACTTGAATATGAAGAACATCGGCAACACATGTTACCTGTCTTCGTCCGTCCAAGGGCTCTACGCGATCAGACCGCTGCGCGATTTCATTCTTGATATCAGCAAAGAACAGCAGAAGGGTCATGATCTGTCTGGGCGCGATACGCAATCTTGGCTGACTGCGACGCCAGCTGGTCAGGATGCGTCGACTGCAATGTCGGCGCACATGCAAAAGTCTACCAAATTTCTGCGTGAGCTACGCACGCTTTTCTTGAAGCTAGGTCGGGAGTCGCTCTCAATTCAGGCGAGTGACGTCAGCCCACTATTCAAGGCCCTTTCTGAGCTGGATCCAACAAACTGGAAACTCGGAGAACAGAACGATTCTGCCGAGCTCTTCACTTTCGCTCTCATCAGAATTATTCAAGTCACCGACAATTCAAGCATTAGGCAACGGCAGCTCGATGACGTAGCAGAGAAGAAAGCGATACGCGACCGAGGACTTTTATGCGAGCTTCATGATGAGCACTTCGACGACCGTGTAGAGACTCTTTGCTGCACCACCAACTATTGCCGCAAATGTCTTCAGCGCCATACAGAAGACTTCCTTGGTAAGTGTCCAGCCTGCGGCGTGGTGCCATGCACTATGCAACAGGTCACGTCACTGCCAGGCTCTGATATCGCGAGGGCCCAGCCTCCAGAGCTGGCGAGCTCTGCTCTCTCAGATTACATGGCTCATATGAGACGAGGTTGGGATTCTTGGATGTTCGAAGCCTTCTGCATCCAGACTGTGACGGAAAGCAAGTGCAGCGACTGCGGTCTTGTCTCCCGCAAGTTTACCTGCGATCTGCAGATGCTCGATCTTGAGTTTGAGAATCCTCAATCAGACGAGAACTCTCTACATAATATGCTGAGACAGTGGCGACGGAAAGAGCTGGACGACAAAATCCATTGTGCCTCTGGATGTCGCGCTCACGCGGGATCCAAAGTTCAACACAAGCGTATCACCCGCAGTTCCGAGTACATGTACATCCGCTTCAACCGTGCCGAATCCTTTGGCGAGCGAGTGCTATGCGGTGTGGAGGTTGCAGCTTACCTGGATATTTTGAACTTTGCAGACTACGCAAAACTACCATCGGACCCAAGTCCCAAGGAAGCAGTATTTCTGGGTGGATACTGCATTTACCAGCTTGTCATCGTCAATGTGTTCTTTCCCGGTACCAGTGGTGGCCACTATGTCACTTACTCCCTGACAAACGGTATCTGGCAAAAGTTCGATGACCTCGGGCAGTCATACGCCGTCCAAGAGCACCCGCAGGTAGCCATCAACAGTAACGGCGTCATTCACTATGTCGTCTACCAGCAAATGCCGAAACGTAGGACGTTGCCGCTGACCAAGGACAACAAACACACTCATGGTCACGTACTTCATAAGGGCGCTGACGTTCCACCTCCGGTTGAGAGTCCACCAAAATGGCAGGCCGTATGCCAACACAAGGGATGTGGCCTTCCATTCCAGAACTTTCTATCGTTACATATTCACTCAAAAGCTGCACACGAGCCCAATCCTGTCAAACCTGCGGTAATGTGCACGCGCTGCACCGCCACCAGGCCTGGCCAAGAACGTCTGTTCCATTACGAATGGGAATTAGCGGCTCACACGGAGGCAGTGCATCCCGACGCAAGTCAAGGCCATGGATGCGCTTTGTGCGGCCAAGTATTCGCCGACAAGCTACTCTTAGATGCTCACGAGACGGCATGCACGCTTAATTGCGATACATGTGGCGAGACCTTCGTCGACAAAGCATCCTTCGACACCCATAAGAGCACCTGTACTCTTACTTGTGATACATGTGGCGAGACTTTCGCGGACAAGGTACTCTTGGACGCCCACAAGACGGCATGCACGCTTACTTGCAACGCTTGTGGCGAGACCCTCGTTGACAAGACATTGTTCGACACCCACAAGAGCACCTGTTCTTTGACGTGCAAAGGCTGTGGTGAGACCTTCGGAAACAAGGTACTCTTCCAGGAGCACATGTGCACAAGTTCGTGTGATGGCTGTAGCGAGACTTTCGAGTTCGCAGCGGATTTGCAAACACATCAGAACGTGTGTCTGCAGTACCTGAGGAAAGCTCTTGCTGCTGAGCGAGCAAACGCTGTTGAGCGAGAACGCGCTGCCGAGCAGAGGGGACGCGCTGCCGAGCAGAAGGATCGCGTTGGTGCGCACGATGAGTTGCTGACGGAGCTGATAAACTCGAAGATGGCGTTGAAGAAGTCGAAGGAGCAGCAGCTAAACAAGATCAAGATCATGGCGCAAGCGTTGAAGATCGAGTCAGCTACTCTCAAAGCTGAGATTGAAGACTTGGAATTACAGATTGAGAAAACTAAAGCTAGGCGCTCTGGCTTGTAGAAACGAGAGACGAAGGATCATGGACAAAGAAGGCAGTATGTAAACAAGTTCGCGCGCAGTGCGCATGTAGGTATCATCATACTTCACCAAGAATGCATGCAGCTCGTCAGATTCTTTATCATGCGAAACACTCTCGGGTCGTAGTTTTGTCAATGACAATACCGTTTCTTGTGTCAGCTTGTTACGTAGCTAACCGCATCACTTTCTCCCTTGCTCGAAAGCTCGAGTTCGCAAAGAACACAAAAATCACAGCAAGGCAGATATCAATTTGCGTTCATGTCATGATGGCTAGCGTAGATGGTGGTCTGTGCCTCCCAAGACATGCAACCAGTCTGATTTATGAGATAACCTTCCTACCAGCCCTAACTAAGAAATGCTAAAACTGTCGAAACCTTATAGTAAATTTAACTACTACTATAACTATGTAAATATATTAAAATAAAGTGTAGAAAACTTTTTCTATATTAGTAAGACAAAACTCTCCGTGAACCAGTTCATCGTACCGAAATGAGGATGAGCGAGATTATGACCAACCCGACAGCCAACGAAGAGCTCCGTGCTCGCCTTACTGAGCTCATGAAAATCGGAACAGACATGTCGGCTCTAGAAAAGAAACAGCTAACTAGTAAGTCGCTCCGCTGACTCCCCTATCCCTCATTTGTTGCTCTTACCACAAGGTCTGGGCCGGTTGTTGAGCTTCAGCAGCGAACCTATGTTTCATCGTCGGCGCTCACGAGCACCCGACGTTCGACCCACAGACCGTGTACCTACTGTTAGGGCAGCATGTCGACTGGCCTGGGTTCTCGATGTATTACATTGATGGCCACAACAAGATCGAAGGCAAACGAACCTTATCGAGGGAAGATGCACTGGATGGGCTACGAACTGAAGTCGAAAAGCAGGTTCTGAGTATATGCCGAAGGCCTTGAAGTCCAGCATGGTGTGTTTCTCGGGACCAAGTATCAAGTTTTATCTCTGCTCGTATAGCATCAGCTGTTGATGTGTAACTCCCAATCGTGTCTTCCTCTGCTAGCTCTAGACAGTTTTCATCCAGCTCGGTTCCTCCTGCTCAAAAGACTTGAACCCTGGAGCGGGAATCTTTTCAAACAGTCCACCCTTCAACGCAATCTTATCGCCAGCCAGTACAGACGTGATTGGGCTTTCTCTAATTAGCTAGGCTCTCTCCAATGCAACATGGATTATTAGCTCACCAGCCGCAGTTGCTGCAGAATTGACGAGTAATCGGGTTCCCGCTCTTCGTGTCGTTGTCGCGATAGTCTTTGAGATACTTGTTCGGATCGTTGATTGTGACTTGGGGACTGTCGAGGATGTATACGATTGATCCGATGCTTCCTCCTGCGCGGCGGCAGTTGGCGCTTCCACGGTCAGTATGGAGATACAGGTAGAGGCTATAGTGATGATGCATACCAGTAGCAAATGGCAGACTGCTCAGGCATGGAAGGCATGGAAACTTTGATGCTTCCGCAGTTGCAGCGTCCCTCGGCCA
>Ga0265780_10009812_pt1 | contig 11447 bp, 9 predicted proteins | sample P1T30metagenome_FD_192432 | JGI IMG/M metagenome (GOLD analysis project Ga0265780, IMG submission 192432) | Plant litter microbial communities from East Loma Ridge, Irvine, California - P1 T30 | ecosystem: Environmental > Terrestrial > Plant litter > Unclassified | place: USA: California... | reverse complement strand
GGTCCGCGTTGAGAGGATCTACTGAGGTCTGTTTGTAGGCTAACAAGGCATATCAACATCGTCCGCGGACAACGTTGCAAAGGAGGCTTGCGCTCGCGAGCCGCTGGTAAAGAAAGCCCCGAACTGCTTGGTCGTCAGTTCACGAAAGTGAAATCTTCTAGCCACAGCCACAGGCTCACAGCTGAAAAGTAGCTGACAGTAGTTGAAGCTCGCTCAGCCAACCAGACAATTTACAAGCTGCTGCAGGGGCAAAGTGAAATATGTTGCCCATCTGGCCAGACGACGTCGTCGTTAGTCGTCGCTTGTTACTTCCCGTACCTTGCGGCTGGCTGCGTGCTCTCGCAATCATAATAGTCTCTCCGCCTTCCGCAAGGAGGGGCAATACCCTAGTGCCTGGCGCTCGGACGATTTCACATGGGGGGTCGATCTGAGTCGAGCGGCTCTAGCTCCTCTGCTGATCAGGAGCCAAGAGAGACAGACATTCGCATAGGGGGGGGCTGAGAGAATGCCATGTTCGGAGTGAACATTTCTCAGTGCGTGCGTGCGTGTTAAAGACAGCGTCAGACCAGCAGCGACCGTGCTGCAAGACGACCGTGTGTTATTTTGTTTTTGTCAAAGCATCGGATGGGAATCCTTGGGAATTCCGATATGGATAATGGACATCGTACAAACGGTGGTGCATGCAATCGATGCAAAGCTCAACCGGCGATTAGTGCTATTGGTCGATTTGTTAGCGATGGGCCCAGTAAATCCCGACGAATCGGTTCGCCATGATGGAGGGGCTTGCTGTCAAACAGGCCTCCCATGCAGCCTCTCTGCGTGAATACGGTCAGCCCGCGAAGGATGCTTTATCTCTTGTCGTCTGCCAGCGAGCCAGCTCAGCTCAGCCAGACAAGCCAAAGTCGTCTGCCGTTGCAGCCGGGCAGTAGCGGACACTTGTTCCTCCTCGCCTGTGGATGCCTGGTGGCACAGCGCTGCCATGCTCGGCGATTGGATCCAGAACTCTCGCTCAGACCATCCACATCCCCCAAAGCATGCGAGCTCGCCATGGACATTCCCGCTGTCCGCACGGCATCTCCACGCCAACAGCTTGCCTGCCTGCCTTTTGCCCACCGCTACCAACTGCGAGCGGAATGCCATGCCCGGCCACTGCATGCGAGCCGAGAAGCATCTGCGCCGTACCTTGCACACCCACGTCCTCCCTTTGTACCTGTAAAGTAAACTAGCGTGCCAAACCGTCCGATGATGTAGCCCGCAACCGCCCCCAGCGGTTCATCATCGTGCGTGTGTCTTCTCCCTGCTCGTAGCTCTACTCCGTACTACTTCCCTCGTACCTGCGTTTGTCTTACCTTGACCGCACTTCTTGCGCTCTGCCAGGAGACACTTGCCCTCTTGTCCATTTTTCGCAGACCGCGCGGTTTTCTGCATCGCTCGGGCTCCAGCTGGTTTTTCGCTCTTCTCAAGTGGGCTCTCTTTGGTCATCAGATCCGCAAAGGCCGCCCGCAGCCCCTCCGACGCCCAGGCAGCTTCTCGGTCCGCACCAACAGAGATCGGACGGTCTCAATCGGCACAGTATTTCTCTGCTATAGGCCACCTGAGACACTGTCTATCACTTGACACTTCGGCGGAGAAAATTTGGCCGTTGCGACAAGCAAGATTGCAAAACCCGTTGGTCAGCCCCTTCGACCTCAAGCTCATACAGCACTCAGATCGAGATCTAAGAGCTCGGGCGCTTGGTGTGGACTTTTTGATAAGATGCTGTTGGCGGAACAGTAGGAATAATCATCTTGGAGAGATTACCTGCGTTTGTTGTAGTTCTTGAAACATGGAGTTTGATCAATCGTTTTCTGGGTAGGTGATTATTCTATACCGTTTTGAACTTGAAGATAATCCTACGAACAAGCAAGCTGACTTTGTTTATCAAGTGTCGCCGACTGGGGCTTCCCAAGTCCAACTGCAACACCGACTACCGGCTCCTTCAGCAATACCACCATACAAACACCGAAGACTGCTACTTTCCCGTCGCACTTCCAAGATGCCTTCGATACGCCTCAGATGCAGGGCTATGGCACGCCTCAGCAACCAATGTACTCGTCATCAACTCCAATGCAACGCCCGCAATCGTCCTCTGAAACCCTCCGATCGAACTACTATGCTGCCGTGCAAGCACAGAATGGCGCGCAGAACATGAACACGTCTGTACAATATACGCATGCGCAGGAGGTTCCCTCGAATGGTGTCTACGCCAACATGGCACAGCCGTCACCACAACATATGACCTTTGCGCAATGCGACCCCAGTCAGATGCAAACTCCACCTCCAACAAGGGGCACGTCTGTTAAGAAGCCTCAGCTCGTGCAGAATGTCGCGTTCGGCACTCCTTCTACGATTGCGTCTCGCCGGTTCATGACTCCCCAACAACACGTCCTTCAATCGAACGCGCCGATGCACCAGCAGCAACAGACTCCGATGCAGTTCCCAATGCTGCAGCTGTCGCCTGATATGCAGCAGTTTGGCAACATGGGCCCAATGACTGCTCCCGTGCACTCGCAGACTCAAGGCTTCTGGGATGTTCAGCCAAGTCCTGTGGAGAATTTCGTCCAGACACCGCCTGTCATGCTTGATGATCCTTTTGGGTTGAATGCTTCACATCAGCAGCTCCCATGGACTCCCAACGTGGCGACACCACAACAGCAGCATGGCGCTCAAACGATGGGATTCAATACACCTGCAATGAACAGCTTTGCTGTCCAGCAAGTGCATTCTCGCCCAGCATCAGCTGCACCGGTTCCCAACCACAACGTCCCGTCTCTTCAGCCTACGCATTCTCACACACCGTCTGGTGTCAACCCTTCGCTGCTTTACAGCTCACCGGCACAATCTATGGCGCGTGATACCACTCGTGCGATGAAGGTTCGACCAACGATGGAGCAGGTTGACATGAAGCGCAGAGATAGCGCCGCGCCATCTCTCACCACACCTACTAGTGCTACCCGCCCAATGCTCCGAAGATGCAATACCACTGGTACTACAAGGCCTCGTAGTTCGGCGTCAAGTGTTGCATCAACCGACTCTCTCAGCACAAGTGCCAGCATGGGCCAGGCCGCGCGCTCTGGATCACCACTGAAACGCGTTGGCGTCACCCCTTTGGACTCGATTTCGGAGGCTATGAAGCCGCGTGTTCAGCGACCCTCTGTTGTGCTTACTATCGATGAGAACGGTCTCGCACGAGCTGTGCCTCAAGCATCAACGAGCCCTACAAAGTCTGTTCGTGAACGCTACCCTGGCCTCTTCGATAGCGACTCAAGCGACGGAGAGTCAATCGCCAGCCTCGAACCTGCAAGTCGAAACCCATCGTTCAGCTTCGCGAAGGGAGAGGAGCGAAAGCCAAAAATCGCAAGACTAGACACCCCGGTCGAAAATCTGGACGGTCTCAGTCTGCCACGATCTGCCTCGAGCACATCCTTGAGAGTCCACCCATCAAGGGCTGCTATTGCCGCCGCAGCTCAGTTGAAGCGCCAGGGCAGTATCAGAAAACTGGGCTCTTTGCGCTCAAAGAAGCCCTTGCAGAAGTCTACGTCGTACAACTCCATGATCGATACTTGCCCGATGGACTTTGGCGAACAGTCGGTGACCGGTGCCAACTCTACCGCAAGCCAGTCTCCGGACGAGAACCAATCATTTATCTTCAACCCTCCACCTACCGACTTCAGCAACGTCGACCTCTCACAAAACGCCTCTGACGGCCAGAATATTGACTGGGGAATGTACACGATGGCGCAGTCGCAAACACCACAACCGACGTTCCAAGCTCCTCAGCAGCAACAGGCTCCTCAACAACAGATACGCATCCGCTGCCCATGTGGAGATAACCACTACAATGGACAAGCTTTGGTGCAATGCAAGTCTTGCACGCAATACCAACATCCAGCTTGCGTCAACATCAACCCAGCATTCGGACAGCCGCCAAGTTATTGCTGCTTCCTTTGCCAAAAGCCAGCCCCGATCCGGCGAACAACCCATGGTTGAATCCTGCCTTTGATCAGAAAATCCGGCTTCGGATTTCTTTGTTCTGATGCGGTCCGAAATTTGTTGGACTGCACTTTTTTTCCCCTGCGATTTAGCGATGTGCATTTGGCGCTTTTTACAGTGACATGGATTCACTGGTGCATGGACTGATAATTTGGAGATCAGATAATGTACTCTATTCACTATTGCAACAATAATTCGACGATTCATTGGAAGCCTAGTTGTGCCGTGTCGAGTGTCGTCCTTGTAATATGCTCGCTTTGTGAACGATAGCAGGGTGTCGTGAGTTTCCTTTGTTCACAAATCGGCCTTGGTTTACAGAAACGGCCAATGGGCTGCTCAATGCAATTTTGGCATTATGATCGAACACCCGGACAACTACATCTTCTCCAGCATACTCTAATCAACTCGATCACCACGGAACACTAGCAAAGATGATGGCCAGCAACATGACCAAGGGCACCACCCACAGCCGCAGCCGCTCACGCGGTGCCCACCACCACCGTCGACGCACCGAACACTTCCCACCACAGACATACTCCGACCTGACCCGCACCGACCTCAGCCTGGTAGCACCAATCCTGCTTCCCCAGACAGTGCACGAGACCCGCTCCGCGTATGAAAAGAAAATCAAGAAAACCATCGCCGACTTACCATGGCACTTACACTGCAAAATCCCCCTCCTATCAAGCTTCTGCAGCCTGCACAGCAAGCTCTCGCCCGGCCCAATCACCAGCCTCTTCAACTCGCTGCGCGAGGAGATCGAAGACGAAGTCCCGAAGACATGGGACCCGCTGGTGAAGCGCCAGATGCTCAGCGCACAGAAAGCCGAGATGGTCGAGATCGTGCAGCATCTCGCCGTGCTCTGGATGGGCCCCAAAGTCTTCCAAGCGCGGTTTGAGAGAGAGCCGCGCCGGGCGTTCATGAAGGAGAAACCGAGCAAGTGCTGCGCGTGTACGCTTGTGGCTATGGCTGGTGATTTCCAGACGCAGGTTGCGATGGCTGGGTTGTTCATTGGAAGGATCAACCAGAATATGTGGGAGGGGAGTAAGAGGATTCAATGGTACCTTGAGTGGACTTGTGCGCGGCTGCCCAAGAGGCGCAGAGACGACGCACAGGGTCTCATCTGGGAGATTGGCAAGAAGTTCCGCATGACTCGTTTGGGCGCTGAGGGTAGTGGGAGGTCGAAGAAAAAGCCGAACCTTGAGGCTGAGGAGGAGAGCGAGTTGGGTCCGGGAACTGCTAGCTATGTTATGTCGCTTGACCGTGAGCTGAGAGAAGAGCGCAGCAAGGGACCACGCAAGTTGATCGGTGGCGAGGCACACGTCGACGACAAGAACAAAGGTCTGGCGAGAAGACACCATGCTACCGAGCAAGACGACGTGGACCTTGCCATCCAGCTGAGTCTCGAGGAGCAGGAAAGAGCGGCCCAGACGGATGACGAAAGGTACCCAAGGCCGTACGCATCGTCGTTCTACTCCCAAGATCAAGATGGCGGAGAGAGGGCGCCTTCCATATCGATCGCCAGAGATATCGACGGCATCATCAGAATGTACGACGAGAGCGCGCTCGATCCTAATCGCAGGATCGACGATGATGATCAATACAATGAGCCAAGCCAGCGCCCCGAAGAGTCGCAACACTCTACTACGCAGTACGGCATGTCGAACAGTCGCGTCCAGAGTATGCTGGACAAGAGTTTTGGTTCGAAGTGGGACGGGCCGAAGTTAGGAGGAGGACGATAACTGGTGTTGCATGTTTGTTTCGTTTGCGTTTATTGTTAGTGTATTCCATGATTGTTGCAAGTATGTGTATCCTACAACACAACAAACCAAAGTCGTACTTCACCATGCGATGTTTGCCTGAACGAAAACATTGATACCATAATGTTCAATGTGCGAACACGAAACGCAAAGTACAATGGAAGCCGCTTGCCACTAGCAAACATGTCAGTGAATGAAGAAGCACGGCTTCGTGCAGAACATCTCACAAGGGCAGTGAAAGTGTCTTACCAGACTTCACCTTGCAGCCAACACCTCTCCTTCGTCAAAAGATGCAATGCATGGAACTGTCGCAGGCAGAAAGAATGGCAAACACATGCAAAAACCGCTTTTTGAACACGGGCACGATCAAACAAGAAGCCATCCATTTCACCAGAATCGCCTCGTTTCTTGCAGGATTCACCAACCTATATGTGAACAACACATACGGCTACCATGGACCCACAACCAGCGCCCTCAGCCGTCTACATGGCCCTGATCCTCAGCAAAGAAGGCGACATCGTGCCCAACATCAGAGAACTCCACTCCAGAGTAATGCACCTCGAACCCACTCTCAGCTACGCAATCGCCTGGGCAGGCTACGAACGAACCAACGCTCTACTCATTGCTTCCTTGAGAGATGTACACAAGCGTCTTCGAATGAGAGAAAAGGATATCTTCTACGCTCCGGAACTCAATGCCCAGGAAGTGTGGAAGCTCAGAGACGACGTCGAGCGATTCGGGAGACTTGTGGACGCTGCGGAGGGAGCGCAGAACGATCTGAAGAAGAACAAACTGCAGTTCGAGTGGGATATTCATATGAGTGTTGTTGATCTGGTGAGGGTGAGGTGGGAGCTGGAGGAGTGCGAGTTCTAGGAGGTGGTGGGAGAAGAAGCTGCAGCATGACTGCTTGGAAAGGCCTTGTCCGCGTGTTTCCAGAGAGAGACACGCATCCGTCAGACTTGTGTTGGTGGGAAGCCCTCGTGTTGGCTGTTCGAGGAAGCAGTTACAGAGCTGTCGTTCCTGCTGGATGTGGCAAGAGTGGACAGAAGCGCATGGATCCAGAAGTTGATGACAAGCCCTGGGTATTGAAACCAGGATGTGCATGCTTTGCTAGCGGAAGAAGTGAGGTGGGCTATGCGTCATGCGCCGTACAAGAAGAGAGAGGTGCGGAGAGAAATCGGCGTGAAGTCGATAGCGTGTTGCAGCATCACAGGTTTGGACATACAAGAACGAGAGAACGGGTACAGACTTCCTGAGACTATCAGCGAGACCAGTAAGTGAAAACTCAGAGCAAACATGACCATGTATCTCTCCACCTCTATGCATTTTTCCCAGCCTCCAAAGCCCTCGCATCTTCCTCCGCATACCTCTCCTCAGTTGCCAATTCCTGCTCCTCCTTCTTCTTCGCCAACTCCCTGCAAAACTTGCTATTCGCCCTTATCACATCTCCATACTTCAAGAACATAAATGGAATCACCCCCAAAACCAAACTCACAAACCCGAGCAAACTACACGCCCACGCGATCCCGAGACGCTCGTACATCGGCCTCGCAGCGAACGGCAAGATGACAGCGAACAAACTCCGCGAGCACGATGCCGCCGCCAAAGCGCTCGCGGAGAAGAGCTCGTAAGCATCGACGAGGTAGTTTAGGAGAGCCATGAAGATTAGGAGGTAAGCGATGCCGAAGGGTATGGTTGCGATGATGGGGACTATCCAGTGAATTGATGATTTTGCTGTCCAGCCGAGCCAGAACATACTGACGCTGAGGAGCGGAGCCCCAAGGCAGGCGAGTGGGACTCGACGGTATTCTTCTTTGCCGTACCAAGATGGTGCTGGGTTTTGCTTGCTGGCGCGGTCTAGGTAAGCGTCCCACATCAGGTAGATGCCGCAGGAGATTAAGCTGCCGATACCGATGGGGAGGAAGGCGAGGCCTTGCTCGCCGGCGTTGAAGCCGTAGACGCCTGTGAAGATGATGGGGTACGCTTGGAGGAACACTAGATGGTCGTGTTAGTATCCTAGATCGAGCTTCTAGTAAACGAGATGCGTTGGACGTACTGTAGAAAATGGCATACACCATAGCAGTGTAAAGACAGCTGCACAGCACAATGCCTTCGAACAAAAACATCCGCACCGGTCTCGTCAAAATCACCACCAAAAGCTCACGCAAATCACGCTTCTCCAGCTCAGTCGGCGCATAAGCGTCCTTCTTGCCTTCCTTCCGCATCTTCCTCGCTTTGGTTTTGAGCACAATCGGCGCGTATGTCTCCGGCATCGTCAGCAGGATAGGCCATGTTGCACCGGCGATGATAAGCTGGAGCCAATAGGCCCACCGCCACGACACTACGCCAATATATCCAGAAGCTACCGGGCCGATGAGAGGACCCCATGTGGTCGCACCCATGAAGAGTGCCATGGCTCTGCCGCGGGCTTTGGGCGTGCCCCAGATGTCGGAGTAAATGCCTCCAATGATCGAGATCGGCGTACACGCGCCTACGCCAGCAAGAAGGCGCATGACAATGAGGCCTGCCCATGAAGGTGCAAGAGCACATCCCAGGGAGAACGCGGTGTATATGGCGAATGTCAAAATCATGATGATCTTTCGGCCGTAGGTCTCTGAGAGTGGTGAGAAGAACAGAGGCCCTAGGACATATCCAACTAGATAGATAGATGTAGGGAGTACGAGCTGGGTCTGGTTGGTGATATTGAAGTATTCGGCCGTTGGTGTGGAAGCGCCGGTGGCGATGGATGAGCCGATTGTGCTGTTCATGACTAGTAGGATACCAGCGATTGTCACGTAGACCTTCCTGGAGTTTGGCCAGGAGTATGGGTTTAGTGGGTCATCGCGACTGAATGACACGATTGTCACTTCGCTGGCAGATTGGTTCTCAATGCGATCGTCACTGGTACGCGAAGATGTTCTCCCGGAAATGTCGCCACCGTTATCTGCTTTCTCGAGATCGACTTGCTTCTCAATGTCGGCCTCGTTGACAGCATCTCGTCTTGACGCCGAAGAGAGTGATCGCACGAGATTTAGTGGTATTTGGCTCTTGGGTGCATTTTGGGACAGTGGCGTATCGTCTGCGGAGTCTGGCATCGTTATTGTGGATTCGCGCAAGATTTCACATCTCTTGCATCAGGCAGGGCGCGGTTCGTGTCTGTTGTTAGAATGTAATGGCGAAGAGACGAGAAGGGCGAGTTATTGGCAAACATCGTGGCATCACAGATACCTCCTGCAATAAGGCGCAAGCAAGTCGGCTTTCGGCACACGTACAAGCATTTCACCTTCGTCAGCAATCGCAGCGTGATGCGCACTACCTAGAGGGGGCCAAGATGCGTTACCGAGGGAGTATGCTCGAAAGGGTAATTCATGCACATGGCCGATCATCTCAGGGCCGGTAACGGCAACATGGAAAGCTTGAGCTGCACGTCGCGGGCGCCCTTCAACACGGGACAGCTGTGAACTTTGATAATTTGCGGAATTGGGGTAATACATGCGGCTACGCTTCCAGGTTGATGCCACTTCCAAAGCGACCATACAGCTCGGCCTTGAGATCGCCCATTTCTTCACGCAGCTCACTCAATTTCTCTTCGAGAGCAGTCACCTCGTCGTTGATTTTGTCGACGGAGGCGGAGAGGCGCTCCTGCACCTTGGGGAGCGGTAATGAGTAGAATGAGTCGCCGATTTTGTATCTAAAAAATCATCAGTCATCCATATTTTCAATATCAAACATGCCAGGCACACATACGGGACTTTCTCATCCTCGTCTGCGAGCTCCAGCTCGGATGAGATCTCTTCCAGATCTTCCTTGTCTTTCTGCAAGAGTGTTAGTGGTGATCTAGGCCTCTTATAACAATCCAGAACTTGCCTGCTTGGTCTTGAGATCTTCCTCGATCAACTTCTCTCTGCTGTGAAGGCGACTGAATCGGTTGATTCTGTCCTGATCCTCCTTGCGGACCTCCTTCTCCTCGCCCATTGCCTCTTCCTCCTCCCGTGTGAGCTGAAGTGATGTTAGCAAGAGTATTCAGACGAAGGCCCTACGTTGAAACTTACCATGCGCCTTGACAAAGACATCTTGGTGGGTATATGGGCTGTTGTTGACTGTGTAAACTGTGATTCGTGCCTCAGATCACAGATGCCAAACAGATATTCAGATATTGAAATCGCGACCGCCACGAAGTGTGGCTGAACAAATGTGGCGTTTAGCGGGGTAATTCGGGGGCGTTCTTCGAGCTTCAAGCCTCCTGCCGCTGTGCTCACGAACATCAACCATTCAGCACTCCCTTGCAGACTCGATAAAGAGACTTGGTCCTATACAAAGACGCTGTCGGTACTCCGATCTGGTCATACTGCACCAGAAACACTGTACGGCGCCGGGCTGCATGACGCCGGGTCCATTTTTCGATCATATCATGTTGCTGAAACACTCATGCACACCCATGTCAGCTGCAGAGCTTCCTTATCTCTACCACCTCTGAGTGCCAGGATCCATGGGCGGCAGTGATAAGCTCTGCGGCTGTAAAGACATGCAGGATGTAGTACAATAAGCCTGGTCTGAGAGTTTCCAATGCTCTGATCTACCTCTTGCTCCTTTCCTTCTCTCCTCCTCGCCATCTTATCCCATTGAACATAATGTCACTTGCAGATCCAAATGAGGCCACGCGCCGCGCTTCCCACGATGCTGTTGATCAAGGCCTCGCGAATGAAGACGATGCTGCCGTGCTCGCGGCGCTTGGCTATAAGCAAGAGCTGAGAAGGTAGGTCTTGGGCATCACTGACAAGCAATGCCTGGCTAACCAATGCTAGGAACTTTACGATGATCGAAGTCTTTGGCATCGCCTTCAGTATCATGGGCTTGTTACCCTCCATAGCCAGCACATTGGCCTATTCTATCCCCGCCGGTTTGTGTACCCTGTGAGGCTTCTGCAATTACAGCCCGTACTTATAGACATCATAGGTCCAGCTGGCATGGTCTGGGGCTGGTTCCTTGCCAGCATGTTTATCTTTTTCGTTGGGTTGGCTATGGCGGATCTGGGTTCGGCCATGCCAACGTCCGGGGGTTTGTACTGGTTCGTACGGTCTGTATCGACAAAACTGAACCCAATCTGACAACACAGGTGGACACATTACTTCTCATCGCCAGCAACACGCAACGCCTTCTCGTTTCTCGTGGGCTACAGCAACACCCTTGGTCTAGTTGGTGGACTCTGCTCCATCGACTACGGCTTTTCGCTCATGCTCTTGAGCGTGCCCGTCTTGGCAACTGACGGTGCTTGGACGCCTTCCCATGGCGTGACATACGCCGTCTTCCTCGCTTGTGTCATCTGCCATGGTATACTCGCCAGTAGCTTCAGCAAAGTCATGGGCAAGCTCCAGACTGCATTTGTGGTCATGAATTTCGTGCTGATCTTCGCCACGATCATTGCCCTACCTATAGGGCGCTCCAAAACTCGCAACGACGCCACATGGATCTTCGCCACCACAGCAAACCTGACTACTTGGCCTTCTGGCTGGGCTTTCATGCTCTCCTGGCTTAGTCCAATCTGGGTGAGTTGCTCCCTGGCTAATACCTCAGTCCAATCGATCCACACTAACTCTTACAAGACCATCGGCGCATTTGACAGCTGCGTCCACATGAGCGAAGAAGCCGCAAACG
>Ga0265780_10009811_pt1 | contig 11448 bp, 14 predicted proteins | sample P1T30metagenome_FD_192432 | JGI IMG/M metagenome (GOLD analysis project Ga0265780, IMG submission 192432) | Plant litter microbial communities from East Loma Ridge, Irvine, California - P1 T30 | ecosystem: Environmental > Terrestrial > Plant litter > Unclassified | place: USA: California... | reverse complement strand
TACCCAAGAGGAGTATACCCATAAGAAATGATGGAAACAAGAATTCATCGATCGCAATGATACCGCTCCGAGAGACCACCTGTATAGACCATCCTTTTCTGACGTGCATACATGTACCACTATACCAGCCATCTCAGTCGTACATGTATACACGTCAAGAGAAAGAGACTTAGGGGTTAGGGGTCCCGATATCAATGCAAATCTGACTTCCACTGGTCCATTGTGCAGTCTGACTTTGTTACAGCACGCCGAACCTGGGACGGGATCAGCTTCCCTAAACGTGGCTGGGCTCGTAGAGAGGAGGTTTCACGCTGCAGTCACTTAGTTAGTGCAGTCAGTCAGGCAGACCGTCGGAGCGTCAAGATTTGTAGCGAGTCGGGCTGATCGCCGACAGTGATCTGCCCGCGCAAATGGTTCGGATGTGCGATTTTGATTTGAAATCGGAGTGCTCGTTTTTCACGCTGAAGGCATTCCAGGTCGAGTTCGAAATCCGCAAAGCTCGACCAAACTTCGAGGTCAGCTTGCTCACCTTAGAAACTGAGATCAAGCATATTGTACTCCAGGAATAGCGACACGAGCGATGCACTTCTCTATGGTTCTATCCTGGAGCGAGCCTAGCTTTGGGCTATCACATGAGATGGGAATTGATGAGGCCATGAGATTCTCCGTGAAGAATGTCGGCCTCACAAACGTCCATTGAATGCCGCATTCGCGTATGTGATTTCTCACGGCACCCAACAAGAATTATGGTAGGTCCTTCTTGGCGGAAGCTGCAAGTTTCGATGACATCCTCCTCGCGACCGACATGGCACCATTTGATCAAAAGCATGTCTGATCCCAACAGTTTCCGAGCCGGCGGTAGTTTCTTTGCGCCGCCGTATACCCGAGTGTAACGGTAATAGACGATGATACGCAGCTGACAACAATTATCAGTCCAATAGAGCGGCAACCTACTCTCAGAGGCTAAAGGCTATTCAGCTACCTACAATATTATTGGAAACTGGAGTAGCAAAAAATAACGTCATCGATGTGATTACAATGGCGCAAGATGCTGTAACAAGCTCATATATTGGGTGTATAGGCACGTAATGTACTTACTACTCCATCTCGTCAAGGAGAATTGTTCAAGGTGAGCGGTCAAATGAGGTATTAGTCACCTTTCTTTGTGGGTATAATGCAGTATGACGGGACGACCGGAGTTAGCCACGTGTGACTTTGCTGGCCTCAACCAAGCGCGCCGATGCGCGGCAAACGCACATACCGGGCAAGCTGTAAAGTTCAGCAGGAGGCTTGAGTTGTTCCATCTGATACTTGGTTGGACCTTGCCGGGTGCGGGATCGAAGTAGAGCGGTAAATGCTCGATGTGAATCTCAGCAAGTCTGCTGTGGTGTAAGCCTGCACACGCGCCACACGCATCTCAAAAGACAGCCTGTCTCTGCAATTCTCCTGTGGAACATACGGGTTCTATGTGAGGCCAATCGTTCTATATATGCGCAGAGATACCGTTGCAATTTTAGTCCCTCGTCCAGAATAGATCGTTAAGGTTCAAGGTTCTATGTGTTCTTTCGCCTATCCTCAATCGTATTGACAGCCTTGGATGAGAAGCCAATACTCCGGAACCCTATCATTTGTTTGTCAGCGTATGTCCACCAATGAATCCGATTCCGACGTCGGCTCACTGACGTCCATATTGTCAACCCATCTGTCTGTGAGCTGTCTGATCACTGTTCCCGACTCCGACTGTATACATGTTGATGAAAGACAGATAGAACCAGGTGACAGTTAAGCCTAAAGTGACGAGTTTAAGCCGAGAACCCTGAGATTCCGACCTGTATTCGCTCTTCCACATAATCTTTTGCAGCTTTCTCTGTTAATCTTTGCTGGCTTACAAAGCATGACAGGCTCGTCTCCATCCTCACCATCTTTCAGGGCCTTGTTATAAGGAGGGATCCTACTGAAAACGCGCCTCGGCAAGTGTGGGCGCAACGATGTTCGTCCTTAAGTCAAGCTCCCACCCGAGGACGTAGTCATCAAACCAGGGGTTGAACGGATGCCATCAAGTCCACACCAAACCGTTATGCGCGTACATGGTCTGAGTTACCCAATGTGCTGCTCTTCCTCTCAGAGCTTTTACTATCATGCCACCTGTCAGCTCCTCCGCCCGCCTTCCAATCAATCGTATCCGCGAATGACCATTCTTTCCTAAAAATTGTGACGCCTTCGTTTTTTAGATGTACAGCAGAGAGACAGCTTGTCAGCTTGATCTTTGACTCCTACCTTACTATGATCTGATCCATTTGGTGGTCGGACTGGAACGATGCAAACGCATTCATAATTATATTTCTTAGACTAGCTCTTACCGCTTCGGACTTCCCTCGACTATGAAACTCCATGCCTTCGCCTTTCTCTCAATCTAATCGATTTGAATCAATCCCGGTCCAGCGAAAGCGGCGGCGGTGACATCCGCAGCGGTAGCGAGACCGGTATCAGTGTCGACAATAGCGGCAATGGTAAGGCCCTTGGCGAAACCGTTGGCGAATGGTAATAAGGCGGAGAATGTAGCCATATCGCCATTGACCTTGACATCGGTAATAGGAACAACAACAGGTGAGTTCTGGCCAGTGATGTAAGCGAGATAGTTGACACCCGCAGTGGTGTGGGTACAAGAGGTGGTGAACGTGACTGTTTGATTCTTATCGGTTGGCATGTCTCCAACAACAGAGAGAGTGTAGAGCATGGGTACACCGATTGTTTCGAATACAGCGTCGCATGATCCTGGTACGACAAAGTTCTGAGCGATGGCGTTGAATGCGAACGCGCCAGTTGAGGTGGTGAGGAAGGGGGCGGATGATGGGATTCGTTTTTCGATCAATCGATACCCTCCGACTTGTTCGGCTTCTTGACCGATGATGGATGTGACCAATGCGACCAAAGATCGGGTGTTCTCATCGCCGTTAGCAAACTGGGTCGACACACTCTGTAGAGTGCCCAATACAACTTCAGTAAAGACGTCGGCTAAAGCGATAGCGGACAAAAAGTCGGTAGTTGGGAACATGTAATTACATGCTGGGATGGTGGTGGCATTAGCGGTGCTCAGGATAGCATTGGCACCTGCAGCATGTAGTTCTTCTTGCTATTGGAAGTCAGCACTATGTGGGGGGTTGGTATAGGACTTACAGCAACGACAGCGGTAAGGATGGAGATGATGTAATCCTTATCCAAAGGGAGATCTGTATAGCCGACGACACCATTTGTAACGTTTGCCAGAAGTGACGAAAAGAAAGCTACCTCAAATATCTCGTTGTATGCAATGACTTGGAGGGTCTGAACTGCATCGGCGGGTAGAGCGATGGGCAGGGGAGTGTTTGGTAGAGTGCCTCCTGCAGCCTGAAGATTTAGACCAGTCCAGCACCTCAGAGATTGAAGACTCACCTCATAGACTTGCTGCAACGCCGAATCACTCAGTTCAGGGAAACCATTTGGTAATGCGAATGGTGCAGCAGTTACGGTCATCGCAACGGATGCCGCAGAAATCGCCAGCGGAAGAGCCAGCATTTTGATAGTAATGATATGGACCGGAGGTTGATTGTGGATGGGCGATTCTGATCACCGACTCGACATGTGAGGGTATTTATAAATCGAACGTCATGTATGGAACGATGCCATGATGACGATCATAATAAAAAACCCGGCGTTCGTATTCTGGGAGTTGTGCCCCGATCGGGACAATTGTGGTCTTTACTACACCTATAAATACATCTGGTGCCGCGGCGGCAAACTTGACAATCGTGGCTAGGGAGGACACCGACGATGGTGGCTGGGGCTTTGCGACAACTACTCTGGACGATTCGAGTAAGATTGACCAAGAAATGGATCCTCGCTACGGTGTCCATTCTGTTAGACGGTTCAATGACGTCCCGAGCACGAGACACGTGTGGAGAAAGATTAGACTTTCGACACTTGTATCCTCGTGACGCAAACCAGGGGGTGATTCAGCGGACTTGGGTTTTGGCTGTCTACACCTGCTTTGATCGGTGACGCCGACTATACATATGTAGTTATCTGCAGAAGGAGACTCAACTGGGAATCTATCCTACAATGACAAGTCTGAGGCCGAAAAACCCGAGAATTCGGGTTCGACTTCGAACATGCGACTTGCTTCTTTTCGCAGAGCTCTATAGCTTCGTCTGGTATGCGTGAGTCAAGCCACCATGCTTTTACCCTTTTCCTTCCTTCCCTCCCCTTCTCCGCTCCCTAATGCGCTCCCACTGTCGTCCCCTCATACTTCAAAATTAATATGGGAGCGGCATATAGACCCGTAACGAGAAAAGCCTGACGATAACGGTACTGACTAGGCTTTACGGTCCTTTTTACCACAGCAAAGCACCGCCTGCCATGTTTTCCATTTCCCATGACTTAGGGGTTAGGGGTTTTAGGGGGTTACACACCGATTCTGGATGGGGAGAGGCCAATTGAAATGTCTCATGCATGCATAGTCGGTCATAATCTTATAGTACAGCACTCACTGTACCGCCCAGTACCATTGAACCAACTTTAGAGTCAATGTGGGAGGAGTTATGTCAAAAGAGCAAACTCACCGATGGTAAGCCGGGATCAACAGTTGGTGACAGAGATCGAGTGTTCCATCCCATGGATGAACACCATTGCTTGATACACAGTGTATCTGGTGTAAAATGACGATTGGAACCAGTATATTTAATTAAAATCAGTATAGGTTGTGTGACAAAGAAGGTATATGAAAAGAGCAAAGTCACCGGTGACCACCCCCAAGAAGTCCAACCTGCAATCCATCGTTGGCGCTGGATTTAAGCTGTTCAAACAGAACCATTACCAGCAAGTGAAATGCCAATCATCCTTGAGGACTCTTTTGTCTCAGAGGTGTGTGCACAGTGGTCTGCATGTGCACAATACTCGGCCATCGTCTGGCTTAGGACGGATGACGATACGCAGAGCACATCTGTCTTCCTTGAAACGTCATGAGTTGCAAGGTGCAGGACGGAGGAGCGATACCGGAGATATTCTCTCCAACACTCAGCGAGGACGAGATAGCTGAGCTATCCGCAATGCCGTCGGAATATGTCGCTTCGAATACGGCCGCTCTCTATATCCTCAGCGATTTCTTATGTGAGTGTTGACGCATGTCGCTTTACTGAAGTGGACAGCGTGAGGAGATGGACAAACTGACGACACTCACCGCTGAGCCCTTTGACATCTTGCGACTCATAGCGGAAAACACATTGGCGAAGACCTTCGTCCACGACTGGACCAGGCGATGGTGTAGTACTCGTCGATGCGTATCGTAGCAGTGGTATCTTCGGACCATAACGATATCTGGAGAACTCGTGATCTATTGCCGTATCCTCGACAGATGCAGGATGATCCCGATACGCAAGACGCTCTGAAGCGCGACATCTCCTCACTCGCCGTGATGCTCCTCGAAGAGGCTAATACTAACTCTCGACACCTTCATACGCTCAATTAGTCTGCTGAGTTACCGTTTGCAGCTCTTCTCGGATTCAGATTCTCCGCCCAGCCCGGAGACATAATCATGCGCTGCGCCTTGCGGTTTGCCGGTGATCCAACCGGACCCGCGTCAAGGATCCCCACTTTCGGCAGATTCAATGCCGAGCAAATGATGGCAACTGCATGCCATGGTAAGCGCAAGGGCGATCAAAGCTTATGGTAGCATGAATTCTTCGTTACGCCTTCCAAGAGAGACCGAATTCATCGGAGACGATGAATCACTCCGCCTACAGAACGCTGACGGTAGCACGGTCGAAGCGAAACGCCCGTCTCATTATCCGATTCTTTACCCATTCTCTCACATTTGAGCAGCTCTGAAACATTACCGCTCCAGTCCATACCACGCAATGGACCCACCAATGCGCCAGAGATTCTGAAGCGCACGTCCCGAGCCGAGCATAGACCAGCGCGGTCGGGTCCACTTCCGGCGGACCAAACTCTTGAACCGCTCATCGCCTCCCGGCCGGATTTATTTGGGGCTGCTCACCATCAGTATCCTGTGTGCTCGCCATACAGAGCAGCGCAGGGAAAAGAAAGAGGGAGCTGCCAGTCTGCAGTCGCTGTCAAAGTCGGGCAAGATTTTCATCATATCTTTTCGCTGGGAGTATCGAGTAGATCAGAACGTCCACAGGGCATGTCAGGCCTCACTGACTACTTCACGACCCGAACTATCTCGCAAGATCCGGCCAGACTATCATCAACGAAAAAGGAAGAGAGAGAAGTTATGCCCAGGAGCTAGCCGTTGATCCCAACTTTGACCGGGAGACGCTGATTTATGAATAGCGAGCCTATCAACAGATCTGACCGAAGACGGCGGTATCGAGACAAGGGACGGGGGAAATGACGGTTTAATTTCGCCTCTAATGATGCCTCCCGTGCAGACAGCCTTTTCTCGCGACTTTCAACTCGCCTAATCGACGCTCGATCATGGCTTCGCGTTTGTCCAGCTTTTGTTCACGCACCGAAAGAGATACCGACGTTAAGTGCGGCGACGTACCATGCCCATCGAACTTCCTTTTCGACTGCAATTCTGGCGATACTAGGGACGGCCCAGATCATCAACTATGGCGGGTAAGCTCCCGCCGTTTCAAAGAGGGGGTACTCACATTCAGTGCCAAAGCATCCATTCGTAGCCAAGGAATTGGGGTAGGTATCTTGGTAGCCAACATGAAAACGCTGAGAGCACCAAGCAGTTCTCCAAAGTTACTTCCTCCAACCAGGATTTGCGACGAAGCACTGGTGTTCAAGACTCGTCGAGCAAAAGCGGGACCGACATCACTCCCGAGGTATCGATGAAGGTACAAGGGGACGGAGTAGGCGGTGAAGAGCCAGCAAAACTTGCGGTGGGTAAAGATGATCTTGGCTCCGACGTAGACAGATCGAACGAAATCCCAAGCGCCGGTTACGACTTGCTTGAGGTAGTCGCTTTGACCCATGCCACTGCGCTCGAGTTCGGCTAGTTCACTCTGAGATTTTTCGTATAGCTGCGGTGGTGTGATGAAGTACCACGCGACACCGGCGAGAGTGAAGAGGACGGGCGATATGAAGTAAGAGGTGTTGTTACCGGAACGGGTGATGGCGGCTGATGAAGCAAAAGCGGCAGAGGTACCGGCGATTTCGTACAGAACGTGCACGATGGCGTCTGAAGCTTTAGTGATAGGACACCGACGGTGTCAAGTGAGGGGGACTCACCCATTCGTCGGAGGCGCAAGATATCTTCACCACAGATATCGGCTGGAATGACTCGCCGAATCAACTCGACCGTGCCGTAGGCGATACCGGAGCTACCCCAAATTGGCTAGGTCATGAGCCAGGGCATAGTGTTGGAAGAGACAACTCACGAAGATGGCGTTGGGGTTCCAGGATCCATATTGCACCTTTCCGCCCGGGTGCCTGACCTTACCGCCAGTAGCGGCATCGGAGATGAGGAGTATAGTAATCATTACACCGAACATGACAACAGCGGCAGACAGAACGTTCTTGGATCCGAACCGAGCTGCCAGCGGGGCGATTAGGATAGCACCTGATAGTCAGCATCATGGACCGATCTCGTTGAGAAGTTGCTGACCGACACATTGCATCGCCTGATTGAGACCCGAGGCAGCCCCGAGCTTAGTGAAGGTGTTCGCGGCATTATATCGATCAACAGCGAGGGTAGTGATAGATCCTAGGTATATCAGATGGCTGTCAAATTGCTGACACAGAGGAGTATTTGGCTACGCACATTGAAGAACTCTATCGGATGTCAGATTCCTGCTGACGTAATGGTGAATTACTCACCTAACGCGAATTTGTAGCAGAAGATACCGGCGATATCTGCTCCTCAGCGAGAGCATCACACTCGCCATCTCCGAGCGACGACTATTTCGAGCAACTCACAGAATCCAATGTTTCGCTTCTGCAAAGGCGTAGAGGATCGCCACCCGTCGGTAAAAAGAGACATGTCGGTCGTAAGATGAGCTGGTGATATATAGCTCTCCCTCAAAGCTTGCAAAAGAGCTAAATAAACCCAGTGCGGTCTGGTTTGTCATCACCCTGGGACATAAGACGAACGTGCAGAGAGCATCAACCAATCACGCTAGGTGAACTGGACCTGGCATCGCCGCGCGTTTGATTACATTCGTTTGCCAAGAGATCCACCGATTGCGGCGATCAGGTACACTAAATCCATTCGTGGGGGTTTTTAGGCGTTGAAGATAATCTCTCCCCCTGTTTATAATGTGATACATATCATGATAAGCTTTGCGCAGAAACAGTAGCATGAGGGCCCGCTCGAAACACGATTGGTTCTGATGGAGAAACCATGAACTTGTCTCTTCCCTTACTCTTGTATGATATCCATGTCGACGCCGGCGTATGCTCGTGCAGCTTGACTGCAGAGAAATAAACGTTTTTGCTTGATCGAGGGATCATTACAGCGCTGTGGATGACGATTTTTCAAGCCGACCTGATCCACCGTGTCGAGCAGAAGGTCACGCAGAACGTGGCATGGGTTGTCAGCCAATTACAGCACTGCTCCTTCTGTTTACCGTGGAAAAGATCGTTGGATGAGCGGTCTTTGCGGCTTGCGCAATCGCTTGTACAGAGAGACCGACTCTCAGGATACTTAGACGTGTACTAGTCTTTCTCAAGTCACTTACAAGGTCGACACCTCTTTTAGACATTAAGGAAATCGGATAACACAGTATCCTCTCATTTACGGTGTGCAGACGTGTCTGGTAGCTAGAGGTATCCGGCGATCGACAAAACTCTCCCACGTTTTGGAGTCAGCATACCGCAATTGGTGAGAGCAAGGAGTCTGCCTGAAGCAGCAGAGCTCACGGACGAAATGTTCGGAAGAGGGAACTGATGTCAAACCATTACATCATCTCGAGTCCGACTTTGATAACGCGTATGTGAGAAAGTCAAGCGCAGTCCTGACACTGGCAATCAGGATGGGGCTGCTCATTTGCGAACAACTGCACTTTGGTGGCGGGCGGTGCTGTGCATGGCCGCATGGTGCTTCCGTGTTTAGCTTCACCCTGGAAGTGATTTGCAACGGAAAAAGGGTATCATGTGTTTATATGGGGAAACCAAAGTTGTAAGACCAATCTGGCTTACAGGTCAATCTCCTGGTTTCCGGATTTAGTACGGTTGCTTGTGCGAATCTTCTGATATTGCTATAATCAGCAACGGGTGCGGCCAAAAGCGGAAGACAGCCCGGATCTGTTTCCGGCTTTGTGTACATCTACCCTTCCTGCTGCTAATAGATACGATTACTGCGATAGCGGCACAACTCCGGGTTCCGGATTATTGGCTTCTCATCCAAGGCTGTCAATACGATTGTGGATAGACGAAAGAACACATAGAACCTTGAACCTTAACGATCTATTCTGGTCGAGGGACTAAAATTGCAACGGTCTCTCTGCGCATATATAGAACGATTTGCCTCACATAGAACCCGTATGTTCCGCAGGAGTTGGAATACAGTGGAATACAGGAATCATCGCACCAGTGACAATGTTCAGCGAAAAACCCACCGCTATGAACGAATTCGAGTCGACCCAGTCCCTGGCTCCTCAGCCTTGGATGTACGTGGATGAAGGATGGCAAAGGACCTTGTACGGCGGAGAGTTTTTTATGGGTGTGACGTCAAGGTAAGCACATCGATTACGGGTACCCTCTGAGCCATAGACATGAAGAGGGAGGAGGTCACTCATCGCTATCAACGCAAGCTACGTATCTGCCAGCTAGCCCGGTATCTCCGACTGAGTTCGCTTCACTCTTACGAGCCGCATGGCTGGACGTCCGTTTTCACCTTCACCCTATACTCGCCGCCTCAGGTCGCGCACCTGATGCCTTGCTCGATTTTGGTGGATACAAGCTATACTATCCGCTTGTAGACGCTTCAAGCGTTCGGGAATGGGCGGCAGAAACAGTTATTGAACATGAAGCCTCGTCCATGTCCGATCTCGTTGTCAAGCTGGACCCTTAATCTCCGTCGTTCGGGAACGTAGGCGATCGCGCTACCCTACATTTCGCCCCTTCAACCATTGGCAACTCTTTTCATGTGATTCTCGTTGCCGGCCATTGGATAACCGATGGGAGAGGTGCTTTCAAAATCTTCGACTGGCTACTACATTATATGCAGTGTAACTCATCTTCGACCGGTATGGACTATCACTACTCATGGGGGGACGAGGTCTCTAAGCTGAGTCTCCCCATCTCCCTAGCAACGGGGAGGCGGACGAGTACTGCCGGATCGATGGACAGCCTTCCCTCACTTCAGGTTGAAGGGTTCATGGGCGCATTCATGGCGGCTTTCGCAGTAACTCAGCCTGAGTTCAATCGACCGTTCGGCACACACTCCCTACCCGGGCTCGAACCCAACGTGCAACAGAAGATCTGTCTGGACGAAGCGGAGTCTGCTTTACTTCTGCAGCTTTGTCGAGCCAATGGCGTCACCGTTACCGCTCTACTCAATGTACTGTATCTCATTGCGTTCGTCCGCGACCGAGCTCAGCTCACGGGAATGAAGACCGTTCCGATTCCGGCGTTCTCTCTCCATCGGGGCAGCGATCTACTGGAGGGACATTCTGAAAGCGTCGGCGTACAATTGAGCCTGATGCCCTTTGCTCTCGATGCACGCCTTGTTGGAGAATGCTTGCTTCCAGAACGGCGTCCGGAAGCCATTTGGGCTGCTTCAAAGACAGCCAAAGGGTTGATGTCTCAAGCGATGGTAAGTACACGTGTCGATCCGTTCGCCCGGTTCCCTTGCAAATGCTGATGATAGTCTGATGACAATGCCCTTATTTTTTACCACGAGATGACTTGTGCGGTGATCCCGTGCAACTTTCGGGTGATCCTTGCCAAACTTGTAGGCTGAACGCCCCATTCGTCACTTCGGTTGGCCGCATTACTGTCTTGATCCGTCATAATTCATCTGACAACGAGGAAAAGCCCACATGGACCATTACCGATGTAGGGAACAGTTTCACCGTGCGATTCCACCGCCCTGTGATGCACCTCTGGGAATGGCAAGGTCGAACCACGATTAAATTCGTCGCAACCTCTGAATTCGTCGCAACCTCTGCATACGACGAAGAGTATCCGATCAGACAGCTCAGAGACGAGGTACAAGCCCTCATTTCCGGACTATTGACGCGTTAGCCATCGAAGTGTGACTTATCAACTAGAAATAAGGCTTCCTTATGCAATAAATCAGGAAATATAGAATCCCACTTTTCTACAAGTATCTGCTGCCACATCATCACGACATTGAGGGTATATTAGCTGGACTCTGCTTTCATAGCACTTCATTACGATATTTGAAGAGCCCTTCATAATGCCTGCACGAGAAGCTAGGTGCTAGATGGGTACTTGAGCGTCCTATGAAATGCAACCATCTAGGGCAATAGCGGTTAG
>Ga0265780_10009810_pt1 | contig 11448 bp, 19 predicted proteins | sample P1T30metagenome_FD_192432 | JGI IMG/M metagenome (GOLD analysis project Ga0265780, IMG submission 192432) | Plant litter microbial communities from East Loma Ridge, Irvine, California - P1 T30 | ecosystem: Environmental > Terrestrial > Plant litter > Unclassified | place: USA: California... | reverse complement strand
AAACCACCCCCCCCCCACCCCCCATCATTTCCCCTCACCCCCCTCAACCAGACTCTCCCTCTTCCTCCTCCGTCTCTGCCGCGCATTATCCCTCAACACCCCCTCCCCCAAAAACTCCTCCGGGACCCTAAACTCCCTCTCCTCGAACTCAGGTATACTTGCTCCAAACGCCATGGCATTGCGCCCATGCCGATGTTTACTCAGCGCAGCGGTACGTAAATGCGGTTTCGCGAAGAAGGTAGTAAACGGCGCGAGAGGTTCGGGTGGTGCCAAAGGGACGAAAAAGCCGTGGGGGCGCGGTGGACGGCGTGGGACAGGGGGTTTGAGTTTGTGATCTTGTGGCGTGGAATGACGCGTCGTTGAGCGATCACGATCAGACTCCTGGTCTTCACTATCATCATCCTCATCCCTCGCCGCATTCGCCGCATCTTTCTCCGCCCGAACCCTCTTCTCCTCCTCCTTCCACACGCGAAACTTATCAACCAGCGCCTCGACCTCACTCACAAACCAGCGCCTCTTCTCCTCCCATTTCCCCCGCTCGCCGTCCGTCACGCCGGTTATGCCCATTACTTTGAGCCAGTCTGGGCCCTGCAGGCCGTCGAGGAGGCGCTCGAGTTGCAGCTTTTCGTGCATGGCGCGCTCTTTTTCGATGTTGCGGAGTTGTTTTTCTTTGCGTTCGGCGCGGCGGTGGGGAGCAAAGAAGTGCGTGTCCGGGAGGGGGTCGGTTGGGAAGGTGGAGGGGGTGGTGGCGCGGAGGACGGAGGTGTAGTCAAGTTTTATGTATGTTGCGGAGGACTGGGGGTTTGTGGGGGGTTGTATGGAGGGAGAAGAAGCTTTGCGTTTGCGGGACCTCGTCGGACTAAGTGAGGCGCGCGTCGGTGCTGGTGTGGATGTAGTTTTGACAGGCTCGTCGACAATGTATATTGGCGTATCGAAATCGAGAAACTCTGTTCACCCAATTCATCAGCCTGATCCCATTCCCAATAGACAACCACAAACATACCAGCTGGCTTCGGCACACCCGCAATAATATCCTCATAGCTGCTGAAGTACGTCGCGAGATCAGACTTCAGCCGTGACCCGCCATCATGACTCCTCAGACTCCTCTTATCCTTCTCCTTGTCCTTTGAACTACTACATCCAGCGGCAGGCGCAATATTCCCCGCGCTGCCCGGCCGCGACGGAATCTCATCTGCGCCAATGCCCAGCGGCGCCGCGACACCATTGGTAGTGCGCAGCAGCTCGCCATGTGGTTGTGTAACCGTGATTTTCGTCGGCGGGCGCGCGTCCGGCGTCGCGTCGTCGGGGAGAGGGCGCTTGCGCGAGCTGCGTGCGGGCGTGGTGGGTTTCTGGACGCTGCCGTGCGCGGAGGTCCGGCGTGTCGAGATGGTGGTTGTGGTGTCGCGACTGCGCGGCGCGGCGTCTTCAGGCGTGAGGGCGAGGGCGGGCAGGACGGGCCGCACGAGGTTGGCCATGATGCTGCTGAATATCATTGGGGCGCTGGGGGGTATATTTCATTTCACCGGGGCTCTCTCAGTTATGATGCCATGGGGCGTGGTTCAGGGCAAAACGCGACGGGTAAGGGGTTTGGGTATGGTTGAGCTCCGCTGCAGAACAGACGTGGGCGTTGACGTCTTCGCGCATGCGGACACGAGCTTTATTCACTGTTCACCTTCACACGTGAAGTCGCATTAAACTTCACTCACATCCTTCATTTCCTCGCAAGCATGGAGGTCATTTTAGGAGAATAATTAGCGAATCATAGTGAAGTAGTTCCGATGTGCTTGGAATGGTTCGGCGCCACTTGAGGCATTGGCCAATGGCAGGCGATGAAGCTGGAAATGCATGCGACGTCTCCGAATTTGCCATTTGAAGCGGTAGAATATTTGCAACTTTAACAAAGGTCCTGCAAGGCTTAACCGATGTCTAGAACATATAAAGAACTGTCACCTCAAAGGGGATTTTGAACTATGTCGATACGTCATTACACATTACCATGGAGAAGCTATATACAAAGAAGCTGCCGAAAAGATCAATCGTCCAACTGACCAGAATACTGAGTATCCAGATCATTATCAGTACATCCACGCCATCATCAACTAAACAAAAACTCCTTGAGCACCGGACTCCCAGCAAACTCGGGATTAAGCAGTATGCAGCTATAAATAGGTCAGTCAATACACCACCAATCAACCCCACTTGGCTAGGTGATACCGACTTTAGAAAATGCGACAGCATCGTCTTCCGCCGTTCCAGAAACCTGGGTCTGAATCGAGCTAGTAGTTTCGATAAGTACACATAGTGGGGTGAGATCGTGTTCGTGTGACTTGTGACTTACATATCACGCTCTTTGGTGGGAACTGCGGCATCGAGCTCACAGCGTGCGGAAACGTGGTGCATAGTTTCTGGTGCAGGTCTTCGAATTCAGAGTACCTATTGTTCCACATATTCATCATCAGCATTGAAACAATCTCAATCAGAGTGGCGATTGCTATACCTCTTGCGTATCTTCATGGGTCCGCCCTGCAATGCACTTAGTTAGCCACCCGTATCACTCCACACAATTCACCTGCACAAACGAAGCCAGATCCATGCAATCGATCAAAAAACCGCATGACCCCTCCATCATACAACGCTCATAGTAGTAAGACTCACATCCAACGTCTCAACCGTACAATTCCACACCACATACGCCCCGAGCCCCCTCGCCGTCCCACTAACAACAACGTGATCATCAATCGTCACGCCCTTAGCCCACAGCACACGACACTGCTCAGACGCCTCATCCGTATGATCTTCCAGGACAATCGGCGTAGGATGCTCCGTTGAGTACGCGCTCATGTAGCTCGCATGCCGCTGGTGTGCGCGCCAGTACGGCGGGACTACGCTGTTACGAAGCGTTCCGGATCCAGATTCTTCTGCGCCATCACGAGGTGAGGACGGTGCGTGGCCGTGGGTGACAGGCGGCTCCATCCATCTACAGTAGCGTGCTGGGCGGGTGGCGCGTCAAGGGAAAGATCGAGAAGGCAGGTGCGTGATGAGGGGTAAAATATGGGATTGTTGCATGTATCTCGCAGCTAGATAACGCGTCGTCGATGAAAGAAGGTAAACGGCATCGGCATCGTTATTGACAGAGGCCGCGGATGATGCGCACTCGGGACTAGATTGCGAGAATGGACCCTGTGGCTTGGTGGTGTGGTGCGAGATGAGTGGTCGGTGCGGAGGGCATATCCCTGTCGTCCGCGAACTTTTTGTTTGTGTGTCGAAATGCTTGCCGCGGAATGGCTTGCCTCCCTTCCAGCGTTGTGCTCCACCGCATCTTCTAGAGCGGTAAGACATGCAGTCACACGCGCGTCCGACTCGCTGAACGCTGGCTAGATTATTGAAGAGAGGCGGGGAGTAAGATGCACGTCCGCGCTCGCGATAGAGCATGGGCCTCCTTTCATTCACGCCTCCGCTAGCTTCACACCGTAGCTTTCCGTTGCCTATCTAATATCGAATCGAGCCAGCCCTTTATATTGGGAGACGGCGGCCCTTCTTCTCCTTCTCACCCTTCGTTGTTGAGAATCGTCCATCGTGACATCTACATTCGCTTTTGCGCACTCGTCTGTCGCTCTTGTACTAACTAACTCAACTCTTCTTTCCTTCGTTGCTTGTGGGTACGTGCATTCCTGTGTGCTCCGAAGCAACGGCGCGAGATAAATACTTGTGCGGGCTGCTGACCATCTCTCACAGTACTCTTTACACGTCGGTCGATTATTATCAACAGCTTCATCTCCAACTTTCGCCATTATCTACTCCGACATCAACATCACGATGCGTTCCATCATCGCCCTCGCCATCGCCGGCCTCGCCGCATCCCAAGCCACTCCACAGGCTAACTACCCCTACACCATCGACCCGCAGACCGTCTCCCAAGGCGACCGAGGTACGTCCCATCCTATCCCCTCCTTTCCCCGTCCCAATCTCATACTAACACCCCCCAGATGCATGGTGCCTCAACCAACGCGCCCAATGCCCCCTAATCTGCACCCAACAACCGGGCATAACCTCCCTCACGACCCTCGAAAACGACTGCGACGCCACGACCCTCACATACAGCTGTGTCTGCGAAAACAACGTCGCGCCCAACATCACGCAGTACTCCCAGACACTGCCCTTCTACATCTGCCAGCAGTGGGGCACAGTGTGCGTCAAGAACTGCGCGGGCGATAGTGCCTGCGCGTACAAGTGTCGCGCGGACCATCCGTGTGGTGCGCAGAGCCCGTATAGGGGTAATACGAGCATTGCGTCGAGCAGTACGGCGAAGTCTACGGCGAGTGCGACGAGGCCTCCTGTCGTGGGGTTCGGGGGGCAACAACCTACTGATTTGCCAGAGGGTGGGGCTGGAGGGACCGGCGCTGCGGCTGGTCTCTACGTACCCAGCGCAGGCATGTCCATGGCCGCGCTGATGGGCAGTGTGTTCCTGGGCTTTGCTGTCCTGTTGTGAGAGTGCTTGGGTTTCACTTCGGATACGGTTTCGTCGGTTTTGTCTTTGAGATTTGAGGGAGTTTGCTTTTGCATAGCACGTTCACGGTACGGATTACAGTCAGTCCTTTCACACTTCATATACCCACATGGGCTTTTCGCTCCTTTCATGCGGGGTCTGCGGAACCTCGTTGCATTTCATGGGCGGCGTTTAGGGGGGATTAGTACTGTTAGTTTAGTATGCGGGTGCTGGTGTGGTTAATGCAAGGATGAGATGAGGAGTTGGCGTATGCCACTACTCCTTGAGTGTTGTGAATCTTTTTGCCTGTTCTGTGAAGTTTGTTAGCGCCGAGTCTGACTTACGCCCTTGCAATAAATCGCTCTTGTCTCAATCTCCTTGGATCTTGGGAAGATACGAGCGATCCCTTTTGTGCTACACTGCCAGAGTCAAGTGAAGTCAAATCAAGTCATCCCATCCCTCGTGGCGTTAATGGCCGCGGCGCCACATGCAGGCATCGATGCCACGAACATAAACCCACTACATCTCGCGTGAGTCACGACCTCTCTTTAAAATCGTTGTTTGGCACGGGCAAAAAGAGTAGGTTTGGAGTGGTCATCTTATTGCTGAATTGAGTGGCGTATTGTTCTACATACATTCATCCAAGGTCGTTACCAGTTATATCTTATAACATTACATCATACATATCGAACGCAAGACAGAAATGCACACGGAGCGACAACAACAAATAAATCTCAAGCACCATTCAACGCTAGTTTAAAAGTACCCATCCAACAACTTGCTCGCCTCATCCCACCTCGCCAGCCTCTGCTCCGCACCACTCCACTCCATCGCACTACTCCTACGCCCACTCGACCCTGAACCCGAACCCGAACCTGAACGCAACTCACCAACCCCATTCCCTGCGATACTCATCGGGCTCGTTACACCACCACTCCCATCCCCAACGCCCCCATCCTCCTCAGCACTCCTACCCTCCACCTCCACCGTCATCGAACTAGGACTCGCCCTGGGACTCGGACTCCGCCCCACAACGCGAATACTAGGCTGCTCCAACGGGTAATTATCATATGTCAACGACCAGCGATTCCCCATTCCATTTGCAAGTGAGAACGTATCAGGAAACACCTGGCCTTGTCGACGCGTCGCATCAACAGTCTCAGTGTTGATCGTTGGCGTACCATTACTGAGATCTTGCTGCGAGTCTGTCGGCGACATGGGGAACGGCATGTGCTCCGATGTAACGGGCGTATGTGCACGCGGCCCAAGGCTAAGATGCGACATGCTACTCAAATGGTGCTGCATGCGAGGTCTCAGCGGCGGCGTGGGAAGCGGCCTAAACGATTCTAGGTAGTCGTCGTCTTGCAGCCACGAGGGGGCCCTGAGGTCGGGCCGGCCTGTGGGCACGCGGGCGAGGCGCGGGCGTGGGGAGTATGTTTCGATGTCGATGGCAGAGGCGAAGTGCACGTGGAGGGTGGCGCTGTCGGGGGAGTGGGTTGGGGTGCTGATGTGTAGTGGTTGGGGTGCTGGTCTAGGGCCGGCTGGTTTGGGGTGCGGGGTGAGGATTGGGGTCATGGCGGCGACGACATTGTGGGGGGTGCTCCTTGAGTCGTGGTAGGGCTGTTGGTCGTCGGAGTGGCTGAGTGTTGCGGGCTGTTTGCCGCGTCGTTTTTCTCGGCGTCGGCCGCCTGGTAAGAGGGAAGAAATGGTCCCGAAGAATCCTGGTCGTTCGAGGGTTCGACCACGGAGTTCAGCTGGGTCGGGACTATGCGTGCTGTGTCGTTGGTAGTGTGGGAAGCGGGTGTTACCCAGCGAGGTTCGGGATCTTGAACGATCGCCGCGAAGCTCAGAGCTGGTAAACCTTTCGTTCAAGCTGTGTGGTGGAGAAGGAAGAGTACCAGAGTGACAGAAGCTATCGTTGTTGTAAAAGCCGCTAGGCCCATCGGCTCTTCTTCTCTTGTTGAGGTAGGCATTAACGCCAGGAAGATTTGCTACACCCTGAGCACGTGCTTCGGAGGTGTCTTGGTTCCGGTTGCTGTTGTTGCGTTCTCGCTCAGCGAGCGCGATTTGCATTGCCACATGGTCAGGTTCAGTCACGGAGTCGAAGCGGTTCTTGAATCTGCGTACAGCTGCGCTGAACGATGAGGTTTTGCGAACCTTTTGAGGGGGTTCCAAGGCGTCGGCGTCGGCGTCCAAGCTGGTTTGACGGCTGGTAGGCGGAGTGCGCTTGAGGTTCTTCGACTTGAAGGAAAAGTTGCCCAACTGTGCGGCATAGTATCCCAAAGTAGGCCTTGCAACGGAAGGCATCTCGTACTCTGGCTGATCTACCTCTGCTGTGGTCACGGTGGGACGGCTTGAGAAGTCCTGCGCGGTGTCAGTAGAACGACTCAATTCACGACCTGATTATACGCACGTGTGACATGTTGATGTTCATCTCTGGTGGCTTTAATTGCACTGGTAAATAAGAATGATGCTGAGTGATGAATGAAGTGTTATGTTTGGGGAAGATGGTTGTTATGAGGGTGGGTGTAAAAGCGGTCAGAAACAGAGGGAGGAAGAGGTGGTCAAAGAGCAATGGTGTCGGGGCAACGATGGATACTAAAAGAGTTGAAGACCACTTGGTCTACTGACGTGCAGCATGAGCAGTTTGTCACTATTCTGCAACGCCCAGTCCTAACTTAGGGAAGGAGTGCGAAGAGCAACGAGTGGTTGGAAGGCCACATAGCGTCAGGGCAGTGCCTGGGTTGACGGTTCTGATTGATAATACCGACCCTTACTTTGACCGTCCCATGTTGTGGTTTACTTCTCACGATAGCTGTTGAGGCGTCCGAACGAGCCTCCTACGGCACGGAAGATATGGGCAGCCAGACTCGTCAGGTACTAGTCTGGAGGACTCGCATCATGGTCACCAACAAGGACTTGAAGCACCCTATCATCAAGAATGGAGCCATGTGCGGGAATGGCAAACAATCAAGCATCTTGTCCGCCATGGCATTCGTTGGAGCAGATCGCAGGGTCAAGGTGCGGGAGCACATCCGCGCGGCTTTTAGTGGGCGGGTTTGATGGTTGAGTGTGCCGCTGGTCGAAGTTGAGCGTAGGTGGACCACTGCAGGGCCACATAGCATCAGGGCACAAGGCTGGCACTATGGATTTCTGGTGAGGCCGTTTCGTTTCCATGGAAGCTGTTGAGACTCCCAAACATGAAAAGGCTCGGCTCGAGCCGGTCTCGCTCTTCAGTCTGGGAGACTTGCATCATGGGCAATCATTGGAGCTGACACGTCCTGTCGTCGTGATCAAAGACACGGAGGGGCGTGTCCACCTTGGAACGAAGGAGAAATAATGTCGAACGTTGTAAATAGCCAATTTTGCACAGCATCCTGACGAGGCTGTTGATGGGATGGAGTTGAAGTTCGAGGTAAGTGGGACCGTTTTCGGCTCTACCCGACTAGCGCCATCTCGGAGCTCAACGGAGATCTCTCAATGCAGACTGATCGGCAAACAAGCCAAACAACAGCCTCGCATGACACCATCATCTTCTCATCCGACGACCTTTTGTTGCGTTCCACTCTTCATGTACCGGCACTCCTCAGCAGGCCCGCGATGCCCCCTCGACTGTATTTGGGCACGCCCAAGGCCACTCCACCCAGAATTGCCTATCGTGTGCGCATCTTGCCCATTCGGAGATTTGCCTCGACCACGGCAGAGGCACCAGAAGTCTACGATGTCGTATGCGTGGGCGGCGGACCAGCAGGCTTGAGCTTGCTTGCAGGCTTAAAAGCATCACCAGTCACGAGTGGGCTGAAGGTGGCTCTCATTGAAGGCCAGGATCTGCAGAAGAATCGCCTGCAGAAAGATGCCAGTCTCGAGAGTTTCTCGAATAGATGCAGCTCCTTGACTCCCGCTTCAGTGAAGAACCTTCAAGGCATGTCGAGCCCAATAGCAACTTTCACATGCCTCTCCTGACCATATGCAGAGATTGGAGCATGGTCACATGTGAATACCGCGCGCGTCCAGCCATACCAGGAAATGCAGGTCTGGGATGGCGTCACCGATGCACGCATCTCCTTCGATTGGGGTACCGCACGCTCCCTCGGCCCACGCAACCCCGCCCAGCCAACAACAATCGCCTACATGATCGAGAATGTGAACACTACCAGCATGCTTCTGAGCCGGCTGGAGCAGCTGGGTGGCGTCGACATGATGACCAACACCAAGGTCAGCTCAATTGAGTTGGGATCAGACACTGAAAAGATGGACCTCTCGTCGTGGCCATTGGTCTCGCTGTCGAATGGGAAGACGCTGGCTGCGCGACTCCTGGTGGGAGCAGATGGAGCGAATAGTCCAGTGCGGACATTCGCAGGCATCGAGGCGCGAGGCTTCGACTACAACAGACAGGGCGTTGTTGCGAGTCTGACGATGGAAGGCCTGGGCTGGGGCGGTCCAGAGCAGAAGATCGCCTACCAGCGCTTCCTCCCAACAGGACCAATTGCAATGCTCCCATTACCAGGCAATATGTCGACGCTCGTATGGAGCACGACGCCTGAGCGCGCTGCGGTGCTGAAGTCGCTCTCGCATAGTGACTTTGTCGCCATGGTGAATGCTGGCTTCAGATTGTCGACGACTGACCTGGAGTACCTACACACGCTATCTTCGGGACAGGAAGAGGAAGTCGCGTGGCGAGAGAAACACACGCCTGCGAACGAGCGAGCCATACCGATGCGTGTCACAAAGGTGCAAACCGGTACTGTCGCATCATTTCCTCTCAAAATGCGGCACGCAGACACCTACACTGGCGAGCGAGTCGCACTGGTCGGTGACGCAGCACACACGATCAATCCCTTAGCAGGACAGGGCCTGAACCAAGGCCAAGGTGACGCAGCGGCGCTCGTGCGAACCATATCGCACGCAGTGCAGACTGGCCAGGACATTGGATCGACGCTGGCGCTGGAGAGCTACAACAGTGAGCGATATGCAGAGAACAATGCGATGCTGGGCGTGTGCGACAAGTTACATCGCTTGTACAGCGTTGAGTCGGGGCCGCTTGTAGGATTACGAAGTCTTGGGCTGCGGGCGGTGGATGCGATGGGCCCGCTCAAGGGCTTCTTTATGAATAAGGCTGCTGGTGGGGCGTGATTTGATACCTTCACAGCGTAGACTGTATATAAGCTTGTAGAACATAATTGCCCCTTTGCTCGTCTTCCTCACGGGTGCGATTGGGAATCTTTCCATTGCGCCATCTTGCCCCACTTCGCCCCTCGCGTTTGCAAACATCGAACAGGAACGAAGAGCGTAACAAGATGAAAACACAACAGGATGGCAGATCATCAAAAGAAGATTGAAGAATTTGGAAACAATGATGACTTCTGGTTGTTTGGCTATGGGTAGGCAGAAGCACAATCAAGACAGACGCGCCGCCCGCTAAACATCAAGTAGAAGCCTGATATGGAAACCACCACCACATTACGGTACGTAAAGCATTGCCCAAGATACGATTCAACAGAGATCTGAGGACGTGACATAGATCAACGGGTACCTGGTTACATTGAAGGCTATGTGCGTCGCTTCTGGCAGGTATGTCATTCCCACTCCAAAACCTTTGCGTCAATTCAGAAGCTAAGCACCATGTCAGGCTAGGTATTCCACCTCTTGATACCATATCATCTCAAGGACGAACTAACACAGCACCAAAGCGAAGACCACAGAGGCACGCCCGAAGCCCCAGGCCGCGTCGTCACGCTCATTTCCAAAGACCATTGGGACACTTTGACGGATCACGTGCGTTACTCATTCCCCATGTCCCTCTTCCGCCTTCTTTCTATGAAGTTCTTGTACTGAGAATCGACCATGTAGCACGAAGCCACAGATCGCGTCTGGGGCGCCGCATACCACGTCCCAACCCAGCACGTCCCTTCTGTGCGCGAATACCTCGACATCCGCGAAATAAACGGGTACAGCATTCAATTCACGCCCTTCCACTCCGCGTCCTCCCCAACAATTCCTGACTTCCCTTCTCAACCTCCCCCCATCAAATGCCTAGTCTACATCGGCCTGCCCTCAAACCCGCAGTTCCTTGGGCCACAGGATCCAGACGCGTTGGCGAGCAAAATACTAGAGTCGAAGGGTCCGAGCGGCGAGAATAAGGAGTACTTGTTTAATTTGGAAGAGGCGCTGTTGGGGTTGAGTGAGGAGAGTGGAGATGCGCATGTGAGTGATTTGGTAGGAAGGTGTAGGGAGATTGAAGCTAGTGGTGGAGGGGCTGGGAGTGAGGAGCGGGTGGGATAAGGGCAGAGGATGTTGATGCTGGGAGTGTCACTGCGAGTAATGCGCGGTAAGATGCTATTCCTTATATGATGCCACATCTGAGCGATGTCATGCCATATACATAGGCCTCTAATCAACATATCCGTACCGCTTTCTGTCCGAAACCTCATTCATGCGGCCCCAATAACACGCCGTGACTGAGCTGAGTTATGTTGAGTTCGTCCGGCCCTCATTCATCGCTATTGTTCCGCCAACTGCTCCATTAGGCGGCCGTGATTGTGCGAGTCCGTGGTACACGGAACCCGTGCAATAGGGAGTTCTTGACCTCGTAGCCATCGATGACCGTCTTTTCGACCTCTTTGTACACCAGTACGATGTCCATATCGGCTTCACGTGCCAGCTTGAAGATGCCCCATCCTTCCAACATGTCCCACGCAGCCTGGTATCCCGCACACCATGGCATAACGACTCTTTGCAGAGGATCCGGAACGTGACGCGCTGGGTGTCTTTGGCGATGAAGTACTTGATGGTGATATTACTGTTCAATAGATCCTTCGTCCAAACAGCATTGTAGTTGCTTAGAATGTCGACGAACACCGCGGTGTAGCTTATTCGGAATTCTTCAAGCATAACCCGCTCCGACCATGACATGTCCTCATTGCTACACTCACACTCATCGTTCTCCTCAGCGTATATGTTCC
>Ga0265780_10009808_pt1 | contig 11449 bp, 9 predicted proteins | sample P1T30metagenome_FD_192432 | JGI IMG/M metagenome (GOLD analysis project Ga0265780, IMG submission 192432) | Plant litter microbial communities from East Loma Ridge, Irvine, California - P1 T30 | ecosystem: Environmental > Terrestrial > Plant litter > Unclassified | place: USA: California... | reverse complement strand
AGCGCCAAACGCCGATACGGAAACGCCCAGCTCCTGCGACAGGGTTTCGCCGATCGAACTGCCGACCTTGTCGCGCAATTCGTCGCCGGCGAGCACCTTGGCTGGCGTGAGGATCTGGTCGCCTTCGGATGTGCGGAACGGGGTGGCGGTCACGATGACCTGGGGGATGGCGGTGTCGGTCGATTGCGCCAGGACCGGTGCGGCATAGGCGAGCAGGATGGCGCTGGCAAGCAGCGTACGTGGGATAGTCATTTTAAAACCTCAGGCAAAAAAAGTACGAGCAGCGCCGGCGCGGCAAAGCACTGCGCCGATGCAAGGAACAAATAGAGGGGACTTACTTGCCTGAAGGGGGACCGCGCGGATCGAATGCACGGGTTGCGAGGCGCCAGATGCCGTCGGCCTGGTGCGATGTGACGATGTTTGAAGATGGAAGCTGCGGAACGAACGCGAATACCAGCACGGGCAGCATGAACGCCAGCTGTGCGCCAGCGGCACAGTGGCTGCAGAGATGATGCAGCAACGGCTTGGCGGGAGTGCCGCCGTGGGCCGGCTGCTGGCCGAGTTCCTGCTGTTGGTCCAGTCCAACATCCTGCGTCGCCAGTACCACGCTGGCGACCTGGCCCCGGTGCGTCAGGCCATGGTCGAGCGCCATCTGCTGCGTAATAAGCAGCAGGAGCGACAACAGCACATGGACAAGGGAGCGGGACATGGCGAACCAGGGTAACAGGATGGCAACAAGCCAGGATTCTACTTCACAGCGCGCATTTAAGGCGCTATTGCATCGGTCTTTTTGCAATTGTATTGCATCTGCGCGGCTCGGCTATCGCAACATGCCTGCATCAGCGAAAAAGGCTGCGTGCTAGAATAAAGGCCAAGGACGGTTACCCACTATGCGTTTGACAGCGGAGCAGCAGGCGGAATCACTTATCAGGGACACTGGCGCCCGGCTGACACGCCCGCGCACGCGCGTGCTGATGTTCCTGCTCGAGCAGGACAAGCCCATGACGCACCATGACATTCATGCGCAGCTGATGGCGGAGGTGGGTGGAGAGCCATTCGATACCGTCACGCTCTATCGCGTGCTCGAGTGGCTGGCCGTCAATGGCCTGGTCCACCGCATTGCCGGGGCCGACCAGGTGTGGCGCTTCAGCGCGAAGGTCGGCGACCATGACCATGAACACGCGCACTTCCAGTGCACCAACTGCGATGTGGTGACCTGCTTCACCGACATCCCCCTGCCCCGCCGCGTCAAAATGCCGGCCGGGTTCACCAGCCAGGAAGTCGACTTGCTGATCAAGGGTACGTGCCCGGACTGCAGCGGGAAATAGGCCACCCGGCCACTCGGCTACACCGGCTGCGCGGGTGAACGACGCGCGCGCCAGCGCAGGATCCAGGATGCGGCCATTGCACCGGCAAACAGCGCAGCGCCTGTCAGGGTCATGAAGAGATCATCCATTCCGGCTTCGGCGCGCAATTTTGTCACCGCGGCATAGGCGCCCATGGCAAACGACATCACGACGACGATCCAGCCGATGCCGCGCCGATATACCGCCGCGTTGACGGCGCCGCCGGCCTGGCGCAGCAAGCGGACCATCAGGCGGCCATCGGCGGTATCGGTAACGGTCATGCCGACAGTGAACGCAAGGCCAGCTACCAGGGCCATGGCGCTGCCGCCAGTGGCCGTGGCTGCATAACCCCATGCTGCGGCCTGGGTGGCCGTATCGAATACCAGCGCGAACAGGATGCCGATGACAAAAATCCCCAGCGGATGCGAACTGTCACGCAGCCGCGCCGGCACGAACCGCATCTTCCACCCCCGGGGCTGGTACGCGCGCTTACTGAGCAGTTCACGCAGGTTCAGGATGCCGACCACGAACAGCAGGATGCACGGCAACCAGTCGAGTATCGCGCGCAGGAAGTGTGGCAGCGCGATATCGCTGGCGAACGCACCGAGCGCGACGGCGATGGCGGTTACCGCGAGGCCGTGGCCGAGTGCAAACAGCGTGCCTACCCAGGGCGCAAGTTGCGGACGACGGTCGAGGGCGCGGTATGCCATGCTGTCGATCATCGCAATATGGTCGGGATCGAAGCCATGCCGGAGACCAAGCATGAACATCAGCCATAGTCCTGATGCGGGTAAAAGTGCCAGGTCCATTCGCTTTCCCATCACGCTTGTTGTCGTCGGCCACACGGTGGTGGTAGAGCATGCATCTTATGCAAGCTCGACTATTAATGCAAGTCAATTGCATTAATAGTCGACCTTCAGGGTCATTGTGATGCGGATATCTCTGTCTGTTACGGATCCGAACGGATGCGCAAACAGCGTGCAACACTGGTTCGCTTTCAGTTATTTGGATCGTGGCCGCGCCACGTGTGACCTCCGGCGGGGATTGTGGCAAGCAATCGAGCTGCTTAAAGCGTGACGGCGCCGCACCGGCATGAATCTTGCGCAGGCGCATTATGATACGATCCCATTATGAAAAAGATAATTGGATTCACGCGAGCACATCCTGCAGCAACGTTAGCGTCGATCGCAATGTTCGTTTTGTACATTCTGATTGGGCGACTTTCCGGCCTCGCACCAGGTGACTGGGGTACCTGGACAGGTGGCATCGGAACAGTGGGCACCCTGATTGGCACGATATGGTTGTCAACTGCGCAGAGCCGAAAGGAATCGCGGGCCGAAACGACCTTGGCGCGTCTTCACGCCGTCGGGCTAATAGTCCGCTTGCAAGTCGTTGCCCATACCTTGGACTTGGCTTGTATGGAACTGGAATTTGTATCGGCTGAAAACTATAACGGGAACCGTCTCGAAAATGCGAAGGCACAGATTGCGACTATCGTCGTTTGGTCGTTGGAGGAATTGATTCCACTTGCCCCTCTGCCTGATTTCATCGCTGCCAAACTGGCTAGTGCCCGTGCGAGAATCACAAGCTTCCCTGCCTTCGCGGAAAGTGTGATGCGTATGAGTGGATTGCAGACTCCAGAGCAAAGATTTCAATATGCGAACGAGCTTCTTAAGGAAATCCGGATAACGAAAACCTTGGTCGAGAGCGCCCAGTCGGGCTGCATTGATGCCGCTCGAAAGTTTCAAATCGAGCCTTAGGTGGGCTGTAGTCTGATTTGCACGGACACCTCGATAGGTGGAAAATACACCATCCGAGGAGTTAAACATGTCGACAGAAAACGTAGAACCGTTGATCCGAGCGTGACCTGCCCCCCCTGTCTACGAACAGAAAATGGCAGAACGTGAACCTATCGTGGTGTCCGAAATTACTTGACCACCACACAATGGTTTAAAAAAGTCGAAGGAACCTTTCAAAAACTGCTCCCCCCCTATTCCTGCGCATTTTCCTATTGGGTATCGTTTAAATTAATCCCTAGGTCACGAAGTTCGGGTAAGCAACCGGCGGTAACTGGTTAGTGTGCCATGGGTGGACGTTAGTGTCAGTCGATACGCACGCTTTTCCTCTAGCGGACGAATCTGTGACGAGAGTGACCCAGAACTCATCCGCCCCTAATGGTAGAGCAGGAACCTTGCTAAATCGACGCAAGTAGTAGACAATTTATTATGATTAGCGAATAACGGTTAGCGTAAAAGTCAGTGCTGTTGATGCCCTGGGCAAAGAATCTTTTTGATGGCTTATCGACTTACGCGCCAGAAACGGCGCCATGTACCACTCCCGCTTTCCATCACTTATGCATTAATTCTCGATGAACAAATTCTTTCACCGCCTCATGAATTTAGCATTTTCTGCCCAGAAACCGTCAATATGGTAACCTTACAGTTTGACCAGAATTTTAGAATTACAGTAGGGAACCACCATTCGCATCGCATGCGCTTCACGCGGGCCCCAAACTGTGACACTAAAGAAATCTTGCTTTCGGCAAATTAAAGCCGCTATAATCTTTAACATTGCCCTCGCAGGTGCGCCGACACACGCCTTTGCTGGGGCGGTCATGAACCCTCGCCATCTGATGGCTAGCCAACAATGAATCGTTGGCTGGCTAGATCCTTGCTTAACCTTTAAATTCCTAGTTACGTGGGATTTCGTTGCATAAATCGATGAATCATGGACCTGAAGCATCTATTCTCCTGCTGAAGAGAGATGAGCGATTGAAAGAACGCCTACAGAGCCATCTTGAATCGCTTGGCTTTTGTCTACCGCATGGGGGAGGCCTGACGTCCGAAACAGGCAGTAAAGACGCGATTCGATACTTCCATGCGGAGCATCGGCAAAGCGTTCTTGAAAAAAGTGAAAACTTTGCGCAGAAGTCTTGGCCAGACCTCAAAAAATTTTTCGCTTCAGGCTCCCAAGTCGCCCCCGACCGGATTTCGCCGCGCATTGAACAAGTGATTTCGCACACTTGGCAAGCCCGTCTATTTAGGCTTGCGTCGCTAACATGGTCAGTTCCGGTATCCCGTGGTTTCGGCAGACGACTCCGATTCCTAGTGTGGGACGATTTTAACGGAAAACTGATCGGAATTTTTGCAATTGGAGATCCCGTCTTTAATTTAGGTGCGCGAGATCGCTATATAGGCTGGTCGGGGGCTGACCGAGTCGAACGCTTAGTCAACGTGATGGACGCTTATGTTCTTGGAGCAATACCTCCCTATAACGCGCTATTAGGTGGAAAATTAATCGCTTGCCTAGTAAGAACCATCGAGGTTTATAACGCTTTCCGAGAGCGTTACAGCGAACAGGTCGGCGTGATTTCTGGCCAGACCAAGCCAGCACATCTGCTAGCGGTGACGACTTCGTCTTCAATGGGGCGTTCCTCTATTTACAATAGGCTAAAACTGCATGATGAACATTATCTCAGCAGGATTGGTTACAGCGGAGGATGGGGCCACTTCCATGTTTCGGACGAATTGTTCAGTGAGCTGCGGAACTACCTACGAGCTACTGGACACAGCTATGCCGACGAGCATCAATTCGGAAAAGGCAGCAATTGGCGAATTAGGACTATCCGCGCTGCCTTGACGGCGCTTGGCGTGCAAGGCGACATGCTAAAACATGGTATCCAGCGCGAGGTTTTTATAAGTTTGTTCGCCGCAAACTCGCTTGAATTGTTAAGTGGAACCACGACCGAGCCCCCAGCATTGCAAATTAAGTCGGTATCCGAGGTGGCCTTTCATGCGTTAGAACGTTGGGTTATTCCGCGAGCGATTCGCCGTCCAGAATTTAAAAATTGGCAAAGCGATGATTTGGCGGCGTTGATTTTTGGGCGCGACGTCGCGCTCAAACTAATGAAGAAAATCAATTAACAAAACCTTATTCACGGATTTGACGAGCCACTCGAATGAAGCACGCGCTTGCAAGGGGTACTAGACATATCGTAGGGGCGGAACGCGCCAGCAAGGGCCGTAACTTATACGTCTGTCCCGTTTGCAAGCAATCGGTCTTCCTCCGAAATGGAGTGCATAGAGACCCTCATTTTGCGCACGTAGCTAAAGTTGGCACGCCGGAATGTGAGCTGTTTGTGCCTTCGCAAGGGAGCCAGAGCTCGAGCCCAGGCACTCACTCTAACGCTCCCCCTTGCTTGGTCATCGAGTTATACGCCCAAATTTACGCTCATGATCAAGAGATGACTTGGGGTCTTCATCTATCGGTGCCAACGAACCTGTCGGTAAGCGGCTGGTATGAGGTGGAAGTTGGCATGCAGCGACACCGCGTCCGAACTTCGCCTTTAGCGGATCCAACCCTACTGTTGAGCGTTGAGGTGGACGTTCCCGCTTTCCATGTAGTAACTCGATCCGAAAGTCTCAGTTCTTTCAAGGCCGAAATACCGGAGTACTGTCCCGGCCTCGACCGAGCTCGAGCAAATATGTTCGGGCGGGTCGGCGCCGACTTTAGCAAACCGACCCCACGTGCGATGTCGCTCACTCCTGGCGCAGACTATCTGTTGATCTGCCACAGATCGCTATCGCTTGAAATCCCCAAGGAACTGGACCCTCATCCTATATCACCACGTAATGATTGGAATGCCACATTAGTGGCTATACCCGACCCAGTATCAGATGACCTCGCCCATTGGTTGACTAACGCAACGGGAAGTCACTTACGAGCTCCATTGCCGGCAATTTCAGCGGTGTGGCCGCCGCTAGTGCGTACGGAATTTGGGCAACCCTTTGTAGTACCGCCCCAGGCACTGCTCGTCTTAGCGCTAAAGCATGGGCCGGAAGCTCAGCGCGACCTTCCCCAACGTTTTTTCGCTAAAGCAATTGGTTTTGATCGCGTAGTTCAAATTGAACCCGCGAGCCCTCCGCTAGCAGCTTTGGATGTAGAGTCGGCAAGCGAAGTAAGTTGCCGCTGGGCAGTAGACACTCCGGTCAACATTGTCATTCACAGCGACCTCAGCGTTGAGGATCTGGTCTTTCGGAGTCGCCTTTCTGTCTATTTCGTTACTGTAGGCCAGGACGGCATCAGACATCTATCCAACGCGTTAGGCCCCGACGGCTTAGCCATTTCTTCAGCCGTCACGTCAGGGCAGGCACAACTGCTAGGCCTTGCAGGCCCACCCAACGCAGTGTGCACGTTGGAGGCATTCATTGATGATCAGTGGACCGCGCACCACCGTATTGCAATACTACCCCGCCCCCCTGTTACGCCTATTAGTTCATTCTCATTTAAAGAAAACGATCTTCACCAATTACTCCACTGTCTAAATTCAACCAGGCATCCGTATCGGCTCCGCTTCGGGGCGATCGGAACGTTGACACTACCGAAGCCAGCATTGTCATCTACGGTTGAACAGCACAACGTGATGGCGATGTTGCCTAGCCGCTTGCACGATAAACTGTGCGCCTATCTTCTGCAACTACGTCACCTGCGAACTCAAGCAATTGACGTTAAACACCTAAATGATGTTGAGCTAGTGTCATGTTTTAAAAAAACGAAACCTACAAATTACAGTCTCGCGACATATCTCTCGCTTCACCGCGAGCTAACCGCTGTTGCAACTTCCAAAATAAAGCATGGCATCGACTAACCTCCTTCCCGCAACTTACCCGGCATCTGCTAAGCACAGGATTGCCTCCCTTGGCACTGAAAAGGTCAAAGCTTTCATTCGTGAATTGCCGCGAAAGGATCTACAGGATTTTATTGCCAAGCGGCCAACGATTGCTGGCTTTCGCAAAACCACACCCCAAGGAGTCGATAAGCATATTACGCAGTTTGTTAGCAGTCTTTGCCATGCTGCGGATGCAAAACCGAAAATCAACGAAGTAGACTGGCACGCATTCACAAGCCTCTGGCGACTGTGGGCGATACGCACTGTTGGCCCCGCTTATTTTCTTGCTGACTTCTCAGGTCCAGGCAGTGCCGGCAGTGACGAGGGTTTTCTAACCGCTGTTCTCAAACAGGCAAGAGACAAAGGTATTGCTAGAGAAGATTCGTTACGACTTCTGCAGTTTTCACCATTTGAACAGACGATTGGAGGCATCCGGTTAGCAGAACAATGCCCTTCAAAAGAGGAGATAAAGCAAAGAAGCGCATTAGCTGAGCTGCCAAACCAGATAGCCGAGCTACAAGAACAAGTCGTCTCTCATGAAACAGTGCTCAGCGATCTTAAGAAGAACGCCAAGCTCATCAGTGAGAAACTGGAGGGAATCCTTCATTCGATGCGCTCAGAAAGCGGCGAAATCGAATCGTTCATTAAGAGGCTTGCAGCCGTTGAAAAACGACTGGACCAGCCTGCTACCCTCCCACCATCTGTCGAAAAGCAATTGGCAGCCGACCGTGCGACACTTAGCAAAACCTTTTCCTCCGTTGAAAAATTTATAACGGCTTCTGACGCGCAATGGAGCAAGTTTGGTCAAGCGCATACTGCCATTACCGATCAGATTTCAGAGCTAGAGACGCGCTTAGCAAATTCCGAAATCCATTTACAAGCTCGAGGTGAGCATTCCCTCGCTCCTCAGCCGGGGCGGAATGATCTAAAATTACAAACAATTAGCGAGACTTCGACTGTGGCCTATCCAGGCCCTTGCATAGTCCAGCTAAAGCAAGAAGGAACGCCGCACGAAATCAATAAGCTTGCCGATCTATTCGAGCTGTTGCGCGAAAACTTGGTAGCGGCCGGCCTGGATTCACACGATGCAAAGGTGGTCGGCGCTATTGTTACAGCGGGGCTTGCCGCCAATCAACTGGTTCAGTTCAAAGGTTCGCTAGCAGACTATGCCTGTGTTGCCGTCGCTACGTCTATTTCTCACTTGGCCGTGCTTGGCTGGCACGTACCACTAGGTCTGACAGATGTCCATTTGACCAAGTCCCTTCTGGAGGTGGCGCCGGCTGGGCAGGATGGCAGCTCCTCAATTGTTTTGTTCGGGGCCAACCGCTCTGCTTTTGAGATTTACGGGGGACCTATTCGCAGCTCAATAATCATGTCGCAGATGGGCGCTGCGGGCGAGTGTTCTAGACATATGTTTATTGCCAGTTGGGCGGAAGGGCCGGCCGTCTATGACCTCTGTTCCCCACTGGTCGAACTAGGACCGGTTATTGATACGGACCACTTGCAATGGTCAGTAGCTCGACTGGCCAAGCGGCGGCTTGGAATTTTGACCGACAAACAACGAGCTGCCCTGGAGACTTCGGTCACCTCGTCGCAGGCGGCAGAAGACATCCTTAACGACGTTTCCAGCATAATGGCGCTCAGTACACCGCTACGCAGGCGGATTGTTAACCGGGCCGCAATGGTGCTTTGTCAGTTGTTCCAATCTGACGAGTCCGCAGTAAAAGCAGCGTTACTTGCTGGTTGGTTGCCCCACTGGCTCAGCTGCAATCGCGTAAACATTGATGAGTTCCGTAGCGAGTCGGATTCGATATTACGTGAGCTCCCGACGGAATCATTACTTAACGCTGCGTTGTTTAAGCTCCAACAGAGACATGCAGCATGAAACTTGCACCGATCACACGGGGGGAAGCGGTCGAGTTGTTTTCTCGTGCTTTCAAATTCCATGCGTGCGGGACTGCCGTGCGCACTGCTGCGATCGCGGAACATTTACGTGCCGCAGTGAGCCTTAGAACTGTCCTATCGCCCAGTTCCAGCTACAACACTGTACAAGCAAACGTGGTCTCCCGCGACGTTCACGCGCGCTTAAAGGCAATATGGAACATTGGCATCGGAGAAGACCAAGAAAGCACAATAAGTGAAGAGATTGAAGCGCTAAAAGAACTTGGCGACTTTCTGGCCGGTGACGGCGGAGTGTATCCCAGCAGCTTCCGCGTAGTCGACGTCAGCGAAGATACCCTTCTTTTGCTGGGTGGAATACCCGTACAAGCGCTTCCTGCCGCGATGCAAGCGGTTACTGCGATTGCAGGTCGGGCACGACTACTCACGCCCAAGTCCTGGGCAACAGAGCGAGATCTTGCTATTCCAAAGATCGGGCTTGACGAGTGGTTAGGATTGCCGTTTGCGGATTTAGAACAATGGGCTCGTTCACGTATCGCTCGATGGAATCGCGAGGTCGCTTTCTCAGGAGAAATAGAGAATGCGTCGATTTATTGGAATAAAAAATGGATCTTGGCGGAAGAATTTCGCGAGAACACGCGAGAGCTGCTCTATCGCCAGGAAATTAAAGTATATGGCCACTCGAAGTATCGTTACGCCTGGTCCGCCTTTCAGCCGGAAAAACCGTTGTGTTATCGACTAAGCCGTTGCACTGAGATCAATCGCGATGATGCTCGCCGAGTTCAGACTTATCTGGACCTGAAAAGCGGAGGAACCATCATCAAGTGGCAACGAAAATCGCCAGTAATTTCGTTGACAGTGCCCCGTCCCCTCCCCTCACCCGAATCTAGGCTCCTGCGTCTCGGCTGGCACGATCCGTTGCCCGTCGGTCAAATGCCTTGGCCGCGCATCTACCATTTTGGGCAGCGCTTGCTTCCCTTACTTACTGCCGGGCTTACACGATCTGGCTACAAGCTTCAGCAAACATTACAAGGATAATAATGACAACGAAACGTCCTTCCGAGCGAATCGGCGTGCACGATACGGTGGCTGGTCTACATACTGCGTTGCAAGAATACATTGAGGCACAGTATCACATTCGGAACGAGGCGCTCATTGCTGAGCGAAGCGCACTGCTGCGACGCCCGCAGACGATCAGTCAGCGCGCCTATGTCGAAGCGACTCCAGTTTATGCTCCTGGCCCTGCATATAATGACCTTGCTATCCCTCAACCGGCGAAGGACGCGCTGACTGCGATCGCTGCGCTAGGCTCTGGGGTGGGGCTCTACCCGACACCTTACTGCCATCAGTCAGAAGCACTCGAGGCGTTTCTAGGGGAAGAAAAGGCTGACCTGATTATTGCGACGGGCACCGGCTCCGGCAAAACCGAAAGCTTTTTAATGCCGATCATTGGTTCGCTGGCGATTGAAAGCTCGGAGCGTCCGACATCGCGAGAAATCTCTGGGTTCCGCGCTCTGCTACTCTATCCAATGAATGCGCTAGTCAACGATCAAGTCGCGCGTATTCGTCGGATGCTAGGGCATGTAACTGCGAATAAAATTGTACGTGGCGCACGTAATCGACCAATACGGTTCGGTAGTTACACCGGTCGCACTCCGTACCCCGGCCATCGCTCTCCACAAAAAGACAAATCAAATATCGCACCGCTTTTTGAAGAATTCTATAATAAAGTTGTCGATAATACCTCTTTACTCGAGCAACTGGTCAAAATGGGGCGGTGGCCAAGTAAGGATCTTAAAGGGTTCTATAATGCGGCAGCCGCTTCACAGAAAACATACAAATCGACCGCCAAGAAGGCGGGACAGCCTTATACCGATTGGAACTGGACGGCGCGTCTAAAAACTCAACCCGACGACAGGGAGTTAATGACGCGGGATGAGATCCAAATTCAGTGTCCTGACATCCTTGTCACGAACTACTCAATGCTTGAGTACATGCTCATGCGCCCCGTGGACGCACCTGTCTTTGAGCAAACGGCCGCGTGGCTGGCTTCCGACGACCGCAACGAACTTATTTTTGTTCTCGATGAAGCGCATATGTATCGTGGTGCGGGGGGCGCGGAGGTTGCTCTGTTGATCCGACGATTAATCGCCAGATTGGGCGTTACGCGGGACCGTGTGCGGTTTATCCTAACGAGCGCAAGTCTTGGGAAGGGCGAAAGCGCAGTTGAAGACGGTAAGCGGTTTGCGGATGACCTTACGGGTAGACAAGGTTCAAGCTCACGTCATTTCCGAGTGATTAAAGGAACTCACGAGGAACGGGATGCGGGAATGCCGGCAACTGATCGCCAAGCGCAAGCGCTTGCGAGGGTTGACGTCAATGCAGTTACCAATGTAGGTGTGAATCCAGACGCAGCCGTAACCACTATCTCGCAGCTTGCCGCAGAATTAAATTGGCCCCCGATTGCCACGCCAGGAACGGGCCTCCCTAACTATCTATTTACCCAGCTCTCCACCTTTGGCCCGTCCAATCTGTT
>Ga0265780_10009807_pt1 | contig 11451 bp, 11 predicted proteins | sample P1T30metagenome_FD_192432 | JGI IMG/M metagenome (GOLD analysis project Ga0265780, IMG submission 192432) | Plant litter microbial communities from East Loma Ridge, Irvine, California - P1 T30 | ecosystem: Environmental > Terrestrial > Plant litter > Unclassified | place: USA: California... | reverse complement strand
CGGACGGCCTTGATTGCGGTGCGCAGGGTCGAACGCTGCGACGAGTTGTGTGCGTTTTGCTTAACTGCTTGACGAGCGCGTTTGCGCGCTTGTGCGGTATTTGCCATGGAATTTCCTAAATCGGGGTCAAGTTGCGTTTGCAAACATTAGCGACTGTCAAACCGGCGCCTTGGCTTACCTAGCGGAGCCTGCCCAACGATTAGTGTCTGCTAACAGAATTCAGTACAGCCCATGATTATAGCGAAGGTTTCAATGCGGAGCAATTCATAATTCAAAGATTGTCGGTTTACCGCCCTTTCGGGCATGCCGCGCAGTACCTCGAAACATGCCCGATCCAGACGAGTTGCCCAAGTATAATCTTGCGCCATGAACCTGCTCAGAACCCTCGCCGCCATTTCCAGCATGACCATGCTGTCGCGCGTCACCGGCCTGCTGCGCGAAAGCCTGTTCGCGCGCGCCTTCGGCGCCTCGGCCTATACCGATGCCTTCATCATCGCCTTCCGCCTGCCGAACCTGCTGCGCCGCCTGTTCGCAGAAGGCGCGTTCTCGCAGGCCTTCGTGCCGATCTTGTCGGAATACAAGACCCAGCATGGCGACCAGGCCACCAAGACCCTGGTCGACCATGTCGCCACCGCCCTGATCTGGGCCACGGTGCTGACCAGCATCGTCGGCATCGTCGGCGCCCCGCTCCTGATCACGCTGCTCGCCGGCGACCTGCGCGAGACGCCCGGCGCCTACGACGCCTCGGTGATCATGACGCAGATGATGTTCCCGTATATCGCCTGCATGTCCTTCGTGGCCCTGGCCGGCGGCATCCTCAATACCTGGCGCCAGTTCAAGATTCCCGCCTTCACACCGGTATTGCTGAACCTGTCCTTCATCTTCGCCTCGCTGGTGCTCGTCAACTACCTGGAGCAGCCGATCTATGCGATGGCGATCGCGGTCTGCGTCGGCGGCCTGCTGCAGGTGGCGATCCAGATCCCTTCGCTGGTCAAGATCGGCATGCTGCCGCGCATTTCGCTCAACCCGCTGCACGGCCTGCGCGACGCCGGCGTGCGGCGCATGCTGAGAAAAATGGGGCCGGCCGTGTTCGCGGTGTCGGCGGCCCAGATCAGCCTGTTGATCAATACCGGCATCGCCGCCAGCCTGGCGGCCGGCGCCGTCTCGGCCCTGCAGTATGCCGACCGTTTGATGGAATTCCCGACCGCGATGCTGGGCGTGGCGCTGGGCACCATCCTGCTGCCGTCGCTGTCGAAAGCCAATAGCGAAGGCAATACCGAGGAATACGCGGCGCTGCTCAACTGGGGCCTGCGCCTGACCTTCCTGCTGGCGCTGCCGGCGGCGGTCGGCATGGCGACCCTGGCCGAGCCGATGATCGCCACCCTCTTCCACTACGGTAAATTCGACGATGCGGCGCTGGCCAATTCGGCCATGCCCCTGATGGCCTACAGCGCCGGCCTGCTCGGCATCATCCTCGTGAAAATCCTGGCGCCCGCCTTCTATGCGCGCCAGGACGTCAAGACGCCGGTGCGCATCGCGATCATGGTGTTGTTCGCCACCCAGCTGATGAACGTGCTGTTCGTGTTCATGCTGGATCTGGGTGTGGCGGGGCTGGCCCTGTCGATCGGCCTGGGCGCCTGCATCAACGCCACCTGCCTGTACGTGGGCCTGCGCCGGCGCGGCATCTACACGCCGCAGCCGGGCTGGCTGACATTTTTCATCAAGCTGGCCGTCGCGGTCGGCGTGATGGGGCTTCTAGCCTGGTTCGGCCAGGCGCAGTTCGACTGGGCGGCGATGAAGGCAACCCCTGGCTTGCGCATCGGCGCCCTGCTCGGCATCATCACCGTCTCTGCCTTCGCCTATTTCGCCGTGCTGGCGGTGCTGGGCTTCAGGCCGCGCGACTTCCGGCGCCGCGCGAATTGAGTTACACCGCGATCAAGACTTGTACTTGACGTTGCAGCCGTAAGGACGGGTGGTGGCCTGGGCCACGTTCTGGCCCTTCACGACCGCTTCCATCGCGGTCTTGAACAGCGGGCTGGCCTTCTCGATGTCTTCCAGCTTGCTTGATGCGATGCTGTCGATGCCGCCCGCGTAGCGCAGCACGCCCTTGGCGTCGATCACGTACATATGCGGCGTGGTGCGCGCGTCATAGGCCTTGCCGACCGTGCCTTGCGGGTCGAGCAGCACGGCGCCTGGCGCTGCGTTGCGGCTGGCCGTCAGTTCATCGGCCTTCTTGCCGTCCACGAAGCCCTGCTCGCCCGGCGCCGACGAGATCACGCTCAACCAGACCACGCCCGCGTCCTGCGCCTGCTTCTGCAGGGCGGGCATATTCGCCTGGTAGTGCTTCTTCACATAAGGGCAATCGTGGTTGGTCCATTCCAGCACCACGACCTTGCCCTTGTAGTCGGCCAGGCTGTGCTGCTTGCCCTTGCTGTCGACCGCCGTGAAGGCGGGCGCCGGCTGGCCGACGGCTGGCGCGGCGAAAGCCGGCGTCGCAGCGGCGCCAAGCAGCAGGGCCGCCATCGATACCGTGGTGCGCAACATGGTGCGGCGAGAGGAAGCTTGCATGACATCTCCTTGTGAATGAATGATTACTGCCCGAACGACTCGGTGACAATGGCCTGGGTGAGCACCGGCGGCAAGACCACCGCTTCTTTCCCGGCCGGATAGAAGGCATAGAACGGCAGGCCGTCGCGACCGAACGATTGCAAAAATGCCGTGATGGCCGGATCGCGGTTGGTCCAGTCGCCTTTCATATAGACCACGCCGCCGTCCTTCATGGCCTGCTGGACCGCGCCGCTCGACAGGGTCGTACGCTCGTTGACCAGGCAGGTGATGCACCAGGCGGCCGTCATATTGACGAACACCGGCTTGCCTTCGGCGCGCAGCGCAGCCAGCCGCTCGGCGCTATAGGGTTCGGCCTGCATGGACTGCGCAGGGGCTGCTGCGGCCCGCGGCTCGGCGCCATGCAGCATGACCATCAGGCCGGCGATCCCGGCCACGCCGGCCACTGCCGCGCCGCGTGGCCACCAGCGCTTCCTGGTCCCATGCTGGGCCAGTCCGGCCAGCCAGGCCACCAGTCCCACCAGCACCAGCCCGGCCAGGGCCATGCGCAGGCCGGCCTCGCCCGCCTGCTGGGCCAGCACCCACAGCAGCCAGGCGGCCGTCGCATACATCGGGAAGGCCATCGCCTGGCGCAAGATCACCATCCACGCGCCGGGCCGCGGCAGGCGCCGGGCGATCGCCGGAAACAGCCCGAGCAACAGGAACGGCAGGGCCAGGCCGAGGCCCATCGTCGCGAACACCACCAGGCTGACGTAGGCGGGCGCCACCAGCGCCGAGCCGATTGCGGCGCCCATGAAGGGCGCGGTGCAGGGCGTGGCCACCACCACCGCCAGGAGGCCGGTGAAGAAGCTGCCGGCGTGGCCCTTGCGTTGGGTGAGATCCTGACCGGCGCCGGACAGCGCGCCGCCGATCTCGTACACCCCGGACAGGTTCAGGCCGATCGCCAGCATCAGCCAGCACATCGCCGCCACGAACAATGGCGACTGGAACTGGAAGCCCCAGCCGACCGCGCTGCCGCCAGCGCGCACGGCCAGCAAGGCCAGGGCCAGCGCCATGAAGGCGGCCAGCACGCCGAGCGTGTAGAACAGGCCGGACAGGCGCACCGCGCGCCGGTCGCCACCCGCCATGCCGGCCACCGCCGTGGCCTTGATCGCCAGCACCGGGAATACGCAGGGCATCAGGTTCAGGATCAGGCCACCGAGGAAGGCGAACAAGGCCATCTGCCACAAGGGCAGCGTGGCCGGCGCCTCGGTGGTGATGGCAACAGCGGTGGCCGCGGGGGTGAGCTCGAGCGCGAACCAGCGTTTCTGCCCGCGGCCGTCCGTAATCGCCAGCAGGCCGGCCGATGGCCCTGGCGTATAGCCCTGGCCCTTGGTCGTCGCCAAGGTGAGCCTACCCTCCTCCACTGTCAGGACCTGGTCCGCCACGTGGTCGACGACGCCCCAGCTGTCCGGGAAGTACAGCGCCGATCGCACCGAGGCCGGCGCGATGCCTTCGCCCTCGACCGCCAGCTGCAAGGTCGATTCGCCAGCGCTCACCGAGGCGCGCCAGTCGGCGGGCTGCGGCTGCGGCTGGCGTGCGTCGGCGTTCTTGAAGGCAGCCAGGATTTCCGCGCTTGCGGGGCGCGCATCCGCCTCGACCGGCAGGACCAGCCGGAACTTGCCTTCCTCTGGAATGCATTCCTTCTCGCACACCACCCAGTCGGCATCGGCCTCGAGGACCAGTTGGCTGCCGGGCCGCGCATCCCGCGGCACCGTCAGGGCCATCGGGAATACGATCTCGTTCTCGTAGCCATAGCTGGCGACCGGACCGATGATGAAGCGGTCGGGCCCCGGCCAGGCGATGTCGCCGACCGTGGCGCCGTCCGGCGCCCGCAACGTGATGTTTGGGGGCGAACCGGCGTCGCCGGGATTCTTCCAGTAGGTGTGCCAGTGCGGCGCCAGGCGCTGGCGCAGGCCGATGCGCAAGGCCTGGCCCGGGCTCACCGCGGCGTACTCGCTTACCAGCGACACCGTGGCGCGCGGGCTTTGCTGCACATTGCTCTCTGCCGCCACCGCCAGCAACGGCGTCGATACGACGAGCAGCAGCGCGACGATCAAGCCGCGCCAGGACCTTCGGGCAGTGTGTAAAGACAGGTGCATGCGATTGTCGGTAGTGTCGGGCAGTCGTGCAAAAGTATCATGCGCTCTCCTCCCGATCAACCGCTTCGGCGTCTTCCTCTGCCGGCGGCGGCGTGGGTTCTTCCACCGCCGGAACCGGGGGCGCAGCCGGCTGCGGGATCGGCGGCGCCGGCTGCGCATTGGGCCCACCCGACTGGGTCGGGTTGACTGCCGGCGCCAGACTGCGTTCGCCTGCACTGAAACGCCACTCGGACACCTTGTCCTTGTTGTCCAGGCCCTTGAAGCGCTTGTCGAAATTCGCGATCTTCAGGGGCCTGGCATCGGCCAGGCTGTGGAAGGCGACGATCCCGGTCTCGCCGTCGCCCAGGTAGACGATGCCCCACTCTGCCTTGCCGGTCAGCGGATCGACGTAGATCTTGCGCAGGTGGCGCCGCACGGCGGGCGAGCGCGGGTCCTTCAGCAATTCGGCCAGCGACGGCGGATACGGCGAAGCGCCGCGCGGCGTGGCAGCGGCGTAGCTGTCCAGCGCGGCGCTGAAGGCGGCGCCGATCTCCAATAACTCTTCCTCGGCCGCGGCGCGCTGCAGGAGCGAACCGATCTTGAGCGTGGCCGCCCCCACCAGGCCGATGATGGCAACAAAAATGATCAGGCCGAGATAGGTGAATCCGGCCTGGCGCCGCGCGTTCATCACCACTCCAGGTAGGGACGCCCGCGCCGGTCGTTGCCGGGCGCGCCGCTGCGCAGGTTGGAAAAGCCCCCCTGCTCGCCGTCCTGCGGCGCCTCCAGTATCCAGGTCTCGCGGCTCTCGGTGACTGGGTCGAGCGGGATCTCGCGCAGGTATTTTTGTTCGACCAGCTGCTCGAGCGATTCCGGATAGCGTCCGGTGTCGGAGCGGTACTGGTCGACCACGGCGCGCGTGTTGCGCAGGTTGTCGGCCAGGATGGTCTCTTTCGCGCCGTCGATGCTGGGGAAGAAGCGCGGCACGGCAAGCGTCAGCAGCAGGGCCACGATGCCCAGCACCACCAGCAGTTCGATCAGCGTGAAGCCGCGCGCGGTTTTCATCGGGTTCACCATTTGTTGTAGGGGATGCCGTTCAGCCCGATCCGTTGCGAGGTCGAATACACGTCGTAGACGTCGTCGCCCTCCTTCGGCTCGTCGGCCTCGCTGGCGTAGCTGCGCTTGCCCCAGGTGGCGGCATCCGACAGCTCGGGATCGGGATTGAAGGGGTCGCGCGGCAGGCGCCGCAGAAAATAAATCTTGGCTTGTTTTGGACTGCGCAAGTCGGGCACGCCCTCGACCAGCAACTCCAGCCGTTCAGGGTAGCCGTTGGCGTCGGCGGCCTTGCTCACGCGGCCCTCGTCGCCGGCCTTCTTGAAGGCGTCCAGGCCGGCGCGGATCTCGCGCAGCGCGCGCCGCAGTTCCTGCTCGTCGCGGCGCTGCACCGTGACCTCGGCCACCGGCAGCACCAGGGTTCCCAGCAGCGCGAGGATGGCCAGCGTGACCAGCAGCTCGATCAGCGTGAATCCAGAACGCGCGCGCCGTGCCTGGGCGTTCATCGCTGTGGGATCGGCGGATTGACGCCCGGCGGATAGGCGGCGGGGACGACTTCAGGTTCGGGCGCAGGCGCCGGTTCGGGCTGCGGCGTCGGGGCGCCCGGCGGCGCCGACGGCGGCGAACCGAGTTGCGGCGTGGCCGGCAGCGCCGACGGCGGCACCGAGAAGCTCGGCGTCGCATCCGGTGGCGGTGCGACCGGGGTCGTCTCGACCGCCGGCGCCGGGGCTGGCGCGCGGATGGGCGATCCCGTCACCTGCACCCGCACCACGTTGTCGGGACGGCGGCGGAAGCTGGCCTCGGTACCGGCGCCGAATTCCGACGCCGACGCAGGTGGACGTTGCACGGCCCGCACGATGCGCGGCGTGATCGACAGCACGATCTCGGTACGGTCGCGCTGGTCGCGCTGGCTGCCGAACAGGCGGCCGACGACCGGCAGGTCGCCGATGCCCGGCACCTTGCTGCCGCTGCTGCGGTCTTCGTTGCTGATCAGGCCCGCCAGCACCTGGTTTTCGCCATCTTTCAGCTGCAGCAACGTGGTGGCCGAGCGGGTGCCGATGCGGTAGGCCACGGTGCCGCTGCGAGTCTCGACCGATTCGCCCAAGCTGCTAACCTCGAGCCCGATGCGGATCGCCACCTCGTTGTTCAGGTAGATGGTCGGCTCGACGTTCAGCGTCAGGCCGACGTCGATATAGTTGATGTTCTCGGAAGCGAAGCCGCCGACGCCCGAGGACACCGTGGCCGAAATGTTCGGGATCTTGTCGCCGATGACGACCTTGGCCTTCTCTTTATTGCGCACGCGGATGCGCGGATTGGCCAGTGTATTGGTATCGCCGTCGGTCTTGTTGGCGTTGAGCGTGGCGCCGATGCCGCTCACCTCGATATTACTGCTGTTGAAGTCACGCAGGTCGTCGATCGTCAGCGGTATGCCGTCCAGCGTCTGCAATGGCGTAAACGAGAGGCCCGCCGGCCAGTTGATGCCGAGGTTCATCACGCTGCTGCGCCGGATCTCGAGCACCTCGACGTCGAGCATGACTTCGGGCTCGGGCACGTCCTGCAGGGCCACCAGCTGGGTCGCGATGCGGATCGCTTCCGGATTGTCGCGCAGGATCACCAGGTTCAGTTTCTCGTCCACCACCACGTCGCGCGCCTTGAGGATGGTCTTGAAGGTGTTGGCGATGCTCTTGGCTTCGGCATTGGCCAGGAAGAAGGTCTTGACTGTCATCTCCTGGTATTCGCGCACCTTGGCGGCCACGTTCGGATAGATCAGGACCGTGTTGCCGTCCATGACCTGGCGCTCGAGCTGGTTGGTCATCAACAGGTAATACACCGCCGCCTCGACCGTGCTGTTCTTGAGGAAGATCGAGGTGCGGGTGTCGGCCTTGACGTCCTTGTCGAAGATGAAGTTCAGGCCCGAGTGGCGCGCGATCACCTCGAACACCTGCTTCAATGGCGCCTCGCGGAACTCCAGGCTGATGGGCTTGCGGTAGCTGGCCGCCAGCGCCGCCTGGCCTTTCGGCGCGGCCGCCGCCTTCTCGTCGACTTCCTGCATCAGCTGGCGCGCCGCCTCGTGCGCGGGGCGTTCGGTGAGCACCGCCGCCAGCTTCTGGCGCGCCGTCTCCACCTCGTCTTTCTCGAGGGCGGCGCGCGCCTCGCCGATGGCGACCGCGTGGCGGCGCTCGGCCTCGACCTGGCGCAGGCCGGCGCGGGCGCGGTCGTTGACCGGATCGATCGCGAGCACGCGCCGGTACTCCTGGGTCGCCAGCTGCACCTGGCCGGCTTCCAGCGCGCGGTCGGCCTGGTCGACGATGCGCACCGTGGCGTTGTCGCGCGCGCGCAGGAAGGCCGCCCGGTAGACCGGATTGTCCGGCTCGGACGCCAGCGCTTCCTGGTACTTGGCCAGGCCCGCGCCTACCTGGTCGCGCGCCACCAGCTCATTGCCTTCCTGGTAGGCGCGCTGGGCCGCGCACCCTGCCAGCAGCAGTGGAAGCAGCAGGGCCAGGCCATGAATCCGGGTTCGCACCATCAGTCGAATACTCCAATATTGAGCTGCTGTCGTTGTTCCAGCGGCAGGTAAGTCAGGGTCAGCACCGGTGGACGGATCGCGTCCACGCGGTAGGTGCCGTCGATGGTTTCGCCATCGCGCACGAGATAGGTGCGTTCGCCGCGCGCCAGGTAGATTTGCCACATGCCGTCCTGCAGCGACTTGCCGATATAGGTGAACGGCAGCGGCGGCGCGCTCGGCGGCGGCGGCGGGGGCGGCGGCTCGTTCGATGGCGGCGGGGGCGGCGGCGTCCAGTCATGGCGCGCGAACAGGCTATTCTCGCCTTCCCCGAAACGCTCGCCGCTGGCGCCGATCAAGGTCTCGCGCGGGATCAGGCGCGCAATGACGACGTCGTCGCCGGTTTTCCTGGTGGACGGCGCCGCGCTGCGCACCGGATCGGTGGCAATTGTGGCCGTCGTGGCGGCCGCGCGCTCGGCCGGTTCGGCCAGCTCGGTCTCGGGCGTCTTGTCGCCAAACAGAACCAGGCCGGCAGCGATCGCCAGCGCCACGCCCATGGCAAGATGGCGCGGTTTCACGGCTTGCTTCCTTCAGCCAGCTCATTGGCCAGATAAAACGTCAGGCGCAGGCGCGCCTCGACCCCTGCTTCGCCCACGCTGTCGCGGCGAAACGCCACGTCATCCAGCGAGGCGTGCGGGATCGCGCGCAGCACGTCCATCGCGAATTCCCAGATCGCGCCATAACTGCCCTTTACCGGCAGGTTGACCTGGTAGGCGATCAGCTTCGCATTACGGTCGTTGGTGGCCCGGTATTCGCCCTGGCGCAGCGCCAGCCCGTGGCGTTCGGCCAGCGCGAACACCTGTTTCAATTGACGCTCGACGCCGCGGCGCTCGCCCAGGGTCGCATAGAAGTGCTGCAGGTTCTGGTCGCTGCTGGGCGGCGGTGCTACCGGAGCGGCCCGCGGCGGCAGCGGCGTGCGCGCCGCCTGCCGCGCCGCCTCGTATTCTTCGTTCAGTTGCGCGCGCGCCGACACCAGCGCCACCTGGGCCGCGGCGCCGGCCAGCAGCAGCGCCAGCACCAGCGCCACCAGCGGATCGACGCGCGCCAGCAGCAGGCGCGCGCGCAGCAGCAATGCACCCGTCTTCATGCGGCCTCCCACTGCACGCTGACCTGGAACCGCAGCGGGCGGTTCGGGTCCTGCTCCATCACCTCGTGGCGCAGCAGCACCACGCTGCTGAACCATTCCTCGGCCTGCAGGCGCGTGATGTAGGCCAGCATCTCGTCGCTCGAGCGCGCCTCGGCGCTGATCCGTACCGTGCGCCGTTTGGCGTCCGGCTCCAGCGCCAGCAGCGCGATCGTGTCCGGCGTGGCTTCGCCCAGCGCCGCCGCCAGGTCGCGCCACGGCAGGTTCAGTTGCAGGATGGCGGCGTTGACGGCGCCGGCCTGGGCCGGCGCCACGGCGACTTTCGAGACCGGCGGCGCGGCCACGGGCGGCGGCGCGCTGCGCGCGGCCAGCGCGGCCTGCAGGTCGCGCAGTTCTTCCTGCTGCTCGACGTAGTGCTGCGTCATGAACAGCGCCGGGACGCACAAGGCCAGCACGCCCGGCACGGCATAGATCAGGGTGGGCGGCGCGCGAAACAGCGTGCGGGAGAGGCCCGGCGGCGCGAAATCGATGCGGGTGCGCCTCATGCCGCCACTCCCGTGCGCGCCAGGCGCGCCAGTTCCGACCACTCGTCGGCCTGCTCGAGCAGGCTGCAGGCGAATTTCAACCGCCCCGGGCTGCTGGCCCAGGCGGTGGGCGCGGCGCCGCTCAATTGCAGGCGCTCGGGCCGGGCGATCCCGACCCGCAGCGCTTCGCGCGCAAGGTGAGACTCAAGCCACTGACGGTCGGCCCCGGCCGGGATCGGCGCGCTCCTGACCGCCGCCAGCTTGCGGCCTTCATAGGCCGCCAGCGACAGCACGCCGCCATGGACCAGGCCGAACCAGGCCCCGGGCCTGCGCTCGCGGCGCCAGGCGTTCATGGCGGCGACGAATTGCGGGCTGATCTCGACCAGATGGAAGCCGTGCTCCCGGGCCGCAGCCGCCAGCGCGTCGAGCAGGGCCACGGGGGCGGCAGCGGCCAGGAAGGGATCGACCGCGTCCCAGTCGGCGCTGATCTTCCACTCGGCGCCGGCGGTCCCGAACAGGTGCTGGAAGCGCACCGCGGCGGCCGCCTCCAGGTCGCCCATGCGGTTGGCGCCCGGCGGCGGCGGCACTTGCCACAGGCGCACCAGTTCGTCGGCCAGCACCACGCTCAGCGGCCAGCCCTTGACCGGCAGGTCGGCAAACAGCATGGGCAGGCCACGCGCCAGCGCGTCGGGGGCGAACAGGTCGAGCGGCTGCTCGGACAGGGCCAGGGGTGCGCCGCCAAACAGGCGGCTGTGCTTGACCAGGGCCAGGCCGTTGGCCGCCACGCCCAGGCGCAGGGCTTGTCCGATCGGCGGGAAATTCAGTCTACGCATGCAGGGTCACCCGCTTGATCTCGTCGATCGTGGTGGCGCCGCGCCGCACCAGGTCGAGCGCCGCCAGGCGCAGGCTGCGGGTGCCGTTGGCGTGGGCCGCGGCCTTGATGCGGCGGATCGGCTGCTTGTCGACGATCAGTTCACGGATCTCGTCGTTCAGGGTCAGGATCTCGGCGATCGAACGGCGGCCCTTGTAACCGGTGCCGCGGCAGTCGCCGCAGCCCTTGCCGCGCATGAAGACATAGTCCGCCACCTCTTCGCGCGCCAGGTGCACCGAGGCCAGCTCGTGAGCGTCCGGCTCGTAGCGTTCGGCGCAGCGCGGGCAGCACATGCGGATCAGGCGCTGGGCCCAGATGCCGTTCAGGGCCGAGACGAACGCATACGGGTCGATCCCCATGTGCGTGAAACGGCCAAACACGTCGAACACATTGTTGGCGTGGACGGTCGTGAGCACCAGGTGGCCGGTCAGGGCCGACTGCACCGCGATCTCGGCGGTCTCGCGGTCGCGGATCTCGCCCACCATGATTTTATCGGGGTCGTGGCGCAGGATCGAGCGCAGGCCCTTGGCGAAGGTCAGGCCCTTTTTTTCGTTCACCGGGATCTGCAGGATGCCCGGCAGCTGGTACTCGACCGGGTCCTCGATGGTGATGATTTTCTCGCGGCCGTTATGGATCTCGGTCAGCGCCGCGTACAGGGTCGTGGTCTTGCCCGA
>Ga0265780_10009806_pt1 | contig 11452 bp, 8 predicted proteins | sample P1T30metagenome_FD_192432 | JGI IMG/M metagenome (GOLD analysis project Ga0265780, IMG submission 192432) | Plant litter microbial communities from East Loma Ridge, Irvine, California - P1 T30 | ecosystem: Environmental > Terrestrial > Plant litter > Unclassified | place: USA: California... | reverse complement strand
AACAAGTGTTTAAGGTTCCAAAGTTTTTGTTAAGTGAAAGTAAGGAAGTATTTAAACTATACAACCAGGAAATAGGCTTAGAAGCGGCCATTTTTTAAAGACCTCGTAACAGAGCACTGGTTCAAAGGGTTAGTTATAACCTAATTAGTTAAAAGCGCCGAAGATATAACGGATCTAAAACAAAACACCGACACCTTGTCCATAATAATATTAGGGTAAATCCTAGTTTATACTTAAAGGTTAGTTAAGTATTATTTATGGGGTAGCGGAACATTGGGTAAATTAGATTGATATAGATAATACCTCTCACAAAACCAGTTTATTAATTTATAAAGTAAGCGAGTAGTATAGTGAGGGAGGAATGCTATATAATGATTACATTGGTAATTGTTAGCGCTTTTAAGCGTTTTTCCATAAATATCCCAAGTGAGAATGCTGACACGAGTAACGAAAAAGAGAAAAGGAAAGAGTAAGAATAAACTAAAAAGATGACCGAATCCTAGCCCTTACAGGGCTCTCTCGCCTTAAGCTTATGGGAAAGTGAATCGGTCTCTAAATTGAACCTAAAGGATGTAATGATGAGGAGAATTGGATGGGACAACATGAAATGGAGTAAAATGTTCTGGAAAACCATCCGATATATAATGAAATAAGGAAGGAGATATTTGGGTTTAAACGAAATAGAATAGACTAAAACTTTCTTTTTATAGGGAATAAACTAAATAGATGAAACTAGTTTCCTTGAAAATATATAAAAAACACCGTACCTAAAAACTACCACAAGTAAGCTAGTAGAGAATACGAAGGCGTTTGAGATAACAACCATTAAGGAACTCGGCAAATTGACACCGTAACTGAGGGAGAAGGTGTGCCATTCCTGCTGATTAATATCAGTTTAGGAAGAGGAGACATAAAATGGTGTTGCACGACTGTTTAATTAAAACACAGCACTCTGCGTAAGATGTAAATCAAAGTATAGAGTGCGCTATCTGCCCAATGATGGCTGGTTAACGGATTTACTTAGACGACTAAAATAGGCTAGGTTTTGAAGGAACCCCCATTTAATGGCGGCCTTACCTATAAGGGTCCTAAGGTAGCGAAATACCTTGGCATTTAAATGATGTCGCGCATGAATGATCTCACGATGCAACAGCTGTCTCAATGGTTGGCTCAGTGAAACTGGAATGGCAGTGAAGATACTGCCTATCTCTAGATAGACGAGAAGACCCCATGCAGCTTTACTGTTACTAGTTATAGGGTATAATTAACAGGTTTTAGGGAATAAGGTAGTTGAGAGACAAAATTGAAACACCTTTACTCTGGTTGTTATATCAGTAGAATAGGTTACAGTGTAACCGATGTCTGAATGTAATCCATAAAAAGAGGAAGATAAAACTCAGGAGACAATGGCTAGCAGATGGTTTATGCGGGGCACAGATCCCATAAAGAGTACCTGGGAGTATCCAAATTTATTTTTGTAATAGGCTATACGCAAATTATATAAGGCTTTAAATTAATTGCCTTATATTTTTGAATTTTTTAATTATTATATTTAGTTTGTTATTTTTTATATTTACCATTTTTTTTTATGGTATCTATAACTAATTCAGTTATATTTCTATTTAAGTTAGAACTAAAACAATTTAAGATAAGTAAGATTTTACCTATGTGGAAAATAGGTGTATATATAGTACCAATAAACAGCAGCGCTTGCGATGTTAGTTATAACACTATTAGTTATTTTTTTTTTTTAGAAAAATGATGTTGATATATACTTCCAAAGTTTAATGGCTTAATCTTGCTTTACTGTTTGACATACACGTCTATCAGTTGCGTAAGCAGGGCATAAAGACCGCAAGACGCAGTAAGGAAAGGTCTTGTATTATTGAAAAAGCTACGCTGGGGATAACAGGCTAATTGCGCCAGAGAGTACAAATTGAGTGCGCAGTTTGGCACCTTAATTAGCTTTTATAGTTTATTACGCTTTTTTTGCATAAAAATATTTTATTCTTGTAGTAACAAAAAAAAAACATTCATGGAAAAATTTTTTAAGCTATTAGTAGGATGTTTACTTGGTGATGCGCACATTAGGAGAAATAAGGATGGTAGTGAAAGTTATATAACTTTTGAACAAACAATTAACCATAAAGAATATGTATTAAGTTTGTATCAAATTTTATCTCAATCCGGTTTAAAGCTAAAAGAAATTAAATATTATGCTAGAGATGATAAAAGACATGCTAGTGTAAATAATTCTATATATTTTAGAACCGAAGCTACTGACTTACTTAATCCTTTAGCTAATTTATTTTTATCTGTTAATGAAAAAAAGATAATTAAATCAGATATAGAAAAATATTTAGACCCAGTAGCATTAGCATACTGGATTTGCGATGATGGTCAATTGGTCAAGAGGGGAGGAATAACATTGTGTACGGATAGTTATACACTACCAGAGGTTGAACTATTAATACAAATATTGGAAAATAAATACAAACTAAAATGTACTATTCATATAAAAAAAGGTATTTCAGGAAATGAATATCATAGAATTTACATAGGTAGAAAATCTTTATACGAAATAAAGCCTTTATTGATACCACATATGCATAAATATCTTTTTATACAAATTGCATGAATAATGTAATCAACATTATTATAACTAAAAAAAAAGCAACATCGGGGATTTTTAATAGTAATATTAAATTAGAAGTTGGCTATATGCTGGAACGTTCTTAGAGCTTATGTACTTAAAAATTATAAGTAAAATCATAAAGATTGAATAATCAGCAGGGAAGTTTTTATTAATAAAAAACCCCTCAACGATCACACGCCAACATCCAGAATAATATTGATTACTCTTCAATACTGGATGAAGATATGATCTATTATTAGAGGAAACTCTAAGTAAAAATATATAGCGATGTCGGCTTAGCTCATCCACATGAATGCAGGAATCATGAAGGGTACGACTGTTCGTCGATTAAAGAGCTACACGAGCTGGGTTAAATACGTCGTGAGACAGTATGGTTTCTATCTTCTAGAGAAATTTGAGTAAAATAAGGATAGCCCCTTCGTACGAAAGGAGTTGGGTATGGTAACCTATGGTTTACCTGTTGTTTATGCGCTTAATATTAATCTTAGGAATTGAGGTGAGAATAGGTTTCTTTTGTAAAGAGATGGAATAGAATGAATAAAGAGAGTAATAAAGATGAATTTAGTTAAATTTATTTCCTATTTGAACACATAGACTATAAATGGTAATACTTTTATACTCAAGTATCTATTGATAGCATAGGCATGGCAGGAAAGCTATGTTAGTTAAGATAAGTGCTGAATGCATCTAGGCACGAAGCTTACCTTAGGATACTCTTAGTTACGTAGTATAACATTACGAATTCAGAATATCCATACGATTACGATCTAGCAACCAAGATTTCATTCCCATTGACAATATGGATAGGGAATAATAGGCTTTGGCTGAAAGGGCTTTGATGTTCTTAGGTATAAAGTACTAATGCTAAAGGTTAAATTGCTAGGAAACAAACTAACAAGATTAGGATCAGTTTTACTAACTAGGTAACTGACAACCTAGGGCAATATAATAAACTAAAAAGATGAAGTTGTCCGACCTTACGTTAAACTAAATAACATACTTATCATTAAAAATACTTTGGTTAGCCCGGTTTGCATAAAAGTAATGCACCCGTTTTGTAATCGGAAGATATGAGTGCAAGTCTCGTACTGGGCTATATTTAGGTTGATAAATAATAAATGTGGATTGATGTAATTAGTAGCATACCTGGCTCATGTCCAGTATATGGGGGTGCAAGTCCTCTGTCCGCATAAAGGCTATAGCTTAATAGGTAAAGCAAGCTGCTCATAACAGCTCAGATGAGTGTTCGAATCATTCTGGCCTTATAGGGAGGGTACGGTGAATTGCTATTATAGTGACGGGCCTATACGACGTACCAGCCACCTGTGGGAGAGACTACTATAAATCTTATGGAACCAGAGAATAATAGACGTCTTACAGGATACCAGGTGGATCCCTTCATACTAAGACTCTATCTCGGAAGAAACACGATAGGTAACTAACGCGGCCGTTAAGAAAGCCGATTCGTGGTAGAAACCAGATGTCCCTTTGCTTATTTTTTTCTTTCTCCTGTATTACTTTTTTTTTCTCTTATTTTTTTTCTACCTGTACTATTTCTTTGTTGTATTAAGCAAGTATCATTCAGAGTCTAGGGCCCTAGTATGAAATGCTACTTCGTATTATGCGGTAAGGTCACAAGTCCTTGCAAAAGCAGAGTGTATACTATAATGATAACTAAGCATTCAATGTGTATTAGTTACATAAGTCCCCTATCTCGTATTATTCTAGCAGAATTAAAAAGATAAGGATAGTTGTGTTATATTTTAGCGGGTGTAAGTATAAAGGATATTTACTGATATATTTTAAGACTTAAGGGCTAGACACTAAACATTCATAACTAACACAGAGACCTTTTAGTTAAATTTTCTAACCGTTTATATATAACTATTTTAACTTTCTATACATGTTTTAAGGCCCAATAGTCAAGTGGTTAAGACGTAACATTTTCACTGTTAAATGCGCGGGTTCGAACCCCGCTTGGGTCTATTTTAAAAGTTATACTTAGATTTACTTAAGGGGGTATAGTTTAACTGGTAAAACTGCGATTTTGCATATCGTTATTTTAGGATCGAGTCCTAATATCTCCACACGGTGAAATTAAAATTAAATTTATTATTCATTATTAGATAAAAATAAATACAAATAAACATTTTGCAAAAAAGATTGTATTTTATTTCTGATTTATTTAAAAACGAAAAAAGTATGTTGAGCTTTTTTATGTTGTGTGTTTCTAATCCCTTATTTTGCAGTATTTTTTACTTTTCCTATTAAGATTTAAATTTGGTAAGTAAAGCTTTATACGTTACTACTTTATTCGTGCATGATAAGACTGAAGGTAAGAAAGCAGAAATTGAAAAGGATAATAAAGGTAAGTCTGGTGTTTACAGGTGAATAAATACTGTTACAGGTAGGTTTTATGTAGGAAGTAGTGCGGTTCTAAACAGAAATATTAAATGTAATTTACAGACTAATTATCTTAGCCCGCGCTAAGCTTGCGGGGTTTTTACTAGAAAAAAAAATTAGGGAGGGAGGAAAACATATAAACATAAGTCTGTTATATATTCAGCTATACTAAAGTATGGTTTAACTGTATTCAGCTTCCAGATAATGGAGAATTGTGATAAAAAAGACGTTATTTTAAGTGAGCTTTTATTTTGAGTGAACTTTTATTTATTTTCTTTAAAACGAAGCTGCAATAGACTTAAATAGGATGGTTCTTCCTTAGGGGTTTAGCCTTATTACTCCAATATAGTACAAATGAAAGAAAGTAAGAACAAGAACCATCCTTTTTTTAGGTAGAGAACACAGGGAAGAGTCCTAGTTAATCATGTATTTTTCATCTCGTCTATCTTTACCTGTTAAATAATTAGAGATTGAAACAGATAAGAAAGAACTTTTAATTCTGTTGTAGAAGCTGCGGATTTATTAAAAATTAGTCCATTAAATATTCGTAAAAATAAAAAGACTGGAGCTGTCTTTAAATAAAGTATATTAGCTGTAAATAAATAGGTAACTTAAAAAAAAGCCCAGGTAGCTCAATTGGTAGAGCGAAACTTTGAAGGTGTTTAGGTTATAAGTTCAAATCTTATCTTGGGCATCTTATTAAAAAATAATCTTTTGTTTATTAAAGATTTAGTAAATATAATATACAGGTTAAATATATTTAAATTTTTATGGTTTTTCACCTAATATAGTTAAATTAAGTCGTATTTAATAATTTTTAGACTTTTTTAAAGCGTATGTAAGTATTTTAGATTTTTAAAGGGTATTTAAGTATTTTTAGATTTTGAATAGGTAGTAACATATTCTATACACCTTATAGAGTTATGTTTGTATATTTTATAGTATATTTCGATAGGTTTAGCTGTGTTATATAGTACTCTTAAATCTATTTATAGAAAAAAAAAAATGGGTATGCTGAAATTGGTAGACAGGCCCCGCTTAGGACGGGGTGAAATAATTCATATAAGTTCGAGTCTTATTACCCATAGAGATAATATTAATGTATTGTACAATTTAATACCTATATCTATATTCACTTCTAAATATACACATAATTATAAATATGTAGTAGACTAATGGTAAGTCATAAATTTTTGGTATTTACTTATGGGTGTTCGAATCACCCCTACATAGAAAGGTGGATATAGTTCAATTGGCAGAACAACTGTATGTGGCACAGTAAGTTCCCTGTTCGATTCAGGGTATCCTCCCAGTCCAATAATATAAATTGGACAGTTATCTCTTTGCTAATTTATTTATTCACAATGACAGTTTATAGACTATTATCTATTAACCATGTAAAATATTCCTAGTTCTAATTTATACCTTTTTTTTTCCTTCATTTATAACTTTTATTTTTCCTTCCTTTATAACTTTTATTTTTCCTTAATTTATACCTATAATTCATAATAATATTCTATGTTAAACATATTCAAAAGCAAACTGAATAAATCTAATTATAAATCATTAAATACTAAAATACAAAGTCATATGCAAAAGCTAGTATGTATAGGTTTATCTGTTTTAATGCTGTTGATTGCAGTAGCTTTAAGAGATGTATTAATAAACAACACATCTGTTTCAATAGTAGTCTTTGAAGCTCTAAACAATAAATCTGTATCAGCTCTATTAACTTTTTATCGTAGTACCTATTTTTATGTACTTACACTACTAGATGTAGCTTGTATAGAATTAATCCATTGTACTATATACACACCTCATAGTAAAAAGTACTTTTGATGTATAACCTACATAACTATCTTTCTTATAAGTATGTTATGTACTAACCTAAAAAAGTTTTTTTAACTCTACTATAGGTATTTTCTTTTTTACATATTTTAGGATTAAAAATATACTTTCATCTAGTTTGGAAGTAGGATTACTTAAATCCTTGTTAATTTTAATGATTATGAGTTTCCTTTTTGACGTATACTGAGTATATACTTCACATCTACTTATTACATAAAAAAAAATAACATTAGGGAGAACACCAATATCCATGGTGCATTAGATGTCTCATGAATATTTATCTTTAAAAATAGTATTCAGGATCTCTTGTTCTTACATCCTTGGTGATTTATCACATTATGCGTAAATAACATAGAATCCGTATGGGGCTAAAATTCATGCATTATTATATACATGGTAACTGTTTTATATGTACTATCATAAACAATGCAAGCAAAGAGTATGTATTCAGTTGACACTACAATTTAGGTGTTCATGAATTTAGGCTGTTTTCATCTTGAATATACTTATATGGTAAGCATAATCCTTTAAGAGTTATTACTATGATTTATATAATTCTATTTGTTATTATAACTTATAGGATTAAAAAAAAAAGTATCAAAGACTTCTTCTTCACTTCGATTATATATAGCTGTGTTTTTTTTTTACTATACAAAGCTTTAAAGATATTATGGGTAAAACATGTTATGAACTATTTACCCATTATTTAGGCTATTTTTATTCAGCAGATAAAGATAAAAGGTCTATTGAAAAGGCTAAGGTATTATTCAGTAAACAAGAGATAGTGGATGTAGGTATAAGAATTTTAAGCGGTTTGGGTTGAACTTTCGATTTGGTTGAACTTTCGGTTTGGGGTTATTGTACATTCTAAAATCTGTTTTTTTTTAATACTTTTCGATCTTGAGGTTGTACTTAAATTTATAGAATATATATCTATTTGGCTAAAACCAGAAGGTGTTAAATGGTTTAGTCAATCATATCTCGTATTGTTAGAATATCTTGTAGCTGATAAATTAGATACAACTTGATGTGTAACAATAGATGCCCTTAAAGCTATTTTGCCCTCATTAAAGTTAAGTTTATTTGTTAACGCTGTGTATGTATTATCCATTAGGCTTAGTAAATATCTTAATTATAGCTATATTTACTTCAATAGTATTATTTTTTTTACAATAGAAATTCATTGAAAACATTTGTTTAAAACAACACTTAACAATAAAAACTTAATATATTGATCTGATATTATTTATATAACAATAGTTTGTATTATACTATTCTATTATACTAATTATAATTTATCTTGACTATATATGAGGTTTGACCTAGTTTCTTGTTTTTCTATATATGGTGTGGTTAATATAGTATTAATAAATACTAGTATTTTTATTATAATTTGTGTTTTGATTATTAATAGTAAAAACACAAAATAGGTTTAGCTGTTACTCAACCATTTAGTTATTATTTACGCAGAATAAACTTGCTATGAGAGTAAGGATTTTACCAGATAGTATACTCTATCTTCATGCTTTAGGCTTAAATAGGGTTTATTACGCTTTAGATTGAAAAACGATAGCCTTTTATGTGCTAACTATTTTACTTAACATAGTTTTACTTTATAGATTTTTTAGATATTATTGTTTTTAGGGATTTTATTCTTTTTATAGTTTATCCTATAACTTTTTTATCATAAAACTATAAAGTATTTTCTTTTTTTTTTTTTAGTTCAAAAAGCCCGAGTAGTTCAATAGGTAGAACATTAATTTCATGCATTAAGAATGAGAATTCGACTTTCTCCTCTGGCTCAGGACAAAAAAAACAGATTAAAAAATGTATTAAATAAAGTACATTTCAAAAGTCCGATTATTTAACAGACCAGGTTTAAAGTAAGTCTTCATAATTATTCTTCTAACAGTTTTATTGTCTATGAAGATGTATTAATAACTAAAAAAAATTTTACAAGACAATAAACAAAAATGCGGAATTTATAAAGGGATAAATAAAATAAATGGTAAAAGCTATGTGGGAAGTTCCGCTAATTTAAGCTCACGTTTGTCAAGTTATTTATCTATAAATTACCTAACTAAAAGAGCATCTATCTATAATAGTAAAATATATAATGCTTTATTGGCATTATGGATAGAATAACTTTTATCTGGAAATATTAGAGTATTGTGATAGATCTAATGTTCTTAAAATAGAACATGACTATATAGATAGATTTAAACCTGAATATTACATATTAACTAAAGCAGGATTTAGTTTAAATTTCAAACATTCTAAACAAACATTAGACAAATTCAAATCTCGTAAATTAAGTACTGAAGCTTTATCTAACTTAAAGAAAAAATTGGTGCAACTTTATCTCCTTTAGCTAAAGCTAACCAGTTATTAGCTACATCTCAGACTATTATTATTAGAGATGTCGAAACTAATATTACAAAAGAATATAGTTCCATTCGTTATGCTGCTAGAGAATTACAGATAAGCCATTCTGATTTATTAAACTACGTAGATAAAAAAAAAATTATATAAAGATAAATATATAGTTGAGAGAAAGAAAATAGAATAGTTCAATTGGTAGAACATGAATTTCATGCATGAATAGTGGGAATTCAAATTTATCTCCTGGCTCGTTTAAATAATCTAATTATATTAATGGTTAAATGAACACTTATCATAAACAATCTTTTTTTGTAAAATGGATATAAGAAATTGGCTAGTGTACTTAGCTACTACTAGTGTGAGTTCCAATCACTTATTTTCTGACTATTATCCGTTAGAATGGTTAAACTATAGTTTAACTATAAAACACATTAATGGTTAGTTAGGATAACCCGTTTATATGGATAAATAAAAGGTAAGGAATTTATAATTAGTTACGTATTTTTATAAAAACACTAGTAATAGTCATAACCCTTCCAGTTTAAATACTTAGGTTCAGATTTTTATTGAATAGGGGGGGGGGGGGGAATCGGGTTAGGGAGTTTTACAATACGTGGTAGCGTTTCTACGAGTCATAGTGTACAAAGAAACTCCTATAGAAAACGAATAGTAAATGCACTCTTACATAATTCGACTTTTTTTTTTAGAGGACTATGGAAAAAACAAATGAGCCGAAATTTTAACCTAAAGAATGTGAATGTACGTATTTCTGATAGCGTACTAGGTTTCGGCTTGTCTATTTAATTTTATAGTAATGTGCTTATAAACAAAATAACATCAACCCCAGTAGACGACTCTACAATTTTTGTATAGGAAAGATCAATAAATAGGAAAGAGACATGATGTATTCTTGAGATGTGCATAAAAAAAAAAAAGACGTGTTAAGAACTTATTATTTGATGTTATGCTAAATTTATCTAGAAGTAGTTTTCAGGCACATCCTTTTTATCTCGTTTCTCCTTCTCTATGGCCTTTATATACATCAAATAGTTTATTAAGCCTTACTACTTCCGCAGTTTTATCTTTCCACGGGTTTGCTTATGCAGAATATAATTTAATGTTAAGTTTAACAGTTTTAATGTTATCTATGTCATTCTGATGAAGAGATGTTATTGCAAAGGGTATACCTAACCCTGAAATTAAAGTACTTTATGGTTTAGTAACCCTTACTGCATCCGCAGTTTTATCTTGCAACGAGTTTACTTTGGTGTTAATCACTATACCTTTATTTAACTTCTTATATTTAATTGATACGGATATACTTGGTAAGATGGGCATTGATATAGATGACTTAGATATAGAGGAATTGCTGGAGTTGTTACAGAGAGGAATGGACTTACCTGTCTGTGTATGGCCATATCTTGCTGCAGCATCTTTATTTTTATTATTAAATACATTAATGAGAAAAAGGTCTACGAAGAGCGTACACCTAGTCACTGTGTCTTATACCAACAGCTCTGGGATGGTATTTTTTGGTGTAGTAGATCTCTGAGACCCTTCAGGGTCAAACTTGAGTTTACTTTACTTACGTAATACCAATGTGACTCGGATTCATATAAATTTCCAAGGTGTGAGACACTTCGCTATTTTAAATCAAAACCCTTTCTATTCTCTTATAGCTCATAATCAATATTACGATGATCAGGTATTGGATATGGTTTTACACTGGGACCTTGGAATGCGGGAACACCTGATAAGATTTGGGGGCCCTGAGATGGCTCATTTTATAGCGGCTCCTTTGAGAAGCCATTGGCTAAATCTCATTTTTACATATAATTTTTCCATATATTCAGGGTTAGGGGAATATACTTACACTATTTATCCAACTACAGATAACATGCAGTTCATCACAGTTACTAAACCCTACATATATAATGCTTTTCCGCATACAGAGTGGGTTTAAAGAAAATTATCATAGTACTGAAGATTCTATTGTTAAAATTCTACGGTGTTTTTACTTTGGGACAGGGTTCCATGGATTACATGTTATGATAGGAACAGCATTTTTAGCAGTTGGTTTATGACGTGTACTAGCATACCACTTAACAAATAATCATCATCTAGGATTAGAAGCGGGAATACTTTACTGACACTTTGTTGATG
>Ga0265780_10009804_pt1 | contig 11454 bp, 13 predicted proteins | sample P1T30metagenome_FD_192432 | JGI IMG/M metagenome (GOLD analysis project Ga0265780, IMG submission 192432) | Plant litter microbial communities from East Loma Ridge, Irvine, California - P1 T30 | ecosystem: Environmental > Terrestrial > Plant litter > Unclassified | place: USA: California... | reverse complement strand
GCGGCTCTCCACTCCTTCGCGCCGACCAGCACCACCACCCGCTGCTGCGCGCTGTCGACCATATGGGTGAACGACTGCTGCAATACCGGATCGCGCTTCTCGAGCGGCAGCAGGGCCAGGATGTCGGTATTCGGCGCGATACGCTGGCCGATCCACAGCCAGGCGTTATGCCCGACCAGCAGGCAGACGACGAGGGCCCAGGCCAGCGCCAGGCGACGTTGGACGATCAAAGCTGGGCCGCCTCTTCCGGCAAGACCGCGCCAGGGCCGGTCTTGATGTCCGAGAACACGATCTCGGTGCGGTCGCCGCTCTCTTCGACCATCTGGATGCTGCGCACATAGGCGCCGCCTTCGAGTGCGATCGCCCCAACCGCGCGCGCCAGCGCCGTATTGCGCGCCTTGAGCGCGACCTTCCAGGCGTCGCCGTTCACGCTGCCGTCGACCTCGAACAGGCTGTCGAGCTGGCCCAGGTCGCCGCCCAGAAGCGAGAACAGCACGCCGTTGATCATGCGGACGGTCGGCTCCTGGCTGGCGTCGAGGCGCATCGCGACCCGCTCACCCTGCAGGTGGACGATCTCGTCGCGCTTGAGACGCAGCGTGTTCGGGAATGGTTTCAGGGTGCGCCACAGTACGCCCTTGCCGGCGACCACGCAAAAGCGTCCATTCGACAGCAGCGGCTTCTTCATGCCGGCCAGGCGCTTGGTCTGGTCGAAGCGGCCACACAGCTGCTCGGGTTTGGCCAGCATGGCCTGGATCTGCGCGACCGGCGCGGCGGCCTGGGCCGCGCCTGCGCCGAACACGAGCGCCGCAATGGCGAGGATATGTTTCATGGTGCTGCCACTCCCAACTTCTCGAAAAGGATGAGCGGCGAGACAAAGCACATCTCGCCGCTATGGATGTCGACCGCGACCTGGGTGGTGGTGGCGCGGTTCAGGCGCTTGCCGCTGGCGGCGTCGAGGATCAGGTAGTCGATGCGCAGGCGATTTTCCCACTCGACGATCTCGGCCCGCAGCAGCAGGCGCTGGCCAAAAGTGGCTGGACCGGCGTAGCGCAGGTTCATCTCGATGATCGGCCACATGTAGCCGGATGCGCGCATCTGCTCGTAGTTGTAGCCGATCTTGTCGAACAGCGCGCAGCGCGCGACCTCGAGATACTTGACGTAATTGCCGTGCCACACGATCTGCATCGGATCCAGGTCGAAGAACTGCACCTGCATCTCGACCTCGGCCCACCAGCGCGCCGGCGTTTTCAGCTTACGCATACAGGCTCCAGGCCTGGTCGCGGATTCTTGCCAGCAGCCGGTGCAGGTCGGGGTCGAGCCGGCGGTCTTCGGTCACCGGCGCCACGTCGTCGCCCAGCAATTCGAGCATACGCGCCAGCGGCGCCGGCAGCGTGCGCCCCGGATCGAGGCGTCGGCGAAGCCATGCCCCCTGGCGCACCGTGATCAGGAGCGCGGCCGCGACCTGTTCGGTCAGTTCCAGTACGCGCAGGCAGTCGCGCGCGGCGATGGTGCCCATGCTGACCTTGTCCTGGTTGTGACATTCGGTGGAGCGCGAGAACACCGAGGCCGGCATGGTCAGCTTGAGGGCTTCCGCGGTCCAGGCCGAGGCGCTGATCTGCAGCGCCTTCAGGCCATGGCTGATCGCGGCGCGCTCGCCTTCCATGCCCGACAGGTTGGCCGGCAGGCCGGCGTTGTAGCGGGCATCGACCAGCAAGGCCATCTGGCGGTCAAGCAGGTCGGCCAGGTTGGCCACCGCATTCTTCATGCCGTCCATCGCAAACGCGATGTGTCCACCGTAGAAGTGACCACCGTGCAGCACGCGCTCGCCCTCGGCGTCGATGATCGGATTGTCGTTGGCGCTGTTGAGTTCATTCTCGATCGCCACGCGGAAGAACGGCAAGGCATCCGCCAGCACGCCGATCACGTGCGGCGCGCAGCGGATCGAATAGCGGTCTTGCAGGCGCTTGCCGTTCCGTTCGAGCTGGCCGCCGTATTCCAGGTCCTGGCGCAGCCAGCCGGCGACGCCCTGCATGCCGGCATGCGGCTTGACCGAGAATAGGGTCTCGTCGAAATGATGATCGTTGCCGTCCAGCGCGAACGATGCCAGCGCGGTGATCCGGGTGGTCAGGCGCGCCAGGTAGTCGGCGCGGTCCCAGGCCAGGCAGGCCAGGCCGGTCATGACGGCGGTGCCGTTCATGATCGCCAGGCCCTCCTTGGGCCGCAGGCGCAGCGGTTCGATGCCGGCTTCGCGCAGGGCCTGGGCCGCCGGGACCTGCACGCCGTCGCGCAGTACTTCGCGCTCGCCGCACAGCACCGCCGCCAGGTAAGACAGCGGCGTCAGGTCGCCGCTGGCGCCGACCGAGCCTTCGCTCGGGATCAGCGGCAGCAGGCCGGCGTCGAACAGGCGCACGATCTGCTCCAGCAGGCCGACGCTCACGCCCGAGAAGCCCTTGGACAGGGAGGCCAGGCGCGCGGCCATCACGGCGCGGGTCTGGTCCGGCGTCAGGAAGGCGCCCAGGCCGCAGCCATGGTAGGTGTACAGATGGTGCGGCAGTTCGGCCACCAGCGACAGCGGCACCGGCACCGTACATGAATCGCCGTAGCCAGTGGTCACCCCATAGATGGTGCCGTCCTCGCGCAGCAGGCGGTCGAGGAAGTCGGCGCCGCGCGTGATCGCGACGCGAAACGCCGGGTCGTCGGACAGCACCGGCTGCGCAGCGCCCCGGGCGATGGCGACTACGTCTTCCAGCGCCAGGCGCTCGCGGTCGAAGCGCACCGTGCGCGCGGGTTGGTTCAGGTCATTAAGCTGCATCAGGGCGTTCCGATCCGGGGTCTTGCCAAAAGTCGTAGAAATTGAACCATTCGAGCGGCGCGCGCCGCACATGGCGTTCGAGCCGGGCCGCGTAGTCGGTCGCGAGGCGGATGAGCGCCTCGTCGCGGCTGGCGCGCGGCAGCAGCACGCGTTCGCGCAGGAGTTCGAAGTGCAGCTCGTGGCGATCTTCCTGGCGCACCGCGAACATGGTGTACATCGGACAGCCCAGCACCGAAGCCATCACGTAGGGGCCGACCGGAAAGGCGGCCACCTGTCCCAGGAACGGCGCCCGCGCCACCCGCGGCGCCTTCGACACCGGCACCCGGTCGCCGGCGATCACGACGAACTCGCCGCGTTCGATCCGCTCTGAAAGCTGCATCGCCATGGCTGGCGTCATGTCGGTGACCTGCATCAGATTCAATTCGCTGCGCGAATCGAGCCTGGCCAGCATGGCGTTGAAGGCTTGCGCATGGCGGGTGTGCACTAGCACCGTGACCTTCAGGCCCGGCGTACGCAGCGAAAGCGCGCGGCACAGGTCGAGATTACCCAGGTGGGCGCATACCAGCAGCGCGCCGCGCTGCGATGCGATCCGCTCCAGCAGCGGCTCGGCCCCGTGCAGCGAGACCTTCGAAAAGTCGAATAAGCCACCCCACAGCAGCATCTTGTCGAGGATGGCCTCGGCGAAGGCGCCGAAGTGGCGCACCACGCCCAGGAAGCCATGCGCCACACGGGCGCGCGCGAGATAGGCGCTGGACGCGCGCCGCGCCCGGCCCTGGGTCGCGACATACCAAAGCAGCACCGGATACAGAACCACCCGAAACGGCCAGCGGCCGAAGACGCGGCAGATCCAGAACAGCAGGCGCATGCCGCCAACGAAGCTCGCTTCGTTGATCGCGGCCCAATGCGGCGCGCCGGGCGTGGGCTTCAGTTGCGCCATGTGCGAACCAGGAGGCTGGGAATGCGCGGCAGCATGCCGAAGAACAGCGCCACGTGCAGGCGGGTGATCAGGACGTTGTCGGTCCAGGCCTTGAAGTGCGACACGCCGTCTTCCGGATAACCGACCCTGGTCGGCAAGTTCACCACATCGCTGCCGTCCCAGTACAGGCGCACCAGGATCTCGATATCGAAATTCATGCGCAGGCCGAGCCGGCGGCGCGCCGCCAGCGCCACCACCGGCGCCACTGGGTACACCCGGAAGCCGCACATCGAGTCGCGGATCGCCAGCGACAAGGTATTGATCCAGACCCATACGTGGGTCAGGTAGCGCGCATACAGGCGCAGCGCAGGCACCGACTCGTCGTACACCGGACAGCCCGCCACGACGGCCGCGGGCCGCGCGCGCGCCGCGTCCAGGAAGCGGGGAATGTCGCCCGCGCTGTGCTGGCCATCGGCATCGACCTGCATCACATGGCTGTAACCGTCGCGCCGCGCCCGTGCGAAACCGGTGAGCACCGCCCCGCCCTTGCCCTGGTTGAGCGCGTGGCGTTCGAGCACGACCCGGCCCGGATGGCGCGCCGTCAGATGGTCCAGCACCGCGGCGCAGGCCGGCGAGCTGCCATCGTCGACCAGGATACATGGCAGCTCGTGTTCGAGCACCTGCGCCACGACCTTGCCGATCGCGTGCTCGTGGTTGTACACCGGGATCACGACGCATGGATGGAACATGATTACTGCTCCGCCCTGGCGAAGCGCAGCAGCGAGTGGCAATAGCCGATGCCGTCGCGCGCGGTCAGAAGTTCCAGTCCGGCTGCGCGCGCAAGGCGGATGTAATCCTCGCTTTCGTAGACCTTGCTGTTGCCGCTGGCAAGGACGTTGAAGTACGGCGAGGTATTGATCAGGCAGTAGGACGCGATGTCATAGCGCTGGCGGTCCCAGAAGGTGTCCAGCACCAGCACTTGGCCGCGCGGGCCCAGCGCGCCCGCGACGCGCCGGAAGATGCTGGCGATCGCGGCCTCCGAGAAGCAGCTCAGGAACTGGCTCATCCAGATCAGGTCCATCCCGCCCGGCAGCGCGGCCACGTCGTCGAGCAGGTCGGTCGGGTGCAGTGTCGCGCGCTCGAGCAGCCCAGCCTCGGCGAGCCGGGTGTCGGCCACTGCCAGCTGGCCCGGCAGGTCGACCAGGTGCATCGCGACCGCCTTGTCGTACGCCAGCGCGGCCAGCGTGAACTTGCCGGTATTGGCGCCGATATCCATCATGCGCCGCGGCGCGGTCGCGAACACGTCCGGCATGATCTCGGGGAACGAGGTGTCCGAATAATAATGATCGAAGGCCAGCCAGCTGCTGCGCGCCGGTTCCGGCATCTGGGACAGGCCCTGGTACAGGGTCGGCCAGTCGCCGAACACCTTCAAACCGAGCGGGCGTTCGGCATCCAGCGCCGCTTCGAGGTCGAACATGGCCTGGTAGCAGACGTCATGATTGAAGTCGATATTGACCTGGGTGATCGGGTCGGTCAGGACCACGAAGCCGGCCTTGTCGAGCGCATAGCGGCCTTCATCGATCAGGACCACGCCGGCCGACAGGCAAGTCTCCAGCACCACCTTCAGCACATACGGCGTCCAGCGGCCGTCGTACGCCAGGTCGTCGATCGACAGGCCGGACTCGCCGGCGTCGGCGATCGCCTGCAGCATGCCGCGCTTCCACGCATAGCGCACGCACTGGAACACCACCGGACCATAGGCGATCTTTTGCGCCTCGAAGCGCGCTTCGAAGGCGCTCTGGCGCGCCGGCGAGAATTTTTTGTTCAGCATGCGTGTTCAGCTTTCCAACAGGATGCGGCCGCTGGCATGGGCGCCGGCGTCCGAGAAATAACGGAAATTCAGGCTGCCCTTGGCCTGGTCGTGCAGCAGCTCGAGCAACACCGGGTGGCCGGGCCGGATCATCTGCTGGAACTTGAGCGCGTTGATGCCCTTGAACGCGTCCGCGAGGGCCAGCTGCCTACGGCCGTAATGGATCGCCCAGTCCACCTGCACCACGCCCGGCAGTACCGGCGCCACGTTGAAGTGGCCATCGAAGTAGAGCAGGTCGGCCGGTACGACCAGCTCAAGCAGTGCGCGTGCGGGGCCGGTTTCCAGCAGCCTCGCCGCGGGCAGGCGTGGCCGTTCCGGCCGCTGGTCGCCCAGCAGCGCCAGCAACTGCGCCTGAGGCGTCTTGCCCTGAGCGTTCACCGGCCATTCGTCGAGATAGCGCCAGCGGCGCGGCAAGGCCACCGCTTCGACCATGCTCGCCAGCGCGTCCCGCAGGCGCGCGTTCAGCGCCGCCTTGCCCGCGCCTTCGAGCAACGCGCGTCCCTCCGCGCTCGGCAGCACGAAGGCGGCCAGCGACTGGCGCGCCGCATCCGGCACGCCCAGGACACGCGCCTCGCGCGCCAGTCCGGTGGCGACCAGGGCGCTTTCCAGTGCATCGAGCGAGATCCGCTTTTCTTCGATCTTGACGATCCGGTCCGCACGGCCGCGCAGCAAGAAGCGGCCGGCGCCGGCATCCTCAGCGCGGTCGGCCAGCGCCAACCAGCCGCCGGGACCGGCGAATGGCGACGCCACTTCGAGCGCGCCGGAGTCATTCTGCCGCCAGCGCACCTCCGGCAGCGGCATCCAGGCTTCGCCCTCTTCGCCCTCTTCGCCCGCTTTGCGCCGGCGCCAGGCCACGCCCCCGCTTTCCGAGCTGCCATAGACTTCTATCGGCGCCTGCCCGAGCAGTCCGGCCGCATGCTTTGATGCGCCCTGCTCCAGCATGCCGCCCGACGAGAACACGGCGCGCAGCATGCGCGCGGCGCCGCGCCAGTCCAGGTGGGCGGGCAAGCGCTTCAGGTGGGCCGGGCTGCCCAGCAGGATGCAGGGACGCATGCCCAGTGCAGGCGCCAGGGTCTCGGGGAACTCGTGGCGCGCGGCGTGGATGGCGCGGCCTTCGGCCAACGGCCACAGGATGCGGAACAGCAGGCCATAGATGTGCTGGTGCGACACCGTTGCGATCACATCGGCCTTGCCGAGCGCGGCGCCGAACTGGCGCTCCAGGGCGGCCACCTCGGCGCTCAGTTGCGAGAAATACTTGGCGATCGGCGTCGGGGCGCCGGTACTGCCGGAGGTGTACACCACGAGGGCGGGAAAGTCCGGCGCCGGCGTAAAACATTCGCCGCGCCAGGCGTCGCCGGGCCCGGGACCGGTCGGCGCGATCTGCGGCGGGAACTGGCCCCAGAAGGCGTCGACCTGGCCGCTAAGCGCCGCGCAGTTGGCGGGTAAGGTATCCGCCACCAGCCAAACGGTCTTGCGGGCTACCCAGGCGCCGATCAGGGCCGCCGCGAATTCGAGGCTGTCGTCGTGATACAGGGCGACGTGCTCGCGCCTGCTGCGATGACCGAGGTCGGCCCATGCGCGCACGCGCGCCAGCCAGGCGCCGTGTGCCACGGCGGCACCGTCGCGCCAACCCGCGACCTCGCCCTCGGGGCGGGTGAAGATACGATGAAACAGGTCACGCATGATGCAGACGCTTGAAGCGCAGACGCAGCAGATATTCGCCGCCGAACATCGCGCCCATCAGGAGGTAGGCGATCACGCCGTTATACAGGGACCAGACCGCGTCGGACGCGAACAGCGCCGTGCCGAGCGCCGCCGCGCCATTGAACATGAAGAACGCGCACCAGGCCTGGGTCACACGCCGGGTATAGGCGACCGCGGCCGGAGGCAGGTCGGGCTCGCGCGCTCGCGCCAGGCGTTCGATCATGGGCGCCCCCGCAACCAGGCTGTAGCCGAAGGCCGCCAGCATGACGCCGTTGACCAGCACCGGATACAGCTTCAACGGCAGCACGGCGTTCGACGCAACCGCCGCCGCCGCAAGCGCCAGCCCGCCCGCCACGCTCCAGCGCGCAGCAAGGCTCAGCTTGAGCGTCGGCAGGCGCGTGGCGATCGTCAGCAACAGCAGTCCCGCCAGCCAGCGCGGCTCGACGCTGCCATGTCCGAACCAGATGGCCAGCGGATACACCAGCGTCAGCGCCGCCGTCAGGACATTCCAGATCACGCGTCTCAGGCCGCTTGTGCTTCGGCCGGGACCGGGGCCTGCGCCTGCGCCTCGCCCAGGCCGACCAGTGCGTTCACGACGTCTTCGATAGTGCGGATGGTCTTGAACACCTCGGGCTGCAGACGCTTGCCGGTCATTTGCTTGAGCTTGACCGCCAGGTCGACCGCGTCGATGCTATCGATGTCCAGGTCAGAATACAGGTTCGACGCCGGGCTCAGCGTGTCGCGGTCCAGCTCGAACATCTCTGCCAGCAGATCGGCGACCCAGACGAACAGTTCATCGCGGCTCATGTCTTCAATACGTACCATGGGGTTCTCCTACTTCTTGCGGTTGGCTTCGATCATCGATGCCAGCGCACGCACCGAAGCGAAATGACGGCGCGTCTCTTGCGATTCGGCCGCCAGGGTGATGCCGTAGCGCTTCTGCAGCGCCACGCCGATTTCCAGGGCGTCGATCGAATCGAGTCCCAGCCCCTCGACGAACAGCGGCGCCTCGCTGTCGATGTCCTCGGGCTTGATGTCCTCGAGCTGGAGAACGTCGATGATCAGTTCCTTCACTTCCTGTTCAAGCATGTTGCTGGCCTTCTTTCATGAAAAACTGTTGCAGGTAATCGGTGAGGCGGCGCGCCGCGACCACTTCGGGCACATCGTCGGCGCGAAACGCGTCGACGGCGATATCGTCCTTGACCTCGATATGGAACTGCGCCTGGCGCGGCGGCACGTGCCACCACTTGTCGCCCTTTCCGAGGGTCGGCGGATCGCACCGGATCACGACCGGCGTGACCGCGCGCATGCCGCGCACCGCGACATTGGCGGCGCCACGCTTGAGCGTTGCGGAACCGCCCGCGGGCGTACGTGTCCCTTCCGGGAAGATGATCAGGTTGCCGCCTGCGCGCAGTGAGGCGATGCAATCCTCGACCAGCTCCGGTCCGCGGTCGTTGCAGATATAGCCGGCGGCGCGGATCGGCCCACGCATGAAGGGATTGTTCGACAGCGTCCCCTTGACGATGCAATCGGCGTTGCGCACGAAGGCGATCAAGAAGACGGTATCGATGAGGGTCGGGTGATTCGCCAGGATCAGCTGGCCCTCGCGATCGAGCTTGTCGAGGCCATGCACCTCGTAGCTCAGCACGCCGAGCGTGCGCATCGTGCCGACGAAGGCGCGAAAACTCAGGCGCACCGCCTCGCGCGCAGCACGGCGACGCGCGGCGGGAGCGCGCACGAACAGCGACAGCGATGGGAATACCACGATCCGCAGTAGCATGCCGCCAATCCCGAACAGCGCGAAACTCAGTCCGGTGGCGAACACGCGCCAGGTGCGTCCGGCATCAAGCTGCATCGCGCCTCCAAGTCCAGCGCCTGCCTTGCGCCTCGCGCACCAGTGGCGCGCCACCGCTCAGCTGGAAGCGCAGCACCTCCAGGCCGCCTGGCATATGGTGACTCGACTTGCCAGCAGGGGTTTGCCAGGACAGCCGCAACGCCGATTCGCCGGCCGGCACCATCGCCCAGGCAAACGCGAACGGCTGCTCGTGGCAGTCCTCGAATGGCGCAAACGGTTCCGGCAGCGGCATGTCGCACGCCACCAGCAAAACCATCGGCGCGCCGTCGGCAAGCTGGCTGCAGGCTTCGATCACGGCATGTTCGAGCGTGGCGCTGCCGGCGGCCAGGGCCACATGGTTGGCACGGTCGGCCCGTGCGATCGAGAATAGTCCAGCGCTGGCGTTGTGCACGGCCAGGCCGAAGGCGGTAGGCGACAGCGGTTCGCCGCGCGCCAGCTCGCGCAGCAGGTCGACCGAACGCGAGACTTCGCCATGGCGCGAGCAGAATACGGTGGGAATGGCGAGATCCTGGCCGGCAACCTCGTAGGCCACTTCGAGCGCCATGCGTCCCAACAGGCCGGCGCGGCGGCGCAACATGGCGGGCATCGCGGCGACCTTCGGCTCGGCACCTGGCGCCAGCGGCCAAGGCTCGTCCGCCCATGCGGCCCATCCCTCTCGTGTCGTCACGCCGGGAGCCCATGCGGCCTGACGCGCGATGGAGAATACGACCTCGTTCTCGTACATAAAACTGCCAACAATGGGGAATGACGCGCGTCCGGGACGCCCTAGGAAAACTGACCCGATTATAAACGTTCAGTTTCCCTGTAGGAACCGTCTGACATGATCACTCGGCAGTTTTGCAACAATGCAGCTGCATCCGCCGAATGAAATTTCTTAGGGGAAAGGCGTATTTTGCCATACCGAGGTGAACACAAAGCTCACACATTGTCACGACTGCCGAGCGATGCCGGCCGCCTGTTGCCGTTCAGATACCGAGTGCGCGACAGGAATGCCGCCGCTCAACCGGGAGGCAGCGCGTACCCACGGATGGTATTGGTCCGCCGCGTCAGCACGAAGACCAGGGCCGCAATCCAGGCCGCGCCGGTCCAGCCCAGCAGCGCGCACCACAGGAAGACCCGGTCGGCATGGGGATAGTCGCGCTTCATGGCGATCACACCTGGCAGCAGCGATAGATAGACCGTGATCCCCAGGAGCACGAGGACGATGCGCAGGAGGCATAGCGCGCTGGCGGCCAGCACGACGATGCCGATACGCGCGATCCGTTTCATGCGCCCCCCCCGGGGTCAGGCGGGCAGCTGCTGGCGCAGCCGCTCACGCAAGGTCAGGAAGAAGGCTCCGCCGATGCCCAGGAACAGGCCAAGCACGACGGAGAGAGCGACGATCACCTTGCGCGAACCGGCCGGCTTCATTGGGACGACCGCCTCGTCGACGATCCTGACGTTGCTGGAGCGGTCTCCGGCATCGACGTCGAGTTCCTCCGTTCGGCGCAGCACCGCGTTGTACAAGTCGGTCTCGGCCTTCAGGTCGCGCACGCGCCGCTCGAGCTCGGTCGCCACGGCGGGCAGGCGCCCGGCCTCTGCCTCAAGGCCGGCGATCTCCTTGCGCGCCCCATCGAGCTGCCGGTCCAGCGCCAGCAGTTCCGGATGCCGGTCGCCGAAGCGCACGCCGAGTTCGGCGCGCCTGCGCTGCAACTGGGCCAGTTGCTCGCGGGTCGCGGACAACCGGCCGAGCGCCAGCCGCGTATCCTCGGCGACGTCGGCGGCGCCGTGCTGGCGGCGGTAGGATTCGTAGCGCTCCTCGGCGGCGGCGACGCGCTGGCGCAACGCGGGAAGGCGCGCGCGCAGCACGTCCAACGAACCGGTCGACTCGCTCGCTTTCTCGCTCCGCACATGCTCCATATAGACATTGCCGATCTCGTTGAGGATGGCCGTGATCCGGCGCGGCTCGGCGCCCTGGAGCCTCACGCTCAGGACACCGGTGTCCTTGCCGAGCTCGGCAACGTCCAGCGCGGCGCCGATCTCGTCGATCACGGCCGGGACCGAGCGCCGTGCCAGCAGGTAGGCGGTGCCGGGCGCGCCCTCCAGCGCGTCGACCGTGAGGCGCACGCTGCCGCCGTCGAGCGCCGCCACCAGCGGCGTGCCGACCCGGCCGACGACGGCGCGCTGGCCGTCCCCCGCGCTCAGGCTGTAGCGCTCGCGGTCGAGGCGCGTGACATGGAGTGGCTGGTCGAGCAGGTCCGGGGGCACCGCCAGCTCGCTCACCCGGATGCGCTCGTTGCCCCAGGCATAGCCGCCGT
>Ga0265780_10009803_pt1 | contig 11455 bp, 6 predicted proteins | sample P1T30metagenome_FD_192432 | JGI IMG/M metagenome (GOLD analysis project Ga0265780, IMG submission 192432) | Plant litter microbial communities from East Loma Ridge, Irvine, California - P1 T30 | ecosystem: Environmental > Terrestrial > Plant litter > Unclassified | place: USA: California... | reverse complement strand
TGAAGTCCGCGTGAAGCCGCATGAAGTCGGGCGAATCGGCCCGCTTTCCTTTGTCTTCGTAGGGAAGGCCAGCGTGTTCGGGATATGCACGGCTGATGGCCTCACTGTGGAAGGTATGACCGACTAACATGTCGACCGGCAATCCAGTAAGAAAATCGTACAGGTCATGGTCCAGGAAGGGGGCATACACGGTTGGCACATCCCCCAGCAGACCATACGGCACTAAGGCAATCTCGCGGCGTGTACGGTTCCAGAAAAAGAATGATCCGACTGGATTCGGGCAGTCCAGATGGGTTGCGATTTCTTTTTCCAGATGGCTGATCGCGCGTTCAAGGCTCGTGCTGCGGTATAGCTGCGGTGCGAGCAGGCTTTGAAGCTTCTTTTCAGCCTTGCTCAAGAGCTCGGTAGCAATCTGTTTGGGTGAGGCGGTCTGGAACAAGCGTAGACGTTCTTCGGTCAAAAACACGCTTTGAGAGAGCACATCCCCTGCGATGCCGTCATACACGACACGATCGCGCGCGCGGATATTGGATACTGTCTCAAGGTACCAAGCATGTTCATCAGTGCAATAACTGGTCAGTCGATTTTTCGCCGCTTCAGCGTCGTAGAATGAGCCGGATTGGGCAATGATGTCATGTTTCAGTCCAAATTCCTGGGCGAGCATGGTAGCGATACGCGCATCCTCATTTCCCCTCGGAGGAAAGTGCAGCGCGGTAATGCAACGGTCAGGCTTGTGCCCCTGACGGAGCAGTTCAAACAAGATATGGCGTGAATCACGCCCTCCGCTCAGCGGGACCACGAAATGCTCATCACCAGGGAGGCGCCGTGCCATCGACTGGCGGAATAGTACGTCGTAGGTGTCGAGCGCAGACGTGCGCGATTCACCACGGCTGGGAAGTCCGCCGGCCCTCGGAGCGCGTTCGAGGCGCAATTCACCGTCCCAATACAACGACGCTGCTGGTGGGAGGGCGCGGATATGGCGAAAAGGCGTATCTTCGCCAATGAAAAACCCGAGCCTGAAAAATACGGAAAGCGCCGTTTCATCCAGCTCGGGATCAGCGCCGGCCTTGAGCAGCTGATCGATGGACGAGGACAGCGAAAACTCTCCGTCGCGCGCGTAATAAAAAACCGGGAACATCCCGTAGCGGTCGTTGCGTGCGGTCAAGCACTTCCCGTCCCAATTCCACTCGGCGTAAATGCCATCGGGACTTCCGGAATCGCGGGCGATCTGGTGTCCCAGAGCACAATGCGCTTCTCCCTGCGTCTTGAACCCTTCACTCTGGCGCTTGACGTGGAAAAATGATTCGTTCATTCCGATATCCGTTCATGAATGTTGCTGCGCGAGTGGAATACGACATTGTCACAGGGCGCGTTGGGTTGAAAAATCTGGTCATGCACGTGTTGAAAACATGCGAACAGCATGGATTGCGTGGCAGGGCAAATTTCTTTTTGGGATGATACCGTCGAGCAGCATATTGGCACCGGCCATGATTGTAGGTTGACAGTCGACTGTATGCCAACTCGTGGATGTCATCGGGCGTTTCGAACCTGGCAAGCTGGCCAATCCACCTTCCTACTATCTATAACGGTGGTCCTCAAGGTCAGGCGCAGGCAGCCGGTGGCATCTCGTATCGTCGTGGCGACAGCAAATAATGTGGGGTCCGGACATGATTGTGTAACATTGTTGGTGCACGATTGACAATCGAAAGTGTTGTCCTTATGGTATGGAAGAGTTTTCGGCCGCCTCATTGCGGCCAAGCAATGGTTGTGACTTCCGCGCATTCCCTGTCATCGCATTCCATTACTGCAGCACCTCTGAATTGGACCCTCCCTCATGACACTTGACCGTGACATCCGTGACCGCATCGCATTGCTGCGCTTTGTCATGATCTTTGGCGTGATCGTGCTGCATACGCCGGCCTATGTCCCTATGGCCGACATCGGCAATGGGTGGTTCGATCTGACCAAGGCGTATTTTCAACTGGCAGTATTCCGCGCTACCGTGCCGGTGCTGACCGTGATCTCGGGTTTCCTCCTGTTCAACGCCTGCCTCGATCGCGACCCGATGCGTCTGTTCCGCAAGAAAGGGCGCACCATCCTGGTTCCTTTCCTGTTCTTCAACCTGGCCTTGCTGCCGTTCGCGCTTGGTGCGGAACTGTTTGCCGGCGTTGAGCTGTCGAGTTCCCTGTGGCCGTTTGATGCAGCGACCTGGCTCAACGCCGCCTTCGGCATCAGCGGCTCGCCGATTAACTATCCCCTGAACTTCCTGCGCGATCTGCTGGTGCTGATCCTGCTCGCGCCTGCATTCGGCTGGCTATTGCGCAACTTCGCCTGGCCCGGGCTGGTTCTGGTGGGCGTGGTGTTCTTCTCGAACTACGATGGCTTGCTGGTGCGGCGCGACCTGATGGCCGTGTTGTTCTATGTCGGCGGGATGGCGGCCGTGCGCGGCTGGAATCTGCGCCTGCTCGACCGCTATGCCGTGCCCTGCCTGGCGGCCTTCGCCCTCGCTTGCGCCGGCATGGTCTACTTCCGCATCGCCGACACGACTTACCTGCGAATTGTGGCGCCGTTCCTGATCTGGCCGGCGGCGATGCTGCTGGTAGGTACCAAAGTTGGTTTCTGGCTCGTTCGCCTGAGTAAATACAGTTTCTTCATGTTCCTGGCGCATGCACCAGTCCTGATGGTGACCTCGCTCGTGTACAAGCGCGCCGGCAGCGCGCTGCCTTATCCGGTGTACTGGTTCCTGGCACCGCTCGTGGTCACGGCCGTTCTGATTGTTACTTACCGGCTCGCCCAAGCCATGATGCCGCGCCTGTTCGGCGTGTTGATTGGGGCCAGTTCGCCATCCAGGGCCGTGGCTACCCCAGACGTAACTGCGGCTCCTGGCACCGCCGCAGCAGCCAATGCCAAACCTTCTACGCTTTGATTGCCCAAGATCAATATTATCTATTCAACAACGGCGCACGATAGCGAAGGTTGCGCGGCATAATGTTGAACCAATGCTAAAATTTCAGGCCTTTATTGATGACTGGAATGCCTTTTGGACGCCAGCGAGGGTAAGTAGCTGTTACTGCTAGTTGTCAGAATGGTACGGCCCATGTTGCATCAGGCTGACGCGACAATACGCGCTCGTTGAGTGCTGCAGTGTTTCCGTGCTATATTTAATGTTAAAAATATAGCAAAACAACGCCATAAAAACGATTTCGAAATAACATTTTTAAATGTGCACGTCGGCGTGCATGCCAAGGCCGATGGCCTTGCAGTCCAACTTCGGCATGCTCGGTGTGTAGTTACTATCTCAGCAAGCAATTAAGCAAAAATAAACTCTGGGGAATATCATGTTTCGGATCTCTAACCACTACGTGTCGAAGATCGTATTCGTCCTACTTTTCGTGGAGATATTGATCCTGCTGGGCGCCGCGTATATCGGTGCGGCCATGCGTTTTCTCGACGTCGGTGCACCGGTTGCCTCGCTACAGCTTGACCACTTCCTGGCTTCGGCAATTGCCTTTGCAGTAGCGGTCAGCTTCAGCATGAGCGCCATGGGCATGTATCAGCTCGATTTCGACGAAGGCCTGCGTCATCCCTTCCTGATGAAGCTGATGCCGGCCTTCCTGATGGGCTTCCTGATCCTGACCCTGGTCTTCTATATCGCACCAAACCTGTATTTCGGTCGCGGCATCCTGCTGCTGGTGTTCGGCCTAGCGGCAGTCGGTATCTTCACGGCGCGCATCATCTTCTTCAAGACTTCCGAGCTGCGCCTGATGCAGTCGCGCATCATGTTCCTCGGTTGCGGCCCGCTGGCCAAGGAATGCAGCGAGCTGGCCCAGAACAAGACCAGCTACCACCGCTACAATATCGCCGGCTTCATCCCTGTGGCCAATGAAGAAATGTGCGTGCCTTCCGCCAACCTGCTCAAGGTGCGCGACGGCGACTCGCTGGTCAAGGTCGCCAAGCAGTACGGCGTACAGGAAATCGTCGTCTCTGTGCAGAACCGGCGTGGCAGCTTCCCAATCAAGGAACTGCTCGACTGCAAGCTGCAAGGCCTGAAAGTTACCGACGCCGCCACCTTCTTCGAGCGCGAAACCTGCCAGATCCGGGTCGATTCCCTGCAGCCGAGCTGGCTGGTATTCGGCGGCGGCTTCGACCAGAGTTTCATCCGCACCTTCATGAAGCGCGGCTTCGACCTGGTGTGCAGCACCCTGATCATGGTCATGACCTTGCCGATCATGGCGGCCGCAGCCGTGGCCGTATGGCTGGAAGACCGCGGCCCCGTGTTCTACTCGCAGGAACGGGTCGGCAAGGACGGCAAGATTTTCCGCGTCCATAAATTCCGTAGCATGCGCGCCGATGCCGAAAAAGGCGGCAAGCCGCAATGGGCGGCGCAGAACGATCCGCGCGTGACCCGCGTCGGCAACTTCATGCGCAAGACCCGCATCGACGAATTGCCGCAGGTGCTCAATGTGCTCAAGGGCGACATGTCTTTCGTCGGCCCGCGTCCGGAACGCGCCTACTTCGTCGAGCAGCTGATCGAAGTGGTGCCTTACTATAATGTCCGCCACAGCATCAAGCCGGGCATTACCGGCTGGGCCCAGGTACGTTATGGTTATGGTTCCTCGGCCGAGGACGCACTGCAAAAGCTGCAGTACGATCTCTATTACGTCAAGAACAACAGCCTATTCCTTGATGTGCTGGTCCTGATCAATACGCTCAAGGTGGTCCTGTTCCGCAGCGGTCGCTGAAGAACTTGCCCCGGGCGCGAGGCCGGGGGCATCGTCATCGCTTCAATCGGATCTTTCCTATGCACGCTCTCATGGATGGCGCACGTTGACCAGCATTGCCGTCTACAGTTATAGCGTCGCCGCCATCGGTTTCTTCTTGCTGATCGGCCTGCTGTTGACCATCTGGCGCGGCCGCAGCCATGTGGCCGCGGTCGCTATCGCGAGCGCCTTGAGCGCGCTGTGGGCGGCGGCCCTGGCCTGGGAAGCGGCAGGCGGACTTGGCTTGTGGTCGGTCTGGACCGATAAGCTCGAGATCCTGCGCAGCGGCGCCTGGTGCGTGGTGCTGGTGCTATTGCTGGGTAATTATCGCGATCCGGCCAGCCGCTGGCCTCTCGGCCTGAGAACGCCCGTGTTCGCTGGCGTCATTGCCTACCTGGCGCTGCTGCTGGTAACCGCCGTGCTGCGCACCGACCTGATGTTCAATGTCGACGGCATCCTGCCGAACGTGACCGCGCGCGTCTGCCAGGCGGTGCTCGGCATGCTGCTGGTCGAGCAGGTCTACCGCAACAAGACGGTGCAGGAGCGCTGGGCCATCAAGTTTGCCTGCCTCGGCATCGGCGCCGTCTTCGCCTACGACTTCTATATGTATAGCCAGGCGATGCTGTTCCATGAGATGCACGAGGACACCTGGGCCGCGCGCGGTATCGTCAATGCCCTGGCCATGCCGCTGATCGGCACCGCGGTCAAGCGGGGCACCTCGCGCAGCAATGCGCTGGCCCTGTCGCGGCGTGTGATGTTCCATTCGACCGCCCTGTTCGGCTCTGCCCTGTACCTGCTGGCGATGGGGTTTGCCGGTTATTACCTGCGCTATTTCGGCGGCAGCTGGGGCGGCGTGATGCAGGTCGCCTTCCTGTGCGGCGCGCTGCTGGTGCTGGCCGGAATCCTCTTCTCAGGCACCTTCCGCGCCTGGCTCAAGGTCTTCGTCAGCAAGCATTTCTATAGCTACGGCTATGACTACCGCGAGGAATGGATGCGCTTTACGCGCACCCTGTCCGAGAACAGCGCGAACATCGGCGAGCGCGCTATCGAGGCGGTAGGCGCCCTGGTCGAAAGCCCGGGCGGGGTGCTGTGGCAGCGCCGCGACGGCGACGGCGGCGGCTTCCAGCCAGTGGCCGGCTGGCAGGCGTCGAGCAGCGCGGTCGAGCCGCTTGACTCGAATTTCTGCCGCTTCCTGGAGACCACCCAGTGGGTGATCGACCTGCATGAATACCAGGCCTTGCCCGAGAAATACGGCGACCTCGAACTGCCGGACTGGCTGCGTGCATTCCCGCGCGGCTGGCTGGTGGTGCCCTTGATGATGCATGCGAAGCTGTTCGGCTTCGTGGTGCTGCAGGACGCGCGCAGCACGGTGGCCCTGAACTGGGAAGTGTTCGACCTGCTCGAGATCGCCGGCAGCCAGGCCGCCAGCTATCTGGCGCAGCAGGATGCCGCCAACGAGCTGATGGTGGCGCGCCAGTTCGAATCGTTCAACCGCATGTCGACCTTCGTGGTGCACGACCTCAAGAACCTGGTGTCGCAGCTGTCCCTGATGAACGCCAACGCCGAGAAGCACCGCGACAATCCCGAGTTCCAGCGCGATATGCTCGAGACCGTGGCGCACTCGATCGGGAAGATGAAGATGATGCTGCAAAAGCTCAGCCGCAACGATGCCCCGGTGCGGCCGGTGCCGCTGGCCGTCGAGGCGGTGGTGCGCCAGGCGATCGCGCTCAAGAGCGCCTTCGAGCCGCAGCCGGTGCTCGATATCCAGGACCTGGGCCTGGCGGTGCTGGCCGACCGCGAGCGGCTCGAGCGCGTGCTGGGCCACCTGATCCAGAATGCGATCGAGGCCACGCCCAAGAGCGGGCAGGTCGCCGTGGGCATCCGCCGCCAGGGCGGCCAGGTCGCGATCACGGTGGCCGATACCGGCGCCGGGATGACCGAGGAATTCATTCGCGAGCGCCTGTTCAAGCCGTTCGAATCGACCAAGCCGGCCGGCATGGGCATCGGCGTGTTCGAAAGCCGCGAATACATCAATGAGCTGGGCGGCGCGCTGGACTTGAACAGCACGCCCTCGGTCGGAACCACTTTTACCGTCACCCTGCCGCTGTATCGTGACCTTGGCGCCGGCGCTGCCGCCGCCCTCGATCGCGCGGCGTGACCAAAGGACAAGCCGTGAACCAGAATAAACCGAAACTGCTGATCATCGAGGACGATCCCGGCCTGCAAAAGCAGCTGCGCTGGAGTTTCGACGCCTATGACGTGGTCGTCGCCGGCGACCGCGAAGCCGCGCTGGCCCAGATCCGCCGCCACGAGCCGGCGGTGGTGACCATGGACCTGGGCCTGCCGCCCGACCCGGACGGCTCGACCGAGGGCCTCGCCACGCTCGAGCAGATCCTGGCGCTGGCGCCGGACACCCGCGTGATCGTCCTGACCGGCAACCAGGAACGCGCCAATGCGGTCAAGGCGATCGCCATGGGCGCCTACGACTTCCACCAGAAGCCGTGCGAGCCCGAGGTGCTCAACCTGGTGATCCAGCGCGCGTTCTTCCTGCATAACCTGCAGATGGAAAACCGCCGCATGCAGTCGTCCCAGGCCGATTCGCCAATGGCCGGCGTGATCAGCCGCGACGCCGGCATGCTCAAGCTGTGCCGCAATATCGAGAAGGTGGCCCCGACCTCGGCCTCGGTGATGCTGCTGGGCGAATCGGGCACCGGCAAGGAAGTGCTGGCGCGCGCCGTGCATGCGCTGTCGCCGCGCGCCAAGGAGCGCTTTGTCGCGATCAACTGCGCCGCGATTCCCGAGAACCTGCTCGAGAGCGAACTGTTCGGCTACGAGAAGGGCGCCTTCACCGGCGCGGCCAAGCAGACCAAGGGCAAGGTCGAACTGGCCCACGGCGGCACCTTCTTCCTCGATGAAGTGGGCGACCTGCCGATGGCGCTGCAGGCCAAGCTGCTGCGCTTCTTGCAGGAGCGCGTGATCGAGCGCATCGGCGGCCACGAGGAAATCGCGGTCGATGTGCGCATCGTGTGCGCGACCCACCAGAAGCTCAAGGAATTGTGCAGCACCGGGCGCTTCCGCGAAGACTTGTATTACCGCCTGTCGGAAATCGTGGTCACGATTCCGCCGCTGCGCAACCGCCAGGGCGATGCGGCCCTGCTGGCGCACCACTTCAAGAACAAGTTCTGCGCCCAGGAGTCGCGTCCGACGCTGCATTTCGCGCCGGATGCGATCGCGGCCATCGAGGCCTACAGCTGGCCCGGTAATGTGCGCGAGATGGAAAACTGCGTCAAGCGCGCCGTGATCATGGCCGATGGCCCGAACATCGTGGCCGACGACCTGGGCCTGCCGGAAGGCGACACGCCGCAGGAAGAACCGCTGAATCTGCGCCAGGTGCGCGACGAGGCCGAACACGCGGCCATCGTGCGCGCGCTGGCGCGGGTCGACGGCAATATCGTCAAGGCTTCCGAGGTGCTGGGCATCAGCCGTCCGACCATGTATGACCTGATGAGCCGCCACGGCATCAAGACCGGCGCATGAAGGTCGCGGTTCGCATGGCGCTCGGCGCTGCGGTGCTGGGCGCCGGCGCGCTCGCGGCCGGCCTGTATGCGCTCGAGCGCATCGGCGTGACGCCGCGCGCGCTGGCGCCATATGTCGAGAAGCGCAGCAGCGGCCACAATCCCGTCATCGTCGGCGCCGGCCAGCAGGCCGCCAGCCTGCTGCGACGCCTGGATCGCGGGGCCGACGCGGGGCCCCTGACGCCCGACGCCCTGCACGCGCTCAAGCTCGGCGCCCAGCCCGAGGCGGCCGGCAGCGGCCGGCCCGAGGGCGTACTGGTGGCCGACATCCGCGCGCTGCGCGCGGCCATGGCCGGCGCCGCGCCGGGCACCGTGATCACTCTTGCGCCAGGCAGCTACCGGCTTGGCGGCCGGCCTTTGGCCGCGGACCGCGCCGGGCTGCCGGACGCGCCGGTGGTGGTGCGCGCGGCCATTCCCGGCAGCGTTGCGATCGAATCGGGCCTGGCCGAAGCGTTCCGCATCGAGGCGCCGTACTGGCGCTTCGAGAATCTCACCATCAACGGCGTCTGCCGGCGCCACGACGATTGCGAACACGCCTTCCACGTGGTCGGCGCGGCCAGCGGTTTTGCCGCCGTCAACAACACCATCGGCGGCTTCAATGCCCACTTCAAGATCAACGGCGCGCGCGGACGCTTTCCCGACGCTGGCCTGATCGAGGCCAACACCCTGTTCAATCCGGCCCCGCGCGCGACCGGCAAGCCGGTGACCCCGGTCGACCTGGTCGCCGCCAGCGGCTGGACCGTGCGCGGCAATATCATCCGCGACTTCGTCAAGCTGGAGGGGAACCGGGTCAGCTACGGCGCCTTCGCCAAGGGCGGCGGCAGCGGCAATGTCTTCGAGCGCAACCTGGTGTGGTGCGAGCGCGAGCAGGCCGGCCTGCCGGGCCAGCGCGTCGGACTGTCGCTGGGCGGGGGTGGCACCGGCAGGGCATTCTGCCGCGACGGCCGCTGCATCACCGAGCAGGAAGGCGGCGTGTTGCGCGCGAACCTGATCGTCGGCTGTTCGGATGCCGGCATCTATCTCAATAGCGCGGCCGGCAGCGTGGTCGAGGACAATACCCTGGTCGACACCGGCGGCATCGAGGTGCGCTTCGCCACCAGCAGCGCGCGCCTGGACGGCAACCTGGTCGACGGCGCGATCCGCAGCCGCGATGGCGGCCTGCTGCGCCCCGGGGACAATCGCGCCACGGCGCTATGGCAGTCGTACCTGGGCCGGCATCCGGTGCGGTCCCTGTTCGCCGATGCCGCGCGGGGCGACTTCGGCTGGGCCGGCGCTGCGCCGGCGCGCGACGCGGTGCGGCGCGCTGGGGCCGACCTGTGCGGCGCCGCCCGCAGCAGCGTGCGCGCTTATGGCGCGTTCGAGGATTTCGGCGCCTGCCGGCGCCCTTGAACGGCAGCCTGGCTTACCAGGAGCGCAGCCACTCGGCAGTCCAGCGCGCGACCTGGTCGCGCCAGGCACGGCGCGAGAAGGTATGGTCGGCATCCTCGATCTGGAAGCGCGTCACGCGCGGCGGCGCCAGCACGCCGCGCCAGGCGGCGTCGGTATCGGCCAGGTCGCAGAATTCGCGCGCGGTCAGGTCGGCCCCCGCGATCACCAGGAGGACCCGGCCCTGGAAGCCGGCCAGGCCGCTGCGCATGCGTTCCGGCAGCGACATGGCGGCGCCGGTGGCGGGGCGGGAACTGCGGCGCGCCTTGCGCAGCAGCGCCAGCATGGAGCCCAGCGACTTGCGCCAGTTCAGGCCGCCGCCCAGCAGCTGGCGCCAGAATGCCGGGTCGCGCAGGCGCGCGCTGTAGTAATGGCGCAGGGTGGCGCGCGCCAGGCCGTTTTCGGTGCGCACCCAGGGATTGAGCAGCACCAGGCCGGCAACGCGTGCATCACGCGCAGCATACATGCCGATCGCCGACGCAGCGTCGCACAAGCCCCACAACACCACTTCGCGCAGGCCTGGTGCGGCCGCCATGAAGGCGTCGATGGCGGCGCGCAGGTCGTCCTCGACCGCGTCGAACGGGCGCGCCGCGCCTTCGCTGTCGCCCATGCCGCGGTAGTCGAAGCGCAGGACCGGCACGCCTTCGCGCGCCAGGTCGCGCGCCAGGAGGGTGAACTGGCGGTGGCTGCCGGCCCGGTATTGCGGCCCGCCGACCACCACCAGCACGCCGCGCGTGGCCGTGGCCTGCGCCGGCAGGGTCAGGATGCCGACCATGCGCGCGCCGTCGCACGCAAACGTCAACGCGCGCTCTTCGGCCTCCACGCCGATCGTGCCGCCGGCTGTCATATGACTTGTCTCCACGCCTTCAATTCCCATGCAGTCGCGCCTCCAGTGCGTGTGAACTCGCATCCAGCCAGGCCCCGCTTTCGGTGACCTCGGTGGTGGTCCAGAACGGCGCGCTGTGCACCGGGTGCAGGCGCAGGTCGATCCCGCGCGCCAGCCAGGCGCCGGCGGCGCGGGCCGCGCCGGGCGAAGGTTCGGCGCCGGGTTGCGACACCGCCTCGATCCAGTCGACCGGGCACGCAGGTTGAAACGCCTCCAGCGTATCGAGCGCGTCGAGCGCGCGCGCCAGCTGCGGATCGAGGTCGTAGCCCGCGATCTCGAGCGCTTCGCCGGCCTGCAGCGCGGCGCGCAGGCCGGCGGTGCCGCCCTGGGCCACTTCGCCGTCGGCCAGCAGGGCGCCGGCCAGGCGCAGGCGCAGGAACTGGGTCAGGTAGGTGGCACTCTTGAGCACCGGCTGCCACAGCAGCATGCCGGCCGGCGGCGGCTGCGCGCCGCGCGCGTAATCGAGCGCCAGCAGGGCGCCCAGGCGCAGGCCCCACAGCCGAAGCGGCGCATCGACGCGCGCGCGCAGCCACGCCGCGCCCAGCGCCAGGTCATCCTGCCACAGTTTCCAGCGCGCGTCGCCGAAGTCGCCGCTGCTGTCGCCGCAGCCGGCCAGGTCGATCTGCAGCACCGCATGGCCGGCGCTGGCAAAGGCGCGCGCCTGCAGCGCCGCCATGCGGCGCGCACGGTTCATCTCTTCGGCGAACGGATGCACGTAGAGAATGGCGCTGCGCGCCGGGCCGGCGGCAGGGTGGTAGAGACAAAAGCGCTGCCCGGCCGAAGCCTTCAGGAAGAAGGCTTCGGCCGGC
>Ga0265780_10009802_pt1 | contig 11456 bp, 11 predicted proteins | sample P1T30metagenome_FD_192432 | JGI IMG/M metagenome (GOLD analysis project Ga0265780, IMG submission 192432) | Plant litter microbial communities from East Loma Ridge, Irvine, California - P1 T30 | ecosystem: Environmental > Terrestrial > Plant litter > Unclassified | place: USA: California... | reverse complement strand
ATGGTTCCCAGGCAAACTGCTTATAAGCTTGCGCCCCGGCTGTCCAGGCCGCGGCTCCATGCCCGCATCGCCCCAGTGCTTGAAGAATATATTCCCAAAACGCCTGTACTCATTGATCCAGTAGTTGTCATCATACCGGCGATACCGCTCCTCGGGCGACCTCGTCGTGCGCGTCGACCACTCCCTCCCCCCATCAAACAGGTCGCCTAGGAAGAATATCGTATCCGGGTACAGCACCGTCTGCAAGCGCGAGTAGGTGCGGCGCAGATACAAATCGGTGTATTTGTACGCGAGCGGATTCAGCGGCCACGGGCGGCCGGGATATGTATGCGGATCGATGAGCTGCGGATCGGCGACGAAGATGAGTCTATGGGGGTTTGCGCCAGCTTCCTGCCGTGGTGTTAGTCCCTATAACTCCCTCGCATTACTTGGACGCGCTCGGCTTACCCAATTCTCCCACCTGTCCCAACTGCACCTCTCAATACTCCCGTCAAACGTCCCCCTCTCGCCCCAATATAGCGCCACCCACCATAGCACCACCAGCGCATTCGCGAGCGTAAACCACCGCCTGAAGCTCCAGTCCGCCTGTCTGAGCGCAGTGTAGCTCTGCCATGCTAGCGGGCGCACTCTGTAGAGGTAGAATGCTCGCGCTGTTCTCCATGCTTGGCCGCCGAAGTCTTCTGGCTCGACGAATGCGCCGACGGGGATGCCGTAGTCGTCGTACTCGGTCATCGTCGGTTGAGTGAAGGGATGTGTTGCTGACGCAGCATTGCGGAATGCCGTGTCGCGGGCGGGAGAGAAGTTTGCGTGTGGTTGTCGTGGGAGGAATTCGTTGTGTAGCTTAGGGGACATGCAAGCCGATCAAGCTACGAGGGGCATGCATGTGCTGAACCACTCTATCGCAAGCACCTTCAATGGCACATGGAATCGCTAATTGACAAAGACCATTCAAGTATCGCAATCATCATTTGGCTCGGAATCAACTGAAGTCATGCAATAGATATCATTCAAACAACAGGCTACAAGTACAAACATCTCTCCAACATTTTAATACTCCAACGTAACCTCCTGGCCCTTGACGCGACCAATGACAATCTCTGGTGCGTACTTGGGAATCACCTCGTCGTCGTGCAGCATCTCAAACTCCTCTGATGCGTCCTTGCCCATGTGGCTGAAAAGCGCCTGGGGACCACCTGGGTGCTCGTCCGTCCAGTTGGTCACATCCATGACGATACCCTTTACTGCGATCCAGAGATCGTCCTTCTTGTTGTGCTTCGCAATCTCCTCGAGGGAGAACTCCTTGTCGGGGATGGTGAACTGCGAGGGCTTGTTGGGCTTCGACACCTTGCCGGCGTCGTTAGAGTCGGCGTTGGATGACATTACCGGTGCTGATGAGAATTGCTTCTGTTGGTCGACCTTGGACTGTCCGTCGGACGCGCCCTGGGAGCTGCTGACACCGTTACCCCACTCGACAGAGACCTTGCCGGGTTGCGACGGGTCGATGTGTAGGGAGATCTGGCCGAGACGGTTCACTGCGGAGCCGCCGGATGAGTTCAATGCCTGCTGGAAGAGGTACTTGGAGGCCGAGTCTCCAGCAACACGTCCGTAGACGACGCATCCCAGGAGAGACGAACCACCGAGACGGTTGGCTCCGTGGACACCACCAGCAAGCTCACCACAGACATAAAGGCCGTCAAATGGCTTGCCCTCGGAGTTCAAGCATTGCGCCTGGTCGTTGATCTCGATACCACCCATGGTGAAATGGAGAACGGGCTCCATGACAGCAACGTGGAAGGTGTCGTTGATGTCAAAGGGCAAGTTGTGGAAGAACTTCTTGTTCCATTGGTCCTTCTTCTCGCCCTTGGCGATGGCGTTGTAGCTCTGGAACTCGGCCTGGAGGTCCTTGTCGCTGACACCAATCTCCTTGGCGAGCTCAGCGCCGCTCATCTTCTTCATAAGACCACGGCCAGAGTAATGCCTGGTGTGGAAGTCGAGGATGTTCGAGGCCTTGGAGTTGAGGACGAGGCGAATGGGCCACTGGCCCTTCTTCTTCTCTTCCCACATCATGCCGGAAACGTAGTCGCGGTGACCGAGGTCGTCGCAGAAGCGCTGGCCCTTGTTGTTGAGGAGGATACCGCCCTCACCACGGAGAGCTGGACATGGTTAGCCATTATCATTGGGTTTCGGATCAATGTACGTACCCTCAGCGGCCAAGAACTTGGTCTTTGCGGTGGGGTCCTTAGGGTCGACCAGACCAGTTGGGTGAACCTGGACCTTGTCCATGTCAATGCCGTTGGCACCAACCTTCATCAACATCTTGTGGCCGTCACCAGTGGCGTGAGCACCGTTGGTGGTCGACAAATCGTAGGTGTCTGGCCTCCACTTCTTGAGAAGGGAGTCGGCTGTGAAGTCGGCAGCGTAACCACCGGTAGCAAGAATGACAGGTCCCTCAAGGGTAGTCTCCTCGCCATTGAAGGTGTATGTAACACCCAGGGCGCGGTTGTTCTCGATGTTGACGCTGGTGACCTTGGCCTTCTTGACGAGCTTCACACGCTCGGGCTCTGCCTCGGCGAGCTCCTCGAATCGCTGCATCAGCGCGTATGTGATGGCCATACCGGGGAACTTGGCATCGTGACCACGGTGGGTACGGGGCTGGGAGTGTCCTCTGCTGGAGTTAGCGGCTGGGTCGATGCCGTATGAAAGAAGTGTTGACGTACCCTAACCGCGAAACCAGGGTCAAGTCGAGGTTGAAAACGTCCATCAGCCACTCAACGGCAGCCGCGGACTTGTAGGTAAGGACCTTGATGAGGTCTGGTCGCGCCTTGTCTCGCGCTGACTTGAGTGTGTCATCGTAAAACTGCTTGACGCTGTCGCCAATCTTGTGGTCAACTTGCGTCCTTGTCAGGGCACCGTTGATTCCGGATGTGGCCTTGGTGGAGTTGCCTCCCATGAAGTCTGTCGCAAGTTAACATCGCTGCATTTCCACAGCGGAAGACGAAAGACATACTGTTCTTGTCGAGGAGAACGACATTGCCTCCAGCCAAGTAAATGGTGTGGGCAGCGCTCAAGCCGGACACTGTCGACGACGTTAGCAGCGCGCAAGACGGCGCATGATCCGAGGGTGCTACTTACAGCCAGCGCCAACAACAATAACATTCTGCGGCATGATGATGGATGCAAGTGTGAAGAATGAGGGTAAGGGATGAGTCTAGTGAGCGCAGATTCCGGAGCAAAAGTGCGGAGATCTGGAGTCTTTGTATGAAGACGATGGATCGCTGGTGGACTTCAGCTAGTTCGAGTGAATGCCTCGGCAAGAAAATGCGCTAATGTCCAAAGCAACGTTCGTGCGTTCGGCCAATGATATCTAGTCAGTTTGACAGCCGACTTGGATTCTGCTTCAGATCCTGTCATGCACCGGCTTTCTTATGCGTTTTGCGCAGAGAGCCCGTTGCATGTGAAGACGCTGAGCCCGGTCGCTGCCACATGACAATGAATGCGCGGGTCATGACTGGGGCGCCGCGCACACCGAAACCTGGGGCAAGTCACGCGTGCGGCGTGGGATTGCCTCTGGCATGTGAAGATCTGGAGTCCACCATATGAGTGCATCAAGCTTACGCCTCACCGTTACTTCAATCCTTGAGCACGGAACTGCATTTTGTTTCTAATCTGACAGTCTCTGCGTCATTCACATCATCATAGCTCACTATGGCAAGTCTCCCCGAGCCATGGTCATTTGCCGCGGCTTTTGCGTGGAAACTCTCCAGGCACGAGCGCAACGGTTAGCGGGTGGAATTGCCTCGTACGACCGCTTCGTTGCCAATAGGTAGATCTCGGAGTACTTGCAACGTCCTTTATTCGTAAGCAGACTAGAAGCCATCTAGGATATGAGATCAAACGGAAATGCCATTGTCGGGATATCTTGATGCAGGAACAGTGGACAGGTTGATGGGAGTTCGGTCCAATTGCTACCGTACCCCCCAGATTCCCAGCCGGACACATCTCACCCGAGCTGCAGTGCGAGCACCCCCATTCGAGACTCTTCTTGGAGAGCCTCAATCAGTTGCACTCATCACGTCTCGCATGTTTCAAAAACATGTATTCTCCAAAATGTTCTACCTTCTCAAGCACCGGTACACTACACTAGAGCCCGCCGATCATCCCCACCGTTCATGGGTTCCAGGCCGGTTATCACAAGAAACAGTCCAAGACGCTTGCAACGGAGAGACGTCCGTTCAAGCCATGCGCCACTGTAATGGAGACCCTGCATCTACCGCTTGCATAAGCTGCGAGTCGAGAGCCTGACACGTGCTTCAATGGCAAGCAACCGACTTGGTGGACGAAGACCCGCTGAACATGAGATATCCGACAAAAGCACCTACAGCAACAGCCAGCATGATCCAGCCGTTGTATGTCATGAAAAGCAACCTAGTGATATCAGTCCTGCTGCTCTCCAATTGCACACTTCTTCCGACTTACATGATGAAGAACGAGTAAAACACCTGCACCGCGTAGAATATGCCCTTGACAATCTTGGTCTGCTGCTCCGAGGTGCGGCCAACACTTCGTCCTGGTCCAAGTAATGAGCTCGATTCGTTTTCGTCGTCTTGGGGTCGCTGCACTCAGCTGGTGTTGCTTCAAATGAACATGTGGAGGGCAAGGAAACCGCGTTCATCTGCACACCAGGCGTAGCATCACCACAACTATCTCAACCACATCCATGTAGTATAAAAGACGTTCGCACTCACCTCGCAAATCATCCCCACCCCTCCTCTCTCCGCCCTTCGCTGCATACGCCTCATACCGCCTCGACGCCTCCCGAACCGCCTCGTATCCCGCCGTAAGCAGCACAATCGCCAGCAGCGACACGATAAGCGATCCCGTCCCGGTAATGCGCCAGCCGCGGAACACAATGCACAGGTCCGTCGTGTCCCAGGTGAACAGCATCTACTCGGTCAGCGGAGTAAGCATGAGAGGGATGGAAATGGCATACGTTCATGTTGCACTTTGCGCCGTGGTCCATGCCGGGCATGCCGTGGTCCATGTGGCCGTGATCCATGTGTGAGTGGTCCATCGCGTCGTGTGTATAGCGAAGCCGTGAGTAAGTGCGTGGAGAGAGAAAGATTGAAAGTAGATGTCGGCGCAACTTGCGACACGGCGATGGTGTATCACGCGTCGCACTAGCGCGTGGTGGGGAGCTTATCCCCGCGCCGCGGTTTGGATGTCCGGTGGTGACGCCTTTTATTACTGACATCTGGACATGTAACGGTTCTCGCAAGCAAGTTCACTCACACAAGCTAGCATGGCGTCTGTATTCCGTTCAACGCGATCGTTCGCGCATGTGTTCCACAATGCGCCGCAAACATGGCGCAACTCACGAGCTTCGTTATCGCCGCGGTACTTTTCGCAAAGCTCGCGATGCAGCATGATTGGCGCGCCGTTGAATATTCCGAAATGGTATATACTTCCTCCTTCCCTCGGTCCATATATATGGATAACCGCATGCTAATCTTCCTATCCCAGGGTTTCCGAAAACTCCCACATGCTCAAACCGCCCATCAACAACTACTGCGTATACAACGACAATGTAACCGTCATGATTGTCGGCGGCCCAAACGAACGTACAGATTACCACATCAACGAGACGCCAGAGTGGTTCTACCAACACAAGGGCTCTATGCTGCTCAAGATCGTCGACCAATCCCGCCCAGCTGCCGAGCAGTTTCGGGACATACACATTCACGAAGGCGACATGTTCCTGTTGCCGCCGAACACCCCACACAACCCCGTGAGATACAAGGATACAGTGGGGGTGGTATTAGAACAAAAGCGGCCCGAGGGAAGTCTAGATCGGCTGCGGTGGTATTGTCAGAGCTGTGGCGACAAGGTACACGAGGCAAGCTTCCACTGCACGGATTTGGGTACGCAGATCAAGGAAGCAGTGAACAGCTTCAAAGCCGACATGGAAGCGCGGAAGTGCAGGAACTGCGGGACGATATGCGACACGGCGCCAGCGAAGGCATGATGCGGACGAGGAAAGATTGTAGATAGTGTGTGTGTGGTATATGCAACGAAGCGACGAACAAGACTCATAGGCCCTTCCACATGATCTTGGAGACGTGGTCTGTCTTCTTTCTGCTGGGCTTAAGGAGGCCCAGGAATTTCAGCTCGGCGAGAGCGCGTTGGAAAAGAGCCCTAGAATGGTCAGCACTTTGAGCAGGCTGACTTTGTACCACGACACTTACATTGTCTTCGACCCATTGTCTTCATCGCCAGTTCCAGCGATCGCGTTAAAGGCCTGCCACAAATCGCTCACGTTCATGAGTGCTCCAGACTCCAAGTACATCTGGTACACGATAGCAGTGGCGGGCTGCGTAGCTGATAGCGCAGCCTCGTTTCCTTCGACTCCGCTGCAGCATTCGCATCCAAGATAGTCGTGCGGTGACGCCAATGCGCGCTCAATGGCAAAGCGCGGCTTTGGTTGAAAGACCTCTGTATGCGGAGATTTGAGGTTGTAGATCAAGATCTCCGATAGGAACAGTGTCTGCGAGTCGATGAACGCAGACGCGAAGTAAGCATCCAGTTCGTCGTGGAAGCGACCGACCAAGTCCGAATATGCCTTGTCTTGCTCTGAAAGGGCCGCCTTGTGCTTGCTAAGTAGGACCTTCTGGGCGACGACTGTAGTCCTGAGACTGTCGTTACGGACGTCATGTTGTGTACGGAGGGGAGTGGAGACGTCGTTCTTCTCGACCAAGCTGTTGAGCTCTTTTTCAAAAGGTCTCAATTCCATGGAGAAGTACTCTCCCTGGAGGGCTGTCATGGCTGCGAGTAGTTCAACGAATTTGTCGGACGGAATCTTCTTGACTGAAAGCATCGTCTCGCGGAGAAGAGGCGAGCCTGCCATGTCTCCAGATGCTGCACGTGTCCAGATAGACGATAATCGAACGCTCGGTGACATCTGAAGTGCCGCGCGAATGCTGAACAGTACCTGGGACGCGTGGCTCAATGTCGACAAGGCATGTGAGCCATTCCCTAAAGACCGGGCAATTTCGAGGAATAAGTTCTCATCTGTTTCAAGCAATGCGCGTACTTCGAGTGCCTTACCATTCTCAAGCTTGTCTTCGATCATCCTTCGGAAAGAAGGCAGATTGCGCACAGCTTCAAAGGCATCTGCAGGAAAATCGCGGAGCGGCACGTCTCTGCGAAGGAAGATGCTGGGATAGCAAGCGTAGAAGTGCGACATGTAAGCGTATTTGAGGCCGTCGCAGAAATCTTGCACGTTCTGAATATGGTCTTTCTGGCGATCCAGCATGCGGCGACAGACCGTGGGTCCGATGTGCAAGCAAACATGTGTGCTAGCGACTGTCGCTTTAAAAAGCTCCTCGATGATCTCGTCAGATTGCGTGACATCAAACTTCTCACCCTCAAGATATCGCATAGACTTGCCAGAAAGGCGGTCTTCGAAGCTCTCAGCTGAGGTTGCAATGCCGAACAGCAGGACAAAGGGCAGGCGGTCAAGCCACGAACTATAAGTATTAGTACGATTTACGATGGAGGACTTCAATTGCTCACTGGAAAAGATCGACCATATCAGCAAGAAGGCCAGCATCGAAAGCTTCGCTATCCTGAAGCGCGACAACGATGCTTGAGACACGGTTCTTCTTGCGCCATTCTTGAACATGGCCAAGATCGTAATTCAGTAGCTTCGGTCCATGTCTAGATGATGTCGCAGGTCGATCCATATCGTCTTCGTCATCTTCTTCCACGTGAGATGTCACCTTCTTGATAAGGTTCTTCAACAAGGCCTTGAGGTTAGGGCTTTCTGCTGAGGTCAACACAACATAAGTGCTGTCCGTGTCGTCCCTGATCCTCTGGCCAAGGCGTTTGAAAAAAGGTCCATGGGATGCGATACTCGGCCCTGCAATGATTAAACCAGTGGGGATGGCGAATTTTGTCTCGTCAGGAGATGTACTGGCGGCTGAGATGAAATTCACAATATTCTGTTGGACTGCGCTGTCTGCAGATTCCAGAGTTTTCTAGTCGTGTCAGATTAACCAATATACGGTTGATGTGTCAATTGACTCACGGTAATACGCTCTTCTTGCTGCGACCACACGTCGCGATACGTTTGGAGACGCACTGGCAATTGCGCGTGAGGGTCATATTTACTTGTCCGCTGCCGTTTCGATGCTCGCTCCTCTGTCTGTGGGGGTTCGTAGATGTAGCATCGCTGATGTTCCATGTTTTGATTGGCGAGTGATAAGTTGGGGAGGCTTCGTAAAGTGTTGATTGACGTGTTAGGGGCGCGAAGTTCCACGCGCCTCAGCATCGCGAAAGCACGTGCCGCAGCACTTCCAACCTCACCGCCTTTACTGAATGAATAGGCAAACAGGTAGCCTAGATGAACCTCAAGCATTTTGCAGAGCTAGACGAGTTATCTTGCAGCACTAAATATATATAGGCTTCTTTATAAACTTCTCAACTGCGCCGCTAGAGACTATTAGATCACTTCGCGCATGTATAGAGCGGACACAAATTTTGCTAAAGCCTAGTAGTGGCATTAGAAGTTCTAGCCACAGTTTGTAATAACAAATAAAGTAATACACAAGGTTATTCCAAAAGACCATTATCATGTTCAAAGCATTAGAGTAGTAGTCAAGCTATCTATAGATGATGTTCTAGAGACTGGTTAGTGGGCTAGATCAATCGCAAGCCTTCTTATCAGGTGTATTGATTCTGATAGAAATGCAAGTGATTGAGCTTTTTGAGTACCTTTGAGATCTAGGATCGGCTGTAGCGAAGCCGCGCAATAGATTCAAGACGACGCCAGGGTCATGTATGTGGGTAGTGTCTCAGTCATGCTCATCCTCGGTCACGCCAGGACAACCGTCCATCTCTGCATCGGGATACCAGTACCCGCAATACAAGCAGTAATGGAACTTGTCTCGGAGGAATGTCAGAAGCTTTTCAAGTCGCTCTTCGACTGGCAGAGCTTCAAACTCAGCAAGCTCCGGGTCCTCAACCTCAAGATCATTTTCAAGAGATGTGTAGAAGGGCGCCAGATCACGACCCTGTGCAATCTTCGCGTCATCGCCTTCATCGTCTTCTTCCGGAGCCAGAATAGGTAGTCGCGAAGCAATGCTGTTGTCCAACTCCCGGCGCTGCTGCTTCTCATGCATGACCGTTGCTCTCCGTCGAGCGCGACTACGCCATAGAAGGTTCACGTCCTTTACTGGCTTCTCAGCCGGTTGTGGTGTACCTTTGTCCTCGGCTTCCTCCTCAGTGAGTCGCTCAGCAGTCCTCTGCGCATTGTCGAGATCCCTCTCCGCTTTCTGCTGCTTTGCCTCTAGTCGCCGAGTCTCGAGATAGTCGCCTTCCTCCTCCTTGGAGCGCTTCGCTTCTCGGTCTGCCTGCTCCCACTGCTCTCTGAACTTGCGCTTCTTCTCCGACTCGAGACCGATGCCGCTTCTGTCGCCCTTGATGTCGACTGATATAGGGACTTTGCGGGCGTTTTCGGATTTGCCGAGGGTGTCGCCCTGCTTGAAGCCAAACTTAGCCATCATCTTGAATCCCTTGTTGGTTTCGGGGAGGGCTGTGGCTAACGCGGCTTCACGTGCTGCCTCCGCGTCAGCCTCGCGCTCGGCTTTCGTCTTTTGTCGCGCTTTAGCTTCGCCCTGGTTGTCGTTGTCAGCTAAGACACAACTTTTGAGGTGACTGAGGAACGCACCTCTTTGCGTTTGCGCGCGGCGCGCTGGAGAGAGGTTTCGTACTTTGGATCTTTGGGCGCATCCTCGAACGTCATGTTCATGTAGTCGTCTTCTTCATCGGATTGCGCCATAGCGTTGATGTGCGGGGTGGCGGGGTGGAAGCGTTGTCGAACTTGGTTTCGTGAATCTCGTGAAACTAAGTCTCTCCAGACTTTTTGGTGCTCCACACATCAAGCATTCTCTTGGCGCATGCTCCGGTACCTAGATCGCCGCTTCCAAGGTTCCCTTTACAACCACGCACCATATCGACCTTCACTCACCTTTGCGTGCGTACACCGCGCCATACCAGACCCACATTGTCAGCATGTCACCGTCTTGTGGAGCAGGACACAGCCAACTTCGCCAGAGCAGATTCGCTCCTTTAAGCGCCTGGCGCGTACAGGACGCTGATCAGCTACAATGCTCGGACATTCACATGAAATTGCATCTTCGACGATCCCGTTTACATCGCCGCAGTCATTTAAGTATTTCATCCGCTCCTACAGCGGTGCTGCTGAGTCACGAGGGAAGCGACCATCTCCATTCAGACCCAAAGACCGATGCGCGATGCAGGGCATTGGCTACAAAAAGGTCGGGCCAATTCACACCAAGCCACATGTGGTTAGCCTGCATCATAGCTCCCGCCTGGCTCCGGCACAACGACCGGGTAGTCATGCCGGCCCTAAGCCTCTCATCTCTTTCATCACCAATTTTGCCAATCATGTGTGGCGGCATCACACGCGCAAAGCGGTGTAGCAATTGAAACATGGAATTCGAAGGGAGTCGATTAGCACAAGTCCCTGATACGCAACCGGAACCAGTCCTGCGAAGCTACCTCTGCCTCACCCACGTACGGTCGCATTGAAAAGATCAACATGAAGCATGCGCGAATCAGTCGTTCTGTTTTAGCAAGACAGCCTCGGCTTCGCAGTGCTTGTGAAAATGTGGCGACGAGCTCGGACGACTTGCCCAAAGGAGCAGCCATTGGATGGACTGCTCTGTCAAAGGCAATATATCCCTGCTGTTGATCGTATTTTCACGGAACCCCCATCAAGGGTTGTACCGGACAAACCGCCTGATGTGAGCTGGCGCAAGTGAACATTGTCTCGATCGGCCAGCCGTCTCTGAAATCAGTCCCTGAATGACCGTCATAAGATCTTCCCCGCCCGCAGGTCTCCGCATTGTTCCCCTTGGCCTGGGGTAGTCACCTGCGTCCTCACCTCTTTCGGTAGCTTGTGAAGAAGCATTCGTGGAAGGTTTATTTGCGGTGTATTCCCGACTAGATCGCATCTACATTCGACGTCAGACCTCCTCGATCGATTCAATTCTCAATTTTCTCACGGTGCAAATTCTCATACAATATGGAAACCAAGACTGAAACCGCTCGTGCCGACGAAGTGTACAGCGCACCGCGCAAACAGGGTGGCATAATCAACAAACTGTATCCTCCTGGTCCGCAGCCGGGCGCAAAAGGGCGAGTCAAGAACCACTGCAGGAAGTTTTGGTGGTGTGGTATGTTCGACATCTTCTTGCACGATGAAAACTTCGACTAATATTCAATAGATTGTCTTGTCTTTGCCATCATTGTCTTGATCATCGTACTGCCCATCATCTATGTGGCCATACCCAACAGAGCACAAGATGAAATCAACAAGTCGACACTGGAGGTCACATCACAAGAGGTGACCAGTCCAACTGAGAATGGTGTTCACT
>Ga0265780_10009801_pt1 | contig 11456 bp, 5 predicted proteins | sample P1T30metagenome_FD_192432 | JGI IMG/M metagenome (GOLD analysis project Ga0265780, IMG submission 192432) | Plant litter microbial communities from East Loma Ridge, Irvine, California - P1 T30 | ecosystem: Environmental > Terrestrial > Plant litter > Unclassified | place: USA: California... | reverse complement strand
CCGAGATCTCCTCCATCCGAGGCACGCTACCGACACCCCCCGACATGGTGTCCGCGGCAGTCGGCCCCGTGACCCTCCGGCCCGACCCCCGACCCCCGACCCCCGACCCCCGACCCCCGACCCCCGTCGGACCGGCGGGTCTAGCATCACGGTATGGCGACCGCCAGATCGAGCAGCGTGCAGGACATCAGGTTCTGCCGCTCTGCCGATGGCGTCACGATCGCCTACGCCGTCCACGGCAGCGGGCCGCCGCTCCTGCTCGACGGCTGCTGGCTCAGCCACCTCCAGCTGGACTGGACGAGTCCGGTCTGGCGCCACTACCTCGTCGAGCTCGGCAGGATCGCGACGCTCGTGCGCTTCGACGAGCGGGGTCACGGACTGTCCGACCGGGACGTCGCCGACCACTCCCTCGAAGCCCGGATCGCCGACCTCGAGGCGGTCGCCGACCATGCCGGCCTCGAGCGGTTCTCGTTGATGGCGATGGCCCAGGCGGGCCCGGTCTCGATCGCGTACGCCGCCCGTCATCCCGAGCGGCTGAGCCGTCTCATCCTCTACGGCAGCTACGCGGATCCTCTCGCGAGCTCGACACCGGAGGAGGTCGAGCTGGATCGGGCGTTCCAGGCCCTGATCCGGGTGGGGTGGGAGCGTCCGACGCCGGAGTTCCGCCGGGTCTTCACCAGCCTGATGATCCCGGGCGCCACCGAGGAGCAGATGAGCTGGCTGGACGAGCTCCAGCGCTGCGCCGTCAGCGCCGAGACCGCGATGCTCGCCCGCGAGATCCGCTCCCGGGCGGACGTCCGGCCCCTGCTCGGAACGCTGTCGCTCCCCACACTCGTGGTCCACAGCCGCGGCGATCGGATGAACTCCTTCGACAAGGCCCGCTACCTCGCGACTCACATCGCCGACGCGCGGCTCGTGGCGCTGGAGAGCGAGAACCACATCGTGCTCGAGGCCGAGAGCGCCTGGCCGGTGCTGCTGCGGGAGATCACCGACTTCCTGGCGCCCGACCGTATCGCGACGGCGACCGACGAGGTGGCCGTCAGAGAGCTGGCGTTCCTGACCGATCGGGAGGTCGAGGTGCTGCGCATCGCGGCCGAGGGCAAGGAGAACGACGAGATCGCCCGCCAGCTCTCCCTGAGCGTGCGGACCGTGGAGCGTCACCTGCAGAACGTCTACGCCAAGCTCGACCTGCACGGTCGGTCCGCCAGGACGGCTGCCGTCGCCAGACTGCTGTCCGACGGCGTCCGTGCCCGCGAGTCGACCTCTGCGCGTCAGCCACCCTCTCGCAGGGCGGGCGGTGGGTGGTTGGCGGCTGGTACCGATGTGCGGGGCGTCCCGGGCTCCTAGCGTCGAGGCTCCCACCGACGAAGGAGTCCACCGTGACCACGCTGAGCACCACCCCCGAGGACCTCGCGCTCAAAGCCCGCCACCGTGCGCTCTGGGCGCTCGGGAACTACCCCGCCGTGGCCGCCGAGGTGATCGGGGACCTGGGAGAGGTCCTCGTGGCCGCCACGAGGATCGTGGAGGGGGAACGCGTCCTCGACGTCGCCGCGGGTTCCGGCAACGCGTCGCTACCGGCGGCGCGCCGGGGCGCCGTCGTCACCGCCTCCGACCTCACGCCCGAGCTGCTGGCGGCCGGCCGGGGCCTCGCCGAGCGTGAGGGCCTCGATCTGCGCTGGGAGACGGCGGACGCGGAGGCGCTCCCGTACGAGACCGCGTCGTTCGACGCCACGATCTCCTGCGTCGGTGTGATGTTCGCCCCGCACCACGACGTGGCGGCGGCGGAGCTGGTCCGCGTGACCCGACCGGGCGGGCGGATCGGCCTCCTCGCCTGGACGCCGGAGGGCTTCATCGGGCAGCTCTTCGCCACGATGAAGCCGTACGCGCCACCGCCGCCCCCCGGGGCACAGCCGCCGCCGCTGTGGGGTCGCGCCGACCACGTCCGCGAGATGCTCGGGGATGCGGTGCGCGACGTCGTCGTCCGCCAGCAGGTGCTGCACGTCGACCGGTTCGCGTCCGGCGTCGCCTTCCGCGACTACTTCAAGGAGAACTACGGACCGGTGATCGCCGTGGTCACCTCGCTCGCCGACGATCCCGAGCGCGCGGATCGACTCGACGCCGAGCTCGCCGCGCTCGGGGACAGGTTCGCGGACGGCGACGGCGCCACGGGGTGGGAGTACCTGCTGGTGACAGCCACGCGCGTCTGAGTCGACCCGGCGTGACGCCTGCGGTGCGACACGGAGGCCACGACGTGGACCGTCGCGCCGTGGACCGTCGCGCCGGTGACCGCCACGCCGTGGACCGCCCGGTGCGGCCGGACGCTAGACTCGTAGCACAGGCATCGACCCGGCCATCACCGGTGAGCCTCCGGAAGAACGGGTCCCGGTCTCGGGACCCCGGTAGAACCGGACGGGCAGGCCCGTCACAGCCGTCAACGAGATGTCCGTCCGCGTGCTCAGGAGCGCGGGTCGGGCAAAGCGAGGTGGTACCGCGGTCCACCGGCTCCCGCCGGCAGGTCGCCCTCGTGCACCGCAGCAGGCGTACCACCGGAGCTCTCCTTGACCAGCAACCACTACCCCCGCCATCGCGACGACGCCGAGGGCCCCGTCGCCTCCCCGTCGATCCCGTCGATCGAGGCCGAGGTGCTCGCGTCCTGGGAGGCGGGCGACACGTTCCGCCGCAGCGTCGAGGCGCGCCCCGCGGGCGAGGACGGGACGAACGAGTTCGTCTTCTACGACGGCCCCCCGTTCGCCAACGGCCTGCCGCACTACGGACACCTCCTCACGGGCTACGTCAAGGACGTCGTGCCGCGCTACCAGACGATGCGCGGCCGCCGTGTCGAGCGCCGGTTCGGCTGGGACACGCACGGGCTCCCGGCCGAGCTCGAGGCCGAGCGCATCCTCGGCATCACCGACAAGAGCCAGATCGAACAGATGGGCATCGAGGCGTTCAACGCCGCGTGCCGCGAGTCCGTGCTGCGCTACACCGACGAGTGGCAGACCTACGTCACGCGCCAGGCGCGGTGGGTGGACTTCGCCCGCGACTACAAGACGCTCGACCCCTCCTACATGGAGTCGGTCATCTGGGCCTTCAAGCAGCTCCACACCAAGGAGCTCGCCTACGAGGGCTTCCGCGTGCTGCCCTACTGCTGGCACGACCAGACGCCGCTGTCCAACCACGAGCTGCGCATGGACGACGACGTCTACCAGATGCGTCAGGACCCCGCCCTCACGGTCGGCCTCCGGCTGCACTCGGGCGAGTACCTGCTCGTCTGGACCACGACGCCGTGGACGCTCCCGTCCCACCAGGCGATCGCGGTCAACCCGGACGTGGACTACGTCGTCGTCGAGGCGGGGGAGGGATCGGCGTTCGCGACGGCGCAGCCCGGCGCCCGCGTGATCCTCGCGCAGGCGCGGCTCGCGGCCTACGCGCGCGAGCTCGGCGAGGAGCCGACCGTCGTGGAGACCGTCCGCGGCAGCGATCTCGTCGGCGCCCGCTACGCGCCGCCGTTCCCGTACTTCGCCGACGCCGGAACGGGCCGCCCGTCGGCGGACAACCCCGAGCAGTTCCAGGTCCTCGCGGGCGACTTCGTCACCACCGAGGACGGCACGGGCCTCGTGCACATGGCGCCCGCGTTCGGTGAGGACGACATGCTCGCGTGCGAGGCCGTCGGCATCACGCCGGTCGTCACGGTCGACGACGGCGGACGCTTCAACGCGCTCGTCCCCGACTACGCGGGTGTGCAGGTGTTCGAGGCGAACGCCGCGATCATCGCCGACCTGAAGAGCTCCAGCGGTCCGCTGGCGGGCGTCGCGGCCGAGCACCGCGCCGTCGTCGTGCGCCACGAGACCTACGACCACTCCTACCCGCACTGCTGGCGCTGCCGGAACCCCCTGATCTACAAGGCGGTGTCGAGCTGGTTCGTGCGCGTCACGCAGATCCGCGAGCGGATGGTCGAGCTCAACCAGGAGATCGCCTGGACGCCCGAGCACATCAAGGACGGCCAGTTCGGCAAGTGGCTCGCCGGCGCGCGGGACTGGTCGATCAGTCGCAACCGCTACTGGGGCACGCCCATCCCGGTCTGGGTGTCCGACGACGAGAACTACCCGCGCACGGACGTGTACGGCTCCTTCGAGGAGCTTGCGCGCGACTTCGGCGACGTCCCGCGCAACGCCGAGGGTGAGCCCGACCTGCACCGGCCGTGGGTCGATCGCCTGACCCGCCCGAACCCCGACGATCCGCGGCCCGCCGACCAGCGCTCGACCATGCGCCGCATCCCCGACGTGCTGGACGTCTGGTTCGACTCCGGCTCGATGCCGTTCGCGCAGGTGCACTACCCGTTCGAGAACACGGACTGGTTCTCCCGCCACTTCCCGGGCGACTTCATCGTGGAGTACATCGGTCAGACGCGCGGCTGGTTCTACCTGCTGCACGTCCTGTCGACGGCGCTGTTCGACCGTCCCGCGTTCCGCACCGCGGTCAGCCACGGCATCGTGCTCGGCTCCGACGGTCGCAAGATGAGCAAGAGCCTGCGCAACTACCCCGACGTCACCGAGGTCCTCGACCGCGACGGGTCCGACGCCATGCGCTGGTTCCTCATGGCCTCCCCGATCCTGCGCGGCGGCAACCTGGTGGTCACCGAGGAGGGCATCCGCGCCGAGGTGCGCGGCGTGCTGCTCCCGCTGTGGAACGCCTGGTACTTCTTCAGCCTCTACGCCAACACGGTGAACGACGGCGCGGGCTACTCCGCGCAGCGCGTCGAGCCCGACCGGGTCATCGGCCTGCCCGCGATGGACCGCTACCTGCTGGCCCGCACGCACGACCTCGCGATCTCGGTCACCCGGGCCGCCGACGCCTACGACATCGCCGGCGCCTGCGCGCACATCCGCGACCACATCGACCTGCTGACCAACTGGTACGTGCGCACGCAGCGCGAACGGTTCTGGGCCGAGGACACCGACGCCTACGACACGCTGTGGACAGCTCTCGAGGCGCTCACCCGGATCATGGCGCCGTTCGCGCCGCTGCTGACCGAGGAGATCTGGCGCGGCCTGACCGGCGGAGACTCGGTGCACCTGACCGACTGGCCGGTTCAGGTGCGCGATGACGGGTCGTTCCACGTCGACCCCTCCCTCGCGCCCGACGGCGACCTGGTCGCCTCGATGGACGCCGTGCGCGCCGCCGTCTCGACGGCGCACGCGCTGCGCAAGGCCCACCAGGTGCGGGTGCGCCAGCCGCTGCGCTCGCTCGCCGTCGTCGTGGCGCACCCGCGCGCCCTGGAGCCGTTCGCCGAGCTGATCGCGACGGAGCTCAACGTCAAGGACGTCCGCGTCGAGGACCTGGCCTCCGACGCCGCGGCGCGCTACGGCGTCGTGACGAAGCTGACCGTCAACGCCCGCGCGGCCGGACCTCGCCTCGGCAAGGGCGTGCAGCAGGTCATCAGGGCCGCCCGCGAGGGCGACTGGCAGGAGGTCGACGGCGAGGTCGTCGCGGGCGGTGTCGCGCTCGTCGAGGGTGAGTACGAGCTGTCGACCGTCGCCGCCGGCAGGTCCGACGGCGGGGCGGACGGCGCTGGCGAGGTCGGCGTCGCGGTCCTTCCGGGCGGCGGGTTCGTCGTGCTCGACCTGGCGCTCGACGCCGAGCTGCGCGCCGAGGGCTGGGCGCGCGACGTCATCCGGGCCGTCCAGGACGCGCGCAAGAACGCCGACCTGCACGTCGCCGACCGCATCGAGCTGCGGCTCGGCGTGCCTGAGCACCACCGGGTCGCCGCCGAGACGCACCGCGACACGATCGCGCGCGAGACGCTCGCCGTCGCGCTCGAGATGGACGAGATCTCCGAGGCGGATCTCACCGCGGGGGCGCCCGCCCTCGTGTCCCTGACGAAGGTGGAGACGCAGCGATGAGCCGCGCCGGGGCGGACAGCCGCCGCAACGACCACGACTCCGAGCTCGAGGCCAGGGCCAGGGAGATCTACCACGAGATCCTGCGGCGCACGCCGGAGCACGACTTCGACCCGACCATCGACCGCGTGCGCCGCGTGGTCGACATCCTGGGCTCGCCGCAGCTCGCCTTTCGCTCGATCCACCTGACGGGGACGAACGGCAAGACGTCGACGGCGCGCATGATCGACGCGCTCCTGCGCGAGCTCGGGCTGCGCGTGGGCCGTTTCACGTCGCCGCACCTGTCGTCGGTGCGTGAGCGGATCGCGATCGACGGCGAGCCCATCTCGGCCGAGGCGTGGGTGCGCACGTGGGACGACATCTCCGCGCACGTCGCGATCGTGGACGGCGAGCTCACCTCGTCGGGCAGGTACGGCGCCGGGGGAGAGCTGTCGTTCTTCGAGGTGCTCACGGCCATGGCGTTCGCCGCGTTCGCGGACGCCCCGGTCGACGTCGCCGTGCTCGAGGTCGGCATGGGCGGGGAGTGGGACTCCACCAACGTCGTGGACGCCGAGGTCGCCGTCATCTCACCGGTCGCGATGGACCACGAGCGCTGGCTCGGCCACACCCTCGCGGAGATCGCGACGGTCAAGTCGGGCATCGTCAAGCGCGGGGCGACGGTCGTCTCCTCCGCGCAGGACGCCGAGGTCGCCGCGGTGGTCGCGGCCCGCGCCGAGAGCGTCGGTGCCCGCCTGGTCGTCGAGGTGCCCACCGACGAGGACGGCGAGGTCGAGGTGAGCCAGCCCGGCCTCGCGGTCCTCGCGCGCGCGGTGGCGGTCGGGGGTCAGGTCGTGACGCTGCGCGGCATCGGCGCGACCTACGAGGACGTCTACGTCCCGCTGCACGGCGCGCACCAGGCGCACAACGCGCTGCTGGCCGTCGCGGCCGTCGAGGCGTTCCTCGGGGGAGCGGCGCTGCCGGGCGACGTCGTGGAGGCTGCCTTCGCCGGCGTCACCTCGCCGGGCCGGCTGGAGCTCGTGCGCAACTCGCCGACCGTCCTGGTCGACGCCGCGCACAACCCCGCCGGTGCGCGGGCGGCCGTCGAGGCGCTGAACGAGGCGTTCGCGTTCGACCGGCTCGTCGGCGTGTTCGGCGTCATGGGCGACAAGGACGTCGAGGGCATCCTCGTCGAGCTCGAGGGCGCTCTGGCGGAGATCGTCGTGACCCACTCCTCGTCGCTGCGCTCGATGGAGCTCGACGATCTCGCGGACCTCGCGCGCGACGTCTTCGGCGACGAGCGCGTGCACGTCGTCGAACGGCTCGACGAGGCGCTCGCCCTCGCCGTCGACCTGGCGGAGAACGACGCCGAGGGCGTCGGCGTGGGGTCGGGTGTCATCGCTCTCGGGTCGGTCGTCCTTGCTGCGGAGGTCCGGACACTGCTGAACCGTCCCTAGGTCGCGACCGAGGTTCCGAACTCAAACGGAGGAAAACAGAGAAATAGCGAGGAAGCAACAAACGGCAAGTACGGCGTTTGCTAGGTGTTGAACGTCACCCTCCCCAGTCAAACAACCTCTCCGATACCTTGATGGTTTCGGGTGCACACCGAGCCGATCGGTTCGGCGTGCGCTCGCAGGGGGAGGTCGACATCTTGACGAACGACGTGACTCGCGCGCGCCGAGCCGTGGCCCAGGGGCGATTCGCGCCCAGCCACCGCGCGCTGGAGCAGCAGTGGCCGGCGGAGCACTCGCGCCCCGGCCGGGCCCGATCGTCCGAGCTCGCACCGGTGATGCTGCCCGTCGTGCCGCTGGTGCTCGGCGGACGGGTGGCGGGGGCCGCGGCCGCGTCCGGCGCCGACGGGACGAGCACGGCACCGCTAGTGCTGCCCCGCCCGATCCCACTCAACGCCGCGGCGCGCTCGACCTCACCGGTCGCCGCGGCGCACCCGACCCCACCGGGCGTGCTCCGGCACGTTCGCGGCTGGATGCTCGTCCTGCCCGTCGACGGCGTCGCGCTCCTCGCTCCCATCCTCGTGTGGCCCTCGGTGCTCCTGCCCGTGGTGGCGTTCACCGTGATCAGCCTGCTGCTGATGACCGGCGGGGGTCGGTACCGGGCGAGGCTGCACGCCTCGTTCCTCGACGACCTGCCCTCCCTGCTGCGCAACCTCGTGGCCGCGGCCGGGATGGTGGCGCTGCCCGTCGCGCTCGCCCGCAGCGGTGACGAGCTCGTCCTCTTCCTCAGGGGGGTTCTCGTCGCGGGCGCGCTGCTGCTCGTCGGGCGGCTCGTCACGACCTCGCTCATCAACGTCGGTCGACGGCGCGGTTGGGTCCAGCACCCGACCCTGCTCGTCGGTGGCGGGGAGGTCGCCGGGGTGCTCGCGCGGCTCGTCGCCGAGGATCGGCGGTCCGGGCTCGTGGTGGCCGGGTTCGTCGACGCCCCCGGCACGGAGCTGACGGGTGTCCCGAGACTCGGCGACTTCTGCGACCTGGAGCGCGCCGTCCGCGCGACCGGGGCCGACGTCCTCCTGCTCGCCGACGGCGACCTGGACGAGACCGAGATGGTGCGGGCGCTCGACGACCCCGCGATCGCCGACGTCGACAAGCTGATCGTTCCGAGGATGCACGTGCTGCGGACCCGCAACGGTCTGCACGACCGGATCGGTCCGATCCCCGTCGCCCGCATCACGCCGCCGCGGCTCTCCGGCGTCGGCGCAGCGAGCAAGCGGGTGACGGACGTCGTCGTCGCGGCGGCCGTCCTGCTGCTCGTCTCACCGCTCCTCGCCGTGTGCGCGGCCGTCGTGCGAGCCGACGGCGAACCCGCGATCTACCGTCAGACCCGCGTCGGTCGCGACGGCGCCACGTTCGAGTGCCTGAAGCTTCGTTCCATGACCGCCGCGGCCGCGGCCGGGGCGGACGGACCGTCCTGGGGGACCGATCGGAACGCCAACCGCATCACGCCGTTCGGGCGGTTCATCAGGGCCACGTCGATCGACGAGCTGCCGCAGCTGTGGAACGTCGTCCGCGGCGACATGTCACTCGTCGGTCCGCGGCCGGAGCGTCCCACGTTCGTGGACACGTTCAGCGCCGAGCACGTCGGGTACTCCCGTCGGCACCGCGTGCGTCCCGGGCTGACGGGTCTGTCCCAGATCAGCGGTCTGCGGGGGGACACGTCGATCGGCGACCGCGCGCGCACCGACAACTACTACATCGAGAACTGGTCCCAGTACTCCGACCTCGCGATCGCCGTGCGCACGGTGCGCGAGATCCTCCTGGCGCGGGGACGGTGACCGCCGCGTCATGAGAGTTCTCCACATCAGCCAGCCGGTCAGCGCCGGGGTGGCCGGCGTCGTGCTGAGCCTCGTCCGCGGTCAGGTGGCCGGCGGCCACGACGTCGAGGTGGCGTGTCCCGTCCCCTCGCCCCTGGCCGACGCCGCGAGCTCGGCCGGGGCGCGCGTGCTGCCGTGGGCGGCGACCCGGGAGCCGGGGCCACGGCTGGCCGCTGAGTGGTGGTCGCTGCGACGGATCGTCGCGAGCTCCGCGCCCGACGTCCTCGTGCTGCACTCGGCCAAGGCCGGGCTGGTCGGTCGGTTGACGCACCTGGCGCCCCCGGTGCTGCACGTCCCCCACGCCTGGTCCTTCGAGGCGGTCACCGGTCTGGCGGAGGTCGCCGCTCGATCGTGGGAGGTGGTCGCGGGGGCCCGAACCGACCGCGTCGTGTGCGTCAGTCGAGACGAGCGTGCGCGCGGCATCGCCGCCGGCGTCGGGACGCGCACGGCCGTGATCGGCAACGGGGTCGACACGCGCCACTTCCGGCCGGGTGACGCGAGCCGCGCGCGCGACGAGCTGGGGCTCGCGCCCGACGCCCCCACCGTCGTCTGCGTGGGGCGCCTGACCCGGCAGAAGGGCCAGGACCTCCTGATCGACGCGTGGTCGCAGGTCCTCGCCTCGGTCCCCGCGGCCCGCCTGGTCGTCGTCGGGGACGGACCGGCGCGCGACTCCCTGCACGCCCGGGCCGAGGCTCTGTCGACCGACTCCATCACCTTCGTCGGGGCCCGCCAGGACACGGTCGCGATCTACGCCGCGGCGGACGTCGTCGCCCTGCCCTCGCGGTGGGAGGGCATGTCGCTCGTGGCGGCCGAGGCGATGGCCTGTGCGCGACCCGTCGTCGCGTTCGACGTGGACGGGTGCACCGAGCTGCTCGGCGAGGCCGGCCGCACGGTGCCGCCGGGCGACGTCGACGGGCTGGCGCGGGAGCTCGTGGCCCTGCTGTGCGACCCGGAGAGGGCGACGGCGATCGGTCGCGCGGGCCGGGTCCGGGCGGAGGTGGTCGCCGACGTCGGCACCACCATCACGCGCTGGGAGGCCCTGCTGACCGAGACGGTCCGGGGGGCTCGCTCCACGGACGCGCCGTGGTCCGCGGGCGACGAGCTGCGCACGCTGCCCGCCACGTCGCTCCTCGTGCAGCTGGCAGGTCGAGCGTTCGTCGACGTCGACCTCGTCGACGTCGGCGGTCGGCGGCGCCTCGACCGTGCGCGCGCCGTCGTCCTGTCGAGTCTGGGCATCCCGGTGCGGTGGCTCGCCCCCGGATCCCCGCCGCCGGCCCCTGGCGCCCCGGTCCTTCCCGCGACGGCCACGGCCGCGCGGATCGCCGAGGCGGTCAACCGCGCCGGCACCCCCCTGGCCCCGGCGGAGCCCGACGACGCGCACGGCCCGTCCGCCCCGGGTGACCCCTCGGACGGCTCACGGTCGCGGGCACCCCAGGGTCCGCCGGTCAGCGTCGTGATCACCACGTTGGACGAGGGCGGGGCCACCGCCGTCGTGGTGCGTGCCCTGCTCGCGCAGCTGCGCCCCGACGACGAGCTGGTGCTGGTCGACGGCGGATCGAGCGACGGCAGCATCGAGGCACTCGCCCCGGACCCGCGCCTGCGCGTCGTGGTGGAGCCCGGGGCGGGAATCTCCGCCGGGCGCAACATCGGGGTCGGCCTCGCCGCCCACGAGGTGATCGTGTGCACCGACGCCGGATGTGCCCCCGCCCCCGATTTCGTCGACGCGTTCCGGCGCGCGTTCGCCGGCGAGGACCCGCCGGTGCTCGCCTCCGGCGTCTACCGCGCCTCGACGCGCACCGTCCTGGACCGCGCCCAGGCGCTCGCGTGCTACCCGCAGCCCGCCGAGGTGCGCCGTCCGAGCATCGTCGTCCGCGGCTACACCCGGGTCTTCGGCACGGGTTACGACCCACGGTTCGCGATCGGACGCTGCGTCGCGTTCATCCGCAGCGCGTGGCGAGACGTGGGCGGCTTCCCCGAACATCTCCCCACGGGCGAGGACGTCTCCTTCGGACTCGCCGTCGCCGGGACGGGGCGGGTCGTGACGTGCCTGGACGCGGCCGTCGACTGGGGCCAGCGCGACGGTCTGGCCGCCACCTGGAAGATGTACCGCAGCTACGGACGGGCGTCGACCGACGGTGGCGACGTCCGCCTCCTGGTCCGCGACGGCGTGCGCGCCTCCGCCTACGTCGTCGCCCCCCTCCTCCTCGGTACCCGGGTCGGTCGCGGGGTGGTGCTCGCAGGGGCGGCCGCGTACC
>Ga0265780_10009797_pt1 | contig 11457 bp, 9 predicted proteins | sample P1T30metagenome_FD_192432 | JGI IMG/M metagenome (GOLD analysis project Ga0265780, IMG submission 192432) | Plant litter microbial communities from East Loma Ridge, Irvine, California - P1 T30 | ecosystem: Environmental > Terrestrial > Plant litter > Unclassified | place: USA: California... | reverse complement strand
ATAAAGCTTCCTGTTTTTGTAAATGTTCCTGCAATGTTCATTACATTGTTTGTAAGCGTTCTAAGCGTAGTGCCTGCAGGTATATTTACATTATAAAAATTGGTGTTACCTGCAATGGTTGCATCGCCTACGGTTGCAGCGGGAGCATTAAAAGTAACTGTACCCGTGCTTGGGTTAAAGGTACCTTTGTTAATCCACGCACCGTTAGCTAAAGTAATATTAAACTGCGAGTCAGCAGGAGCATTAAGTATACCACCGGCTTCTATAGATAATGTACCTATTGTAACGGTTGAGTTAAGTATAGGGTCGTTTGGCGTGGTTGACGCATTAGGTATAATAACGTTTGTAGCATCAGATGGCGTTGCCGCCGGGGTCCAGTTTGCAGCGGTTGTCCATGAGTCACTTACAGATCCGTTCCATGTAGAACCCACTACCTGAGAATTAGCCAGCGTTAAAAACATTGAGCCATAGGTAGAGGCAAAAGCACTTACGTTAACATTAGCAAGCTCTACATAATTTAGAAAGGTGCTATAGTTAGTACGTCCCTGCTCTATAGTTGTAACCGGCGACGGAATAACGATCCAGTCTACAAGTTTATTCTCTGTATTACCGTTAAGTTCGCTGTCAAGATAATGGGCAGATATAATAGCTTTTGTGCCACTACCGCCACTTTGTATAAAATTGTACGTTCTTAATATAGCATCCGGTTTTCCTGCCGGTGCCGACCCTAATACGGTTCTTAACCCAAGGCTGGTAGGTAGCACACCCACATTAGGGAATAAGATCTTAGTTACCGGGTGGCCAAAGGTATAATCTATATTAGGCAAAATCGTTGTTCTTGCTACAGTACCGCTTACATCGCCCGTACCAATATTTTGTGCAAGTGGCCCCATTGTAAGGGTAAACGTATCAGTATGAAAACTACCTTTAACAGCAGATGGGTTAGCATTAGGCAGGGTTAAAGCGCCTGTTAATGTTACGTTGCCCGTAGCTGTTACACCACCTGTTGTGCTTACCGTTACTTTGTTATAAGTGCCTGTTGGCAAATATTGTGCTGTAGTGGCAGCATTAAACGTTATAGTACCTACACCGCCCCAAACTTTGCTCGCTGCAAATGGGCTTGTAGTAGTATTTTGCGTTGTTACGTTACCGTTATTTGTAATGGTGCTTAATGCTCCTGTAATGGTATTAGTACCCAGATTAAGCGTTTGAAACTCATTAATATTTAAGGTTCCACTAACCGTTATGCTATTAGCCAAAGTAACAGTATTGGCAGCAGTTGTTGCAACGCTAAAGTTATTTAGCATATTCGTGGTACCCACAGTAGTTTGATCGAAACTCAAGGTAGGGCTTACTGCACCGTTAACAACAATATTACTTGTTGCGCTACCCCTAAGGCCACCTGCAACAGTATTAGTAACTATGCCTTTTAAGGTTAAGGTGTTAGCGCCAATAATTGCTTTGCCGTTATTAAAAGTAGTCTCGCCATTTACAGTAACATCGCCAGCAAGGTTTGCGTTTCCTGCAAGAAAAAATGTTTCGGCAGTACCCGCAAACGATGCAAATGCGGTTGTAGGGTTAGCCACAATAGAAATATCGTCGAGGGCAATTTCATCATAAGCAGTGCCTGATACCGGCGCGCCGCTCCATCTTAAATAATAGTAGCCGTTAGCCGCAATATTAAGGCCGGTTAATGTGATTACTTTGTAATAAGCTTTCCACACCGGGGCACCATCGGCTGCTGCAGGAGTAGTGAGGTTTAGTACTGTTGCCGGTGCATACGTGCTATTGTCTCCTGAATACGAGAAATTATAACTGTTTGAGCCTGCCTCATCATTATAAACGTATACTTTGTAGCCTACGCTTAATGAGGTTATCGCAGCTCCTGTCTGATTTTGGAAGCGCATTGTTGTGCTACCCGATGCATAATCGCCACCAGGCTGAATACCTAAACCAAAATTATCTGGAGATGTTTCGAAAGCATAAAAGCCAGCCTCGGTTACTCCACCTTCAGATGCGCCGTTACCAAAGGCAGCATCGTCTTCAGTTGTTTCAGACCCAAAAGTTACACTACCGGTGGTTAATGGCGTAAATGCGAATGTATTAGAATTTAATTCTCCATCATCCGGGCTAACACCAAGGCCGCCACCTGCATAAATTCCATTATTAACACCCTCTACTGTGGTATCAAAATCAACTTTATATTGTGTGTTTGCAGTGGTAACCTGTAATCCTACAGGTGCGTTAAGTGTTGTCCTGTTTCCAATAGCCGGAGTGGTAGTACGGTAATTTTCGGTGCCTGCGGTACCGTTAAACTCGTATATGGCTACATGATATGTAGTTGCAGGGTTTAGGTTACTAACGTTTACACTGTTAGCGGTACCGTTGTAAACTACATAGTTGCCGGTGCCAATTTCAGATCCGGCGCCGTATACTGTAGATGGGGCATAGGTAACACCATCTACAGGTGTTGCGTTCACTGCACTGCCTGCACGTATTACGGCAAGGTGGTTGCTGCCGTTACCTACGGTCCAGTTAATGTTAAAAGATATTGAGGTTACGTTTGTAAACGTTAACAACGTAGCCGATGTTGTAGGCTCAGCATTGTAAACTGTTGCGTTAACAGCTATTTGTTTTGTGGCGCCGCCCGGTGTAGTAAGGTTTACGGTACCGGTATATAGTCCTGCGGCTGCCCCTGCACTTACCCTTACATATACTGGGGTAGATGCAGCTGTTACGTTAACACTTTGCGTATAAGTGCCTGCGCTGGCAAGCGATACTTCAAAGTTTGCAGGTGCAGTAACCGTTATGTTTCCCGTTAGGTTAGCGCCTGATGATGTAAAGGTTTGTGCTGCCGATGCTGTTCCTGTTATGGTGGTAAACGCAGGTAGTGCGCTTATTGAAGTAGATATAGAGGGTACTCCCGCCGGATCTATAGTAAATGACAGGGCGTTAGATACTGCGGTGCCTGTACCCACTGTTATAGAGGCGGTACCTGCAGCAGTGACGTTGCCCGCGGGCACTGCGGCGGTTAGCTGCGTGGCAGAAACATAAGTGGTGGTAAGGTTTACACCGTTCCATTTTACAACAGAACCATTTATAAAGTTAGTGCCATTAACCGTTAAGGTAAAAGCACCAGTTCCTGCAACTTTAGATGTTGGGGAAATTGAAGTTAAAGCAGGTGTAGCTACTGCAACTTTTATGTTGTCAAAAAAGGCAGTCTGGTTACTTTTTAATCCCGTATTCCAAAACGCACCCATCAAAGGCAAGGCGGTGGTGGTGTAGGTATTATTTGCAACAGTACCCTGAAGGCTTAGTGTGCCTACAGAGGGATCCTGAAATGCGCTTCCGTCGTTCCTAACATACAGCTGCCAGCTATTTGAAGATGGAGTATAAGTAACCCGTACACTTAAATACTGGTTACCAAAATCGGCTAATCCACTTGTGTTTGAAGCTATAATATTTGTAGATGTCCTTAAACCAGCCGAATAACGTACAAGCCTTAACGGATCCTGGGTACCAGACTGGCCTAAAACGACAGCGTAGCCAGTACCGGTGGTGGCTGTAGTGTTAGATGTTCCTGCCAATACAAACGCATTGCTATAATATCCGTTAGCCATCAATGATGGATTAGATCGTATCTGCCTCATGTTAAACGACCAGGTTATAATACCCGGATTCGAGTTCAGTGTTGTGGTATAGGGTGCTCCGGGAGCCGAAGTATACGCCAATACCCAACCATAGTTGTTACCAGATCCTGTTGCATCGTTGGTTAAACTCAGGATTCCTGAGTTTATACGTGCACCCATATCGGTACCGCTTCGTAACATAGACCAACTGCTGCTACTGCCTATAGGCCCATTTGCTGTTGTGTACAATGTGCCTGCCGAAGTAGAAAAATCGGTACTAAAAGCTGTGGTAGACTGTCCCATGGACGACCACGATACAAATAACAACAATGACAACAAGGTTAACCTGTGCATTGTAAAGCGTAATGAATTACTCATAAGCAACTTTTTAGGTAGTTAATTTTTAATAAATATTCTTGGTAACGGGAATTAGAAAACAGGGGAGAAGTTATACCTTGTTATATTTCAAGGCCTTTTAAAATTTTCGTACAATTATTTACTTTTTGTGAATAATTATATTTTAAATAAATATTCACTTTATGATTATTTAAGCTAAAAAAATAATAATAATTTACGGATTACCTTATATCTCTGAATCATCCTCACATTTTCCGTTCGTATAGCAAAGAAAATTATATTATAGATAATTGCTGCTATAGCGATGCATTTAACCGACGTAATGAGATTTAAAACCGATATATAACATAATTTTAACATTTAAAAAAGATCCCCGACTGTTAATTTGTCAGGGATTTCTCTAAAATGGTTAAGTTTTTTTAATATTGACTAAAGATTAGCCAATATCATTGCATATTATGTAATGCATGCATAGTAAAGTTAAAATGCAACTTGTAGAATGATATAAATGCAGTAGGTCTAATAGCAGGATTTTTAAAGTTGCTGTAATAAGAAGTACACAGGTTATATATTTAAGGGCGCACAACTACAGGCTACTCCTGGCAGTATTTTTTAATACCAACGCTACTGGCTTTGTCGCCCAGTTGCAGTGCTCTATGCAGGTCTTCGCAGCCATCATTTACCTGTCCCATTTTTATTTTGCTTATACCTCTGTTGTTGTATGCTGCGGCGTGGGTAGTATTGATTACAATAGCTGCATTATAATCATCAATAGCAGCCTTATATTTTTTAAGAAACTGTTTAGCTATGCCGCGATTGTTATAGGCATCTGCATTTTTAGGATTTAATTCTAAGGCTTTATCAAAGTCAGTTATAGCTTTGCTAAGCAGTTTAAGGTTAAGTTTAGCGAGTCCTCTATTGTAGTAAGCCTTGGGGTTATCGGGCTTTAGTTCTATGGCTTTAGTACAATCAACTATTGCACCTGCATCATCTAAATGATCCTGGCGTATGCCGCCCCGCTCAAAATAAAACTGAGCAGTGGTGGTATCTGCCGCAGCGTTGTGTTTTTCAAGAGCACTTTTGTAATCTTCAGATATAGCCATTCGTGTTTGTGCTGTACTGCCTGATGTAAAAGCAGTAAGGCAAACAATGAAAGATAGAGTAGCAGTAGTTTCAATTGGGGGATATTTAAGGTTCAACAAAAGTTAAATTTAGTAAGATTTATATTATTTACGGGTTTATTATGTTTAATTTGTCGTCAATCGTTTAAAAATAATATACAAATATGAAATTGTTGGGACTCTGCATTTTTGTTTATACATTTTTTACTTTTCCGGAATTGTCCTCGGTACGCCAAAGCTACATTAGTGCTGCGGTTTCTGAAGCCGATGCCGATGCTTTTCATAAAAGTTTTGAAACTATAACTGAAAGCAATAATAACCAAACGCTTTTAGCATACAAGGCAGCCTCTATAGTATTGCTTGCAAAGTACGAAAGCGGACTCATAACCAAAACGCGCCTCTTTAACCGTGGCACTGATTTGTTAGAAGCCACAATTAAAAAAGCCCCGGATAATTATGAAGCCCGCCTTATACGCCTTAATATTCAGGATAACGTGCCTTGGATAACCGGTTATACCTCAGAAATTAAAGAGGACAAACAATTTCTTATAAAAAACTATGCTAAACAACCTGATGACCTTAAGGAGTTTACAAAAAAATATGCGGTGCAATCGGGTGCATTTTCGCAAAAGGAAAAAGCAATGTTCAATTAAACTCATCTACATAAAAATATCAAACAGCCCTCGTGGCTGTTTTTTTTGTTATCACTTCATCTAAAAGTACAGTAAATACTTACCTGCCGGAGTAAAAATCAAATTCTCGGTGAAACCGTGCAAATCCTAAATCATAAAATGCATCTGTCCATATTTACGCACAACGCCCACTACAATTGATATTTTTGTTAAAAAATTAAAATGCATAAGGCATTTTTAGTCATAAAAGCATGAAAAAAAAGGGTTTCATAATATTGATTGTCATTTTGGTAATCATTGCGGCAGGGGCATTTATCGGCTACAGCTACATCTATAAAGATGTGCGTAATATTAGCAGTGAGGAAGCTTCGTTTAAAGTTCCGGCGTCAAAACTGATAAGTGAATACACAGGCAACCAGCAAAAGGCTGATTCTGCTTATCTAAACAAAACGGTTGAGATTACCGGCAAGGTAACACAGGTAACCGATTCGGTTTTAACAGTAGATTCTCAGGTATTCTGTGGCTTTGACGTAAAGCCTGACGCAGGGAGTGTGAATAAAAATGTAACGATAAAAGGACGGGTTATAGGTTTTGATGAACTGTTTGGCGAAGTAAAATTAGACCAGTGTACTATTACCACCAAAGAATAAATAAATAAGCATGAAGAAGTTTTTATTGGCTGCAGGCCTTTTGTTTTCAGTAGTTACCTATGCCCAGGACGATTTGCTCTCCGAGCTCGACTCTACCCAGGTGGAGGATAGTTATGCCACCGCAACCTTTAAAGGGTTGCAGATAGTAACACTGCAAAGTACCAAACTGCCCGCTGCCAAGGAGTGGTACTTTGTGGTGTCGCACAGGTTTGGTACGGTTAAGAACGGTATCGACGAGTTTTTTGGCCTTGATGGTGCCACTACCAAATTAGGGGGTGTGTATGGTATAACCGACTGGCTTTCAGTTAGTGCATCAAGGCATACACTGCTTAAAATGTACGAAACCAGTGTAAAATATAGGCTTGCAAGGCAAAGCGACGATTTCCCTGTAGATATCGTAGGCTACAACACCCTAGATATTAATACCTTTTTAGAGAAGGAGAACTATCCTAAAATTGAATTTACTGACAGGCTTACTTATGTAAACCAATTGCTTATCTCAAGAAAATTCTCAGATAAGTTATCGTTAGAGCTTGCCCCAACGTTTATACACAGAAATATATACGACCCTGCAATAGAGAACGACAACCAGTTTGCCCTTGCGGCAGGCGGGCGGATGAAGCTTACCAAACGGCTGTCACTAAATCTGGAGTATGGCCACAATTTTGATAAGCCTGATTTTTACAAGAACCCGCTTTCGGTAGGTTTGGATGTAGAGACCGGCGGACATATTTTTCAGCTCATATTTACCAATTCGCAGGCCATGACCGAGAGCGGTTACATAACCAACGCTGCAGGCGACTGGGGCGACGGCGATTTCTTTTTCGGGTTTAATTTATACAGGGTTTTTTAAAAGTGCTACAAATGAAGAAATATATATACATACCACTGGCTGTCTTAGCTTTATATAGTTGTGAGAGCCAAACTTATGCAGAGATTGAAGCCGATGTGCCACCAGTAGACACACTTACCGTTACTACCTATGCGGCTAATGTAAAGGCTATTATTGATAACAATTGCGTGAGCTGCCATAGCGAAGGGGGAACGGCTTCGTTCAGGTATCTTACTACGTATGATGAGGTTGTTGACGCCGTTCAAAATGCCGGATTGTTAAACCGTATACAGCTCCAAAATGGTGAGCCGGGGCAAATGCCATCTACGGGCAGGATGCCGCAGGGCAACATTGATATAATACTGCAGTGGAATACTGACGGACTGATTGAACAATAAAAACTATAGCTATGAAAAATTTAAGGTTTATAATAGTAGTCATCATCTTAATGATCTACAACTGCATGTTTGCCCAAAAATATGCCACCAAAACCGGCAATATTAAGTTTGAAGCCAGTATGCCTTCTTTTGAAGAAGTGGCAGGAGATAACAAAACGGCTTCGGCAGTACTTGAAGCTTCTACCGGAGATTTTGCTGCATTGGCACTTATGAAGGGCTTCCGTTTTAAGGTAGCCCTTATGGAAGAGCACTTTAATGAGAATTATGTAGAGTCGGATAAATTCCCTAAAGCTACCTTTAAAGGTAAAGTAGAAGGGCTTGACGTTTCTAAGCTAACCGCTGATGCAAAAACATACACCGTTACCGGCGACCTTACGCTTCACGGCAAGACAAAGAAGATATCTGACACTGCTAAAATATCCAAATCAGGAAACACTATAACAATAACTGGGGCTTTCGAAGTCAAACCGGGAGATTTTGCCATAGAGATCCCCAGTGTTGTTAGTAAAAAAGTGGCCGATAAGATTAGCATCACTTATAATTTCCAACTTGTAAAGCCTTAACACATGAAGAAGATAGTAATGCTAATAGCGCTTGTTACCGGTACATTATGCTATGCCCAGGGCAAAGATGTTTTTGATACGGCTCGTAGCGGCACAGTGGCAGAGATGCAACTGCTGGTTAAAAAGAACAAAGACACGATAAATGCGATAAACCCATCAGGGTTTTCGCCGCTTATACTCGCCTGTTACAGGGGTAACGCTCCTGTGGCAGAATATCTTGCCAAAACTGTAAAGGATGTTAACTATAACAGCTCTAATGGTACGGCGCTCGCATCGGTAGCGGTTAAAGGCGATGTGCCATTGGCAAAGGTGCTGCTGGAAAATAAGGCCAACCCTAACATTGCCGATCCGTCGGGTGTAACGCCGCTGGTATATGCAGTACAATTTCAGAACAAGGAACTTATAACCTTACTGCTCAAGTATAAGGCAGATAAGAACCAAAAAGATAAAGATGGCAAATCGGCTTACGACCATGCTTTATTCTCTAATAATCAGGAAATTATAAATTTATTCAAATAAAAACCAGCAAAATGAAAAGAATTCTACTAATTGCAATGTTGTCTCTTGCGGCACTGGGTGTCCAGGCGCAGAGCAAGACAACCGGCTCTGTTAGCCTTGGTACAGGCATGACGGCCAAACTCGATCTTAATAATGATACCTCTACGGCAACGTTAACACTTACCGGTCCGCAGGACAGGTGGATAGCCCTGCAGTTTGGGTCGTTTACAGGTGGTATGGCACCAGGTACAGATTTAGTGTACTTTAATGGTACAACGCTTGTAGATGCCTCTCAAAACGGAGTAGGTGCAACGCCATCTATAGATGCCGTAAACAACTGGACTGTGAGCTCTAACACAGTAAGCGGTACTACAAGGACAATTGTTGCTACCCGTGCATTTACCGGCGGCACAGGCGATTACAACTTTGTATACACTAATACCGAGATCGATTTTGTGTGGGCAAGGGGAGCATCAGCTTCTTTTGCAATAGCTAACCACGGTAGTAACAGGGGGTTTGCACTTAACAAAACCTTTAGCTGTATCCCTCCGGCTGCCCCTACAGCAGCAGCACAGGCATTTTGTAGCGGTGCCACCGTTGCTAACTTAACTGCAACAGGCTTGGCAGGTGCTACATTTAACTGGTACACAGCGGCTACAGGCGGTGCAGCATTAGCATCTACAACTACGTTAAACAACGCAACATACTATGTAGCGCAAACACTTAGCGCTTGCGAAAGCGACAGGACACCGGTAACTGTAACAATTACAACGGTTAACCAGCCAACAGCTACAGCACAGCAAGGCTTTTGTACATCGGCTACAGTGGCTAACCTTTCGGCTACAGGCCAAACAGGTGCTACAGTTAGCTGGTATGCAGCTGCTACAGGTGGCTCGCCACTTGCAAATACTACTGCACTTACCACCGGCACAACATATTACGCAGGCCAAACACTAAACACTTGTACAAGTGCAAGGACTCCGGTTACTGTAACAATAACTACTGCTACACCACCAACAGCCTCAGCTCAAGCAGTTTGTGAAGGTTCTACAGTGGCTAACCTAACTGCCACAGGTACAGGTATTAAATGGTATTCGGTAGCTACAGGTGGTACGCAACTGGCTGGTACAACAGTACTTACGGCAGGTACTTACTACGCTACACAAACAGTTAATACTTGCGAGAGTACTACTACGCCCGTAACTGTAACCCTTAACCCTGCTTCTGCTACACCTACAGGTGCTGGCACACAGAACTTTACTGTTGGCCAAACCATTGCCGACCTTGAAGTTACTACTGCCACCGGCGCTACCGTTACCTGGTACACCCTTAGCGGTACGGTATTTACCGAAGTTCCTGTAACTACAGTACTTACAGATGATACTACTTACTACGTTGCACAAGATACTAACGGTTGCGAGAGCGCTAAACTACCGGTAGTAGTTAATCAGGTTCTTGGTACACAAGACTTTAGCCTTAAAGGTCTTAAAGTATATCCTAACCCATCGTCTGATGTTGTTACGGTATCTCATGCATCGGCACTGTCTAATGTTTTGGTAATCAACATGCTTGGGCAGGAAGTTGCGTCTAAAAAGGCGACTGACAATTCAGTTCAGGTAAACGTATCGCATTTAACTGCAGGTACTTACATCCTTAAAGTTACGGCTGCCGATGGCGGTACAGCAACAGTAAGGGTTGTTAAGCAATAAACTACTGACTATTCAATAAGCAAGGGCTCCCAATTTTGGGGGCCTTTGCTGTTTTATAAAATGGGCAAATTTTAACATATTCACGATATATCGTAAAAAATATAAAATGCATATTTCACTTTTGGACTCTGAGTTACGCTGTTTTTGCACATAATTTGATTCAGTCTTCTTTAAACCCATTTTTACCCTGTGCTGCGGTGCAAATTTCCAGAAACGCAGTTTACTGCAAATACCGCTTCAGTACTACCGGCAAAAAGCCGTTGTAACTTTGCGGTCTCAAAATATTAAAATATATTTACTAACATAAAACCATTCAACATGCCACAATACACCGCCTTTATTTTTGATATGAACGGAACCATGATTAACGATATGCAGTACCACGAGCTTGCATGGTTTAACATCCTGGTTAAAGAACTCAACGCCGGGCTTACCAAAGAAGAGGTAAAACTGCACATGTATGGCAAGAACGAAGAGTTGTTTGAGCGTGTTTTTGGCCCCGGAAAATACACCAAAGAAGAAATTGCTGCCTTTACCCACCGCAAGGAGGGCCGCTACCGCGAAGACTTTTTACCCGAACTGAAACTCATAGACGGTTTAGATACCTTTTTGGCAAAAGCCAAAGCCACTAACATTAAGCTGGCCATTGGCACCGCCGCGATTAAAGATAATGTTGATTTTGTGCTGGATAACCTTAGCCTGCGCGACTACTTTCCCGTAATCGTGGGCCCCGAAGATGTGTTTACCAGCAAACCCGACCCCGAAGTGTTTATTAAAGCCGCCCAGCAACTGGGTGTAGACCCCGCCAACTGCATTGTGTTTGAAGATTCGCCCAAAGGTATAGAGGCCGCCCGCCGCGCCGGTATGAAAGCCGTAGGCATTGCCTCCTACCACACCGCCGAAGAACTGGCTAACGATAACGTACTTTGCGTGGTTGATGATTACAATGATGCCGTGCTTAATGGGCTGGTCTTTTAGATTTAAGATTTCAGAATTGAGATTTTAGATTTGAGCTCTTAGAATGGATGTTGGGTTTTCCATTTCGACCGCAGCGCAACGAAGAGGAGA
>Ga0265780_10009796_pt1 | contig 11457 bp, 10 predicted proteins | sample P1T30metagenome_FD_192432 | JGI IMG/M metagenome (GOLD analysis project Ga0265780, IMG submission 192432) | Plant litter microbial communities from East Loma Ridge, Irvine, California - P1 T30 | ecosystem: Environmental > Terrestrial > Plant litter > Unclassified | place: USA: California... | reverse complement strand
GCGGTGGCCGAACGCCTGCAGGCGCGTCTGCAGGGGCTGTCGCTGGCGCGCATCGGCGGCGACATCTTTGCCGTGCTCGGCGACGACACGGCCTGCCATCCGCAAGCCCTGCACGCGCTGTTCGCCTCGCCCTTTGCCATCGACGGCCAGGACGTGCGGGTTTCCAGCACCCTCGGCCTGGTGCGCCTGCAGGAACACGACGGCAGCGGCGCCGACGCCCTGAAGGACGCCGACATCGCCCTGAAGCGCGCCAAGACCCAGCAGCGCGGCGGCCACTTCTATTTTTCGCGCAGCATGGGCGTGGAGATCCGCGAGCGGGTCAACCTGATGCACGCGCTGCGCAGCGGCTTCGGGCGCGGCGAACTGTTCCTGGCCTACCAGCCGCAGATCGACCTGGCCAGCCGCCGCCCCTTCGGCGCCGAAGCCCTGCTGCGCTGGCGCCTCGAGGACGGCCGCCTGGTGCCGCCGGACCGCTTCATTCCGATTGCCGAGTACTCGGGCCTGATCGTCGAGATCGGCGCCTGGGTGCTGCGCGAAGCCTGCGCCGAGCTGGTGCGCCTGCGCGCCGCCGGCTACCGCGACTTGACGATGTCGATCAACGTCTCGCAGGCCCAGTTCCGCCACCCGCACTTCGTCGAGGTGCTGCGCCGCGCCCTGCTCGATACCGGCGCGCCGCCCGAGTACGTGGAGCTGGAAATCACGGAATCGATGGCGATGGAAGACCCGCGCCACCTGGCCGAGATCCTGGGCGAGGTCAAGCGCACCGGAGTGTCGATCGCGATCGACGACTTCGGCACCGGGTTCTCGTCGCTGTCGCACCTGCAGCGTTTGCAGGTGGACCGTCTGAAGATCGACCGCGCCTTCGTGTCCGAGATCACGGAATCGGCGCGCGGCAGCAGCATCGCCGAGATGGTGGTCCAGCTCGGGCGCAACCTGGGCTTGTCGGTGATTGCCGAAGGGGTCGAGGACGAGCGCCAGGCGCAGATTTTATCCTCGCTCGGCTGCCCGCTGGCGCAGGGCTTCCTGTTCTCGCGGCCGCTGTCGCCGGAAGGCCTGCGCGACTGGCTGGGCGGGCAGGTGCTGAACGACGCGGCGTGATGCAAGCTGTTGATGCAAGCTGTATTACCCGCGACCGTCGGATCGCGGGCACCTGCCGGCCGGCTCAGTCCTCGGCCGCCTGCTCCGCCGGCCAATCCCGGATGTACGCCTTCAGCATGCGGTTCTCGAAGCTCTGCGCTTCCAGCACCGCGCGCGCGACGTCGTAGAACGAGATCACGCCGAGCAGGGTCTTGGCATTCATCACCGGCAGGTAGCGCGCGTGCTTCTCCAGCATCATGCGGCGCACTTCGTTGACTTCCGTATCCGGGGTGACGGTGATCGGACTGTCGTCCATGTAGCGGCGCACGGTGCCGTTGCCGACCGAGCCGCCATTCGCGTGCAGCACCTTGATGACTTCGCGGAAGGTCAGCATGCCGACCAGGTCGCCGTACTCCATCACCACCAGCGAGCCGATGTCCTTTTCCGACATCGTGTTGACCGCCTCGGAGAGCGGCATGTCCGGCGTCACCGTGTACAGGATGTTGCCCTTGACCTGAAGAATTTCGGAGACTTTCATGCTAGCCACCCCCGCGTCAGATAAATTATTCACTGTAAATACTTTGAGATAAGACTGAGTTGAATGTAGCGCAAGCCTAGCAGAAAATCCAGTTTCCCGAGGAAGACCGCCGCAATGGCGGGGCAAACGGCGGCAAACCGGGCCTTTGCGCCACGATTCGGTGCTACGATTCCGCTCATAACTATTTTTATTTCAAGAGACATCCATGAGCGGTCCACGTTACCCCGGCTTCGATACGCTGTCGCTGCACGCAGGCGCGGCGCCCGACCCGGCCACCGGCGCGCGCGCCACCCCGATCCACTTCACCTCCTCGTTCGCCTTCCGCGATTCCGATCACGCCGCCTCGCTGTTCAACATGGAACGCAGCGGCCACGTGTATTCGCGCATCTCGAACCCGACCAATGCCGTGCTCGAGGAGCGCATCGCCGCGCTCGAAGGCGGCGTGGCCGGCATCGCCACCGCCAGCGGCCAGGCCGCGATGCACCTGGGCCTGTCGACCATCGCCGGCGCCGGTTCGCACATCGTCGCTTCCCGCGCGCTGTACGGCGGCTCGCACAATCTGCTGGCCTATACGCTGAAGCGCTTCGGCATCGAAACCACCTTCGTCGACCCGCGCGACCTTGACGCCTGGCGCGCCGCAATCCGTCCCGAGACCAAGGTGCTGTTCGGCGAAACCCTGGGCAACCCGGGTCTCGACGTGCTCGACATCCCGCGCATCGCCGAGCTGGCGCACGGGCAGCACCTGCCGCTGATGGTCGACGCTACCTTCACCACGCCCTACCTGCTGCGTCCTTTCGAGCTCGGCGCGGATCTGCTGTTCCACTCGGCCACCAAGTTCCTGTGCGGCCACGGCACGGCCATCGGCGGCCTGCTGGTCGACGGCGGCACCTTCGACTGGCAGGCGGCGCATGCGCGCACTGGCCGCTTTGGCGAACTGTGCGAACCCTACGAGGGCTTCCACGGCATGGTGTTCGCCGAAGAGTCGACGGTCGGCGCCTTTGCCCTGCGCGCGCGGCGCGAAGGCTTGCGCGACTTCGGCGCCGTGATGAGTCCCCATAACGCCTTCGCCGTCCTGCAAGGCATCGAGACCCTGGGCCTGCGCATGGAGCGCCACGTCGCCAACACGCGGCGCGTCATCGAATTCCTGCTGGCGCATCCACTGGTCGAATCGGTGTCCTATCCGGAACTCGACACCCACCCGGATTACGAACTCGCCAAGCAACTGCTGCCGAAAGGCTGCGGCGCCGTCTTCACGTTTACGCTCAAGGGCGACCGCGCCGCCGGGCGCCGCTTCGTCGACGGCCTGAAGGTCTTCTCGCACCTGGCGAACGTGGGCGACGCCAAGTCGCTGGTGATCCACCCGGCCTCGACCACCCACTTCCGCGTGCCCACCGAACAGCTGGCGGCAAGCGGCGTCAAGGAAGGCACGATGCGCCTCTCGGTCGGCCTGGAAGATCCGGACGACCTGATCGACGACCTGGCGCGCGGCCTGAAACTCGCGCAGAAAGGAGCCTGAACGTGATGTATCAAGTCCATGCACGGGCCGCCTACGCCTACGGTGGCGGCAAGGCCTTCGACGCCAGCCTGCCGACCATCGTCTTCATCCACGGCGCCCAGAACGACCACTCGGTCTGGGGCCTGCAGTCGCGCTGGTTCGCGCACCACGGCTATGGCGTGCTGGCCGTCGATCTGCCGGGCCACGGCCGCAGCGAGGGGCCGGCGCTGGCCAGCGTCGAGGCGATGGCCGACTGGCTGCTGGCCCTGCTCGACGCCGCCGGCGTGCGGCGCGCGCTGCTGGCCGGGCACAGCATGGGGTCGCTCGTCGCCCTGGAAGCGAGTACGCGCGCGTCGGACCGGGTGCGCGGCCTGGCCATGCTCGGCACGACCTACCCCATGAAAGTGTCGGACCAGCTGCTCGCCACGGCGCGCGACGACGAGGATGCAGCGATCGACATGGTCAATATCTGGTCGCATTCGAGCATCGCGCACAAGCCGTCCAGCCCCGGGCCCGGTTTCTCGGTGCTGGGCGGAGCGCGCCGTCTGATGCAGCGCATGTCGGCCATCAATCCCGATGCCCTGTTCCATACCGATTTCGCGGCCTGCAATGCGTATGCGAACGGCGAGGCGGCGGCCAGTGCGGTGCGCTGCCCGACGGTGTTCATCTTCGGCGCCAGGGACATGATGACGCCGCCGCGCTCGACCAAGGCGCTGACCGGCGCCATCGCCCATGGCAAGGTGGTGACGGTGGATGCCGGCCACTCACTGATGGCCGAACAGCCGGACGCGGTGCTCGATGCCCTGATCGCCTTTGCCGGCACGCTCACGCATGAGGAGACGACGCCATGAACGCCCGCTACAGCAGCTTCAACGAGTTCTATCCCTACTACCTGACCCAGCACGCCGACCGCCGCTGCCGCCGCGCCCACTTCATCGGCACCTCGGCCGCGCTCCTGGCGCTGCTGGCGGCGCTCCTGAGCGGTAGCGCCTTGTGGATCGTGGCCGCGCTGGTGCTCGGCTACGGCGGCGCCTGGGTCGGGCACTTCTATTACGAGAAGAACCGGCCGGCGACCTTCGACCAGCCCTGGCTGTCGTTCAAGGCGGACTGGGTGATGTACTGGCAGATGCTGACGGGGAAGCTGAGCTGGTAAGCTGGGTCGGCAATGACGGGATCTGGCGGGCGTCGAAATACGCGCCGACCGTCTGGTCCAGCCCCTCTTCCACCGCTGCCTCGACGCTGCGCGCCAGGCTGGCGGTATCGAGCGCCAGCGGCGACTCGGGCGCCGGCACCGCCGCCGTCAGTCCGGCGCTCGCGCCGCCGAATACGAACAGGCGGTAGACGTCGGCCACCTTCAGCTTGCCGGGGTCGGCCAGCAGCACCCAGTCGTCCTGGCCAGCGCGCACGGTGCGGCCCCATTGCGTATGCGCCGGCACCTCGGATTGCACCCGTCCAACCCAGCCGGCCGCCACCATCTGCTCCAGCAGCAGCCCCAGCTCGTCGTAGCCGATGCGCGTGTGTGCCCGGATCGCCGCGCTCGACACCAGCGCCGAGCCGGTGGCATGCGCGCCGCCATGCAGCACCTTCAGCACCGCCATCGCATCGACAAAGGCCCCGCCCGGCGCCGGCACGTGCCACCAGCGCTCGTGGCGGATCACCGGCAGCGCCGAGGCCAGCACCGCGCCGACCAGGGTAAGCAGCCAGGACAGGTAGATCCAGACCAGGAACAGCGGCAGCGCCGCCAGTGCGCCGTAGATGATGGCGTAGGCCGGGAACTGGCGGATGAACAGGGCGAACAGGCGCTTGGCCAGCTCGAAGGCCAGCGCCGCCGCCAGCGCGCCCCACAGTGCATCGCGCCAGTTGACGTAGCGGTTCGGCACGGCCATGTACAGCAGCGTGTAGGCGCCGGTGGTCAGGGCCAGCGAGGCCAGGGTCGAGAACAGGCTGGCGAACAGCGAGCCGACCAGCGGCACGGCGCGGGTGATACCGTCGGTGGCCGTGAACAGTTGCGAGGTGACGGTGATCGACAGGCCGAACAGCAGCGGCCCGAGCGTGATCAGCGCCCAGTAGATCAGCATGCGCTGCATGAGCGGGCGCGGCTGGCGCACGCGCCAGATCTGGTTGAAGACGCGCTCGATCATGCCGATCATGGCGGTCGACGTGATCAGCAGCGCCACCGCCCCCAGCGCCGACAGGCCCTTGGCCTTGCTCGCGAACTGGGTCAGGTTCGAGATGATCGTGTTGGAAATAGCCTTGGGCATCAAGGCCTGGGCAAAGTAGGTTTCGATGGCCGTGCGGAGCTGCCCGAAAATCGGAAACGTGGTAAAAATGGCCAGTACGATCGTCAGCAGCGGGACCAGGGCGAGCGTGGTGGTAAAGGTGAGGCTGCCTGCTACCTGGGGCAGTTTTTCCTCGCGCAGGCGGCGCCGTGCGAAGCGCAGCAGGTCGCGCACTTCGAGCAGCGTGAGGGCGCGCACGCGCTCGGCGCCGACGTTGAACATGTCGCTGGTGGAGCGCGAAATCGAATGGACAGTTTTGGAAAGCATATTGTGGTTTTGATTCCTCATGCGGCGAGGTGAGGCAGCGCGGCCTGGAGGATTTTTTCACACACCCGGAGGCATGTCATTTCAGCAAAGCATCCTATAATACCAACGATGAACCCACCGTCCCTGACTATTCTCGTTTTGTACTACTCGCGCCATGGCGCCACCCGTAAACTTGCCGAGCTCATCGCCCAGGGGATCGAATCCGTTCCCGGCGCCGAGGCGCGCCTGCGCACCGTGCCCGCGGTGTCGACCGTGTCCGAGGCCGTCGAGCCCGCCATTCCGGCCGGCGGCGCCCCCTATGTCGAACTGCAGGACCTGCACGAGTGCGCCGGCCTGGCCCTGGGTTCGCCCACCCGTTTCGGCAACATGGCGGCGGCCATGAAATACTTCCTCGATGGCACAGCAAGCGAATGGCTGGCCGGCACCCTGTCCGGCAAGCCGGCGGCCGTGTTCACCTCCACCGGCAGCCTGCACGGCGGCCAGGAAGCGACGCTGCTGTCGATGATGATCCCGCTGCTGCACCACGGCATGCTGCTGATGGGCCTGCCCTACGCCCATCCCGAACTGATGAACACGGCCAGCGGCGGCAGCCCCTACGGCGCCACGCACTGGGCCGGGATCGACGGCGACAAGCCGATCACCGAAGACGAGAAGCGCCTGGCGATCGCGCAAGGGCGGCGCCTGGCCGAAGCGGCCGCCAGGCTGCAACAATCACCGCACACATCACTGCACGGACCACGCTGATGGAAACCCCACGGATCTTTCATGTCGGCGCCATCGCAAGCCTGATCTGGCTGATCGGCTGGCTGGTAGCCTGGGAAATCTGGGTCGCCCCGCTGCACCCGGGCGGCTCGCTGCTGGCGCTGAAAGCGCTGCCCTTGCTGGTGCCGCTGCGCGGCGTCATCAAGCGCGACCTCTACACCCTGCAATGGTCTTCGATGGTCATCCTGGTGTATTTTGCCGAAGGCTGCGTGCGCGCCTGGAGCGACGAACTGGAAGCCTCGCGCATCATGGCGATCGGCGAGATCGTGCTGGTCTGCGTCTACTTCGCCTGCGCCCTGCTCTACCTGCGCCCCTATAAAAAGGCGGCGCAGCGCATGGCCAAGGAATTGCTCGACAAGGTGAAAGTACCGCATGACTGAGGATTTCCTCGCGCGTTGCCGCGCAATCTGCGGCGCGTCGCGGGTGCTGACCGAGGCGCCCGACATGGCGCCCTTCCTCACCGACTGGCGCGGCCGCTTTACCGGTCGCGCCCGCGCGGTGCTGCTGCCCGGCAGTCGCGACGAGGTGGCGCAGCTGGTGCAGGCCTGCGCCGAGCACCGGGTACCGATCGTGCCCCAGGGCGGGCGTACCGGCCTGGTGCTGGGCAGCGTGCCCGACGCCAGCGGCGAGGCCGTGGTGCTGTCGCTGCGGCGCCTGGACCGCATCCTCGCCATCGACACCGTCAACCGCACCATCACCGTCCAGGCCGGCTGCATCCTGCAGCAAATCCAGGATGCGGCAAGCGAGGCCGGCCTGCTGTTCCCGCTCTCGCTGGCGGCCGAAGGCAGCTGCACCATCGGCGGCAATCTGTCGACGAATGCCGGCGGCACCGCGGTCCTGCGCTACGGGAATACGCGCGATTTGTGCCTGGGCCTGGAAGTGGTCACGCCCCAGGGCCGGGTATGGGACGGCTTGCGCGGCCTGCGCAAGGACAACACCGGCTACGCGCTGCGCGATTTGTTCGTGGGCGCGGAAGGGACGCTCGGCATCGTCACCGCCGCCGTACTGAAACTGTATCCGCAGCCAAAGGCGGCGACCACGGCGCTCGTTGCCATGGAGTCGCCCGAGCGCGCCCTGGCCCTGCTGTCGCTGATGCAGGACGTGTGCGGCTCCAGCCTCACCGCGTATGAGCTGATGTCGGACTTCTGCCTGCGCCTGGTCGGCGCCCACTTCCCGCACCTGCCGCGCCCGTTCGCGCGCAACCATGCGCAATATGCGCTGCTGGAAGTGTCGAGCAGCGAGTCCGAGGCGCATGCGGTCGGGCTGCTGGAGTCCGGCATCGAGGCCGCGCTCGAGCAGGGCCTGGCCGACGATGCGGTGGTGGCCATGTCCGGCGCCCAGTCGGGCAGTTTGTGGCAGTTGCGCGAGCACATTCCGCTGGCCCAGGCCGCGGCCGGCAAGAACATCAAGCACGACGTGTCGCTGCCGATCTCGCGCATCGCCGAGTTCATCGCCAGCACCGACCGGCAGCTGGCGGCCAGCTTCCCGGGCTGCCAGGTGGTCTGCTTCGGCCACCTCGGCGACGGCAATCTGCACTACAACGTGGCGCCGATGGAAGGCGTGGCGCACGAGGAGTTCCTGGCCAATCAGGACGCCATCAACCGCATCGTGCACGACAGCGTGGCGGCCTTCGATGGCTCGATTTCGGCCGAACACGGCATCGGCGCCCTGAAGCGCGAGGAACTCAAGCGCTACAAGGATGGTGTCGAACTGGACATGATGCGTGCCATCAAAGCCGCCCTCGACCCGCTCGGCATTATGAACCCTGGCAAAATTCTTTGAGACCAGGAGAGCAGCGATGAAGACATTCATAGTGGCAATGGCCGCCTGCGCGGTGGCGCAGGGTGCGGGTGCGGCAACCATCTACAAGTGCACGGTGGGCGGCAAGGTGGCCTACGGCGACCAGCCCTGCGCGAATGGCGCCGGCACAGAACTGGCCGTGCAGGCCGCGCCACCGGTCGACAAGGCGGCGGCCGACAAGCTGGCCAGCGACAAGTTGCGCCTGGCGGCGCTGGAAAAGAGCCGCGCCGCCGAGGCGCTGCGCGAGGAACGCGAACGCCAGCGCGCCGCCAGGGCGTTCGCCGTGCAGCGCCAGAAATGCGAGCGCCTGCGCCTGAAGCAGAAGTGGGCCGACGAAGACCTGGCGGGTACGCGTGGCGAGGCGGTGGCGGCGGCGCGCCTGAAAGCGAAGCGGCAGGCCGAGGCACTGGCGGTGGAATGTCCGGCCTGAACCGTCTATCTCCCATCCTCTCCCGCTGGCTGTTGCTCGGCGAGTGGCGCGCGCATCCGGTCCGCGCCGTGCTGGCGATTGCGGCCATTGCCGTCGGCGTGGCCATGGGCTTCGCCATTCACCTGATCAACGCCGCCGCCTTCAACGAGTTCTCGGCCGCCATCAAGAGCCTGTCCGGCCAGGCCGACATCCAGGTATTGGGCCGCGAAGCCCTGTTCGACGAAGCCGTCTACCCGCGCCTGGCCGAATACGAGGGCGTGGCGCTGGCCTCGCCGGTGCTCGACATCCAGGCCGCCGTGCCCGCAGCCAAAGGTGCACTGCGCATCGTCGGCATCGACCCGCTGCGCGCCGGCTACATCGCACCGGACCTGATCGGCGTGCCGGCCGAAGGGCGCGGCGCCGACGTGCTGGCCGACGATACCTTGTTCCTGTCGCCGGCCGCCCAGGGCTGGCTGAACCTGCGCACCGGCGCCGCCCTGACCCTGCGCGCCGGCACCCGCGACTTCACCCTGCGCGTGGCCGGGCCCGTGCAGCGCGCCCGGCCCGGCCAGCGCATCGCCGTGATGGACATCGGCGCCGCCCAGTGGCGCTTCGGCCAGCTCGGCAAATTGTCGCGCGTGGACCTGAAGCTGCGCGACGGCGTCAACCGCGCCGGATTCGAAGCGCGCCTGGCAGCCGACCTGGAACGCGCATTCCCGGGCCGCTTCCGTATCCAGCAGCCGAACGACAGCGACCAGGAAAGCCGCAACAATAACCTCAGCCGCGCCTACCGCGTCAACCTGACGGTGCTGGCCCTGGTGGCCCTGTTCACCGGCGCCTTCCTCGTGTTCTCGACCCAGGCGCTGTCGGTGATGCGGCGGCGCAGCCAGTTCGCGCTGCTGCGCGTGCTCGGCGTGGAGCGGCGCCAGTTGCTGCGCCAGGTGCTGGTCGAGGGCGCCAGCCTGGGCATCATCGGCGCCCTGCTGGGCGTGCTGGCCGGCTACGTGCTGGCGGCGCTGGCGCTGCGCTTTTTCGGCGGCGACCTGGGCGCCGGCTACTTCCCGGGCGTGAAGCCGCAGGTGGTGTTCACGCCGGTGGCCGCTGCTGTCTTCTTTGCGCTGGGCCTGGGCGTGGCCCTGCTGGGCTGCCTGGCGCCGGCCCTGGAAGCGGCCAACGCCAGGCCGGCGGTGGCGCTCAAGTCGGGCAACGACGAGGCGGCGCTGGCGCGCCTGGCGCGGGTCTGGCCGTCGCTGGTCTGCCTGGGGCTGGCGGCGCTGTTTGCGTTGGCCCCGCCGGTGTTCGAACTGCCGCTGTTCGGCTACCTGGCCATTGCCCTGCTGCTGATCGGCGGCATTGGCCTGATGCCGCGCCTGGCCGCGAGCGTGTTCCGCCTGCTGAACCGGCCGCTGCTTGCGCGCCCGAACCCGCCGCCGGTGCTGGCGCTGACCATGGCGCGCCTGGCGAATGCGCCGGGCCAGGCCTCGATTGCCCTGGGCGGCGTGCTGGCCAGCTTCAGCCTGATGGTGGCGATGGGGATCATGGTGGCGAGCTTCCGCGTGTCGGTGGACGACTGGATGCGCCACATCCTGCCGGCCGACCTGTACGTGCGCACGGCCGCCGGCGGCAGCACCGGCTCGCTGGGGCCGAACGAACAGGCGGCCATCCAGGCCACGCCCGGCATAGGGCAGGTGCAGTTCCTGCGCACGCGGCCGATCTCCCTGCTGGCCGACCGGCCCGACGTGGTGCTGATCGCGCGCGACATCGACGCGGCCGACCCGGGCCGCCTGCTGTTCCTGGTCGGCGCCTCCAGACCGGTGCCGAGCGGCGCCCGCCCGGCCTGGGTGTCGGAGGCCATGCTCGACCTGTACGGCGCGCGCGTCGGCCAGACCATCACCCTGCCGCTGGGCGGCAAGCCGGCGCCCTTCTTCATCGCCGGCGTCTGGCGCGACTATGCCAACCAGTCGGGCTCGGTCGTGATCCGCCTGGCCGACTACCGCGCCCTCACTGGAGAAACGGCAGTGACCGACGCGGCGATCTATGCCGGCAGCGGGTCTGATGGCGAAGCGGCCACCGACCGCATCGAACGCGACTTGCGCGCCCTGCCCTTCGGCGGCGCGCTGCAGCTGGCGCGCCCCGGCGACATCCGCGCCGCCAGCCTGCAGATCTTCGACCGCAGCTTCGCCGTCACCTATCTGCTGGAAGCGATTGCCATCGTCATTGGCCTGTCCGGCGTGGCCGCCACCTTCTCGGCGCAGACGCTGGCGCGGGCGCGCGAGTTCGGCATGCTGCGCCACGTGGGCGTGACGCGCGGCCAGGTGCTGGGCATCCTGGCCTGCGAAGGCGGGCTCTTGACCACGCTCGGTGTGGCCTGCGGCTTTGCCCTGGGTTTGGTGATCAGCCTGATACTCGTGTTTGTCGTGAATCCGCAATCGTTCCACTGGACCATGCAGCTGCACCTGCCCTGGGGCTTGCTTGCCACCGTCGCCCTGGTCCTGGTCGGCGCCTCGGTGGCCACGGCACTGGTGTCGGGGCGCTATGCCTTGTCCGCCGGCCCGGTGCGGGCAGTCAGGGAGGACTGGTGATGCGTTATCTGGTTCTATTGTTTGTCCTGGCGGGCCAGCTGGCGTTTGCCGCGCCGCCGGTCTTTGCGCCGGTCACGCCGGGCCGGCCGATGACTTTCCCGCTCGATTACGGCGCCCATCCCGACTTTCGCACCGAATGGTGGTACGTCACCGGCTGGCTGAAAAAGGCCGACGGCAAGCCGCTCGGCTTCCAGGTCACCTTCTTCCGCAGCCGCACCGAACACGACACCGCCAACCCGAGCGCCTTT
>Ga0265780_10009794_pt1 | contig 11459 bp, 5 predicted proteins | sample P1T30metagenome_FD_192432 | JGI IMG/M metagenome (GOLD analysis project Ga0265780, IMG submission 192432) | Plant litter microbial communities from East Loma Ridge, Irvine, California - P1 T30 | ecosystem: Environmental > Terrestrial > Plant litter > Unclassified | place: USA: California... | reverse complement strand
TGCATCTACCAAATGAGCGCGCTCGGGCGTGGGCGACACCATCATGAAGATGGGTATGGTTTTAGTTTTTTGTGCGGCCGTAACCGATGATAAGGTAGTACTGGTAGCCAGCAAATCAACCGGTTCGGATACAAAATAATTAACTATTTGGGTTAGCGTAGGTATGCTCCCCTGCGCATTTTTATATTCAATTTTAATGTTGCCCTTATCTTCGCTAAAGCCGTTTTTAGCCAGTGCATCGGTAAATCCGGTCTTGGCCTGGGCTATCGTAGCATCCTCAAAAGCATCAACAAAACCTACCACAGGTATATTCTTGTCTTTCTTAGGCTGGCATGCTGTTAAACATAAAAGCAATAGGCATATTAAATGGTAAAGGTTGCGCTTCATTGCACTAAAGTAATCAATTGCAAAATATAGAGGTGAATAACTTTTTAAGGATTGAACAATTTTACCTCTAATTAACTTAATTTCGCACTTAATGATTTCCCTGTCTAAACTTCCGCATACGGGTACAACTATTTTCACCGTAATGTCTGCCTTGGCAAATGAGGTTGGCGCTATCAATCTTTCTCAAGGTTTCCCTGATTATGATTGCGCCCCCGAATTAATTGACCTGGTTACCCAAGCCATGAAAGATGGTTTTAACCAATATGCGCCCATGCCCGGCTGGCTTCCGCTACGTGAGCAAATTGCTTACAAAACCGAAAAGCTGTATGGTGCTGTATATAATCCTGATACCGAAATAACAATTACCGCCGGGGGCACACAGGCTATATTTACGGCTATTTGCGCGGCCATACATCCGAATGATGAAGTAATTGTATTTGAGCCCGCTTATGATTGCTACGCTCCAGCTATAAAGCTCATGGGCGGCACGGTAAAATCTTTAGAGCTGGAACCACCCGATTACCGTATTAACTGGGACATGGTAAAGAGGCTTATTAGCAACCGTACGCGAATGATCATTTTAAACTCGCCGCACAACCCTACTTCTACTATTTTGCATCAGGAAGATATTGAAGAGTTGGAAGCATTAGTCAAGAACCGCGATATTCTTATTTTAAGCGATGAGGTTTATGAGCACCTGATTTTTGATGGAGAAACGCATCACAGTATGGCGCGTTATCCGGAGTTGCAGCAGCGCAGCTTTATCATATCATCTTTTGGAAAACTCTTCCATACCACCGGCTGGAAACTGGGTTACTGCCTGGCCCCTGCCGCCATGATGAATGAGTTTAGAAAAATACACCAGTACCTGGTGTTTAGCGTAAATACGCCTATGCAGGTAGCCATTGCACAATATTTAAAAAACCAAGATAGTTACCTGAGCCTTGCAAGCTTCTTTCAGCAAAAGCGCGACAATTTTCGTAATGGCTTGGCGCAAACACGTTTTAAATTGCTGCCTTGTTCCGGCTCCTACTTTCAATCGGTGCAGTATACTGGTATAAGCGATGAAAAAGACACCGATTTTGCTATACGCCTAACCAAAGAGTTTGGCGTGGCTTCCATTCCGGTTTCTGTGTTTTATAACAAAAGTACCGATTATCACGTATTAAGATTTTGTTTTGCTAAAAAGCAAGAAACTTTGGATAAAGCCGTTGAAAGATTAATTAAGTTATAAATATTTAGTTAATTGCACGTATATAATCTCCTGTAGCTAACCAACTTATAAGCCGTTTCTGATGGATAATTTGAAAATTACTACTTACCAGGGCTATCTTTTTTGGGAAAATATTGACAAGAACCTGCAAAATATTTCTTTGCGGCTATCGGGTTTGCGCACTTATACCGACTTAATAGTATTACCCGAAATGTTTAATACCGGCTTTACCATGAACGCCGAAAAGTTAGCTGAACCCATGAACGGCAAAACGATGCAATGGATGCAGTCCACTGCTCAAAAATTTGCCTGTGTAGTTACAGGGAGCCTTATTATTGCCGACAATGGCAAATACTACAACCGCCTTATATGGATGCGCCCCGACGGTAGTTTTGAGTGTTACGATAAACGCCACCTGTTTGCTTTAAGTAATGAGCATGAAACATATACCGCCGGCACCAAAAAAATTTTAGTTGAATTAAAAGGCTGGATTATTTGTCCGGTAATATGTTATGATTTGCGTTTCCCGGTATGGCTGCGCAATGTAAACGATGTTTATGATGTGCTATTGGTAGTGGCCAACTGGCCTGAGCGCCGCTCATTACACTGGCGAACGCTTATACCTGCACGCGCCGTAGAAAATCAATCTTACGTAATTGGTTTAAACCGTTTTGGGTACGATGGTAATGAGGTTTTTCACTCAGGCGATTCTATGTGCATTGATCCTAACGGAAAAGTTATTTACTATAAACCCAACGAAGAAGACCTCTATACCTTCAGCATTAATTATGAAGAGCTTGAAAAAACCCGCGCTGCACTCCCCTTTTTAAAGGATGCCGATGGTTTTACTTTAGAGGATTAGGTTGTGCTTTAAACATTACTGTTGCGGCTTAACATTAAACTGCTTATTTTGCGTTAATCCAAGTAGTTTTTATTCCTATGTTCATGAAATTTTTTAAACAAGTTTCCTTCCTGGTCTTACCTTGTTTAATCCTAATAGCTCCGCAAAACGTTTCTGCTCAAAAAAAGAAAAAAGATTATACGCCGCTAGTTAACCCTTTTATAGGTACAGGCGGGCACGGGCATACTTTTCCGGGTGCTACTGTACCCTTTGGTATGGTACAGCTAAGCCCCGATACCCGGCTTGAAGGTTGGGACGGCAGTTCAGGCTATCATTATTCAGACACCACAGTTTATGGTTTTTCGCACACGCATTTAAGCGGCACCGGCATACCCGATTACTGCGACATCTTATTTATGCCTACCGTAGGCTTGCCGCGACTGCAAAACACGGCTTACCGTTCAGGCTTCAAAAAAGCTAGTGAAGAGGCATCACCCGGCTATTACAAAACCCTGCTAAATAAATATAATGTTGAAGTTGAACTTACCGCAACCCAGCGCGCAGGTTTACATCAATACACTTATCCATCTACAAATCAGGCTAATATCATTATTGACCTGAATCACCGGGATAAGGTTTTAAATTCGTGGATAGAGGTAGTGAATGATCATGAGATCAGGGGTTTTCGCCAGTCGGAATCCTGGGCCAAAAACCAATATGTATATTTTTATGCCAAGTTTTCTAAACCGTTTAAAACTTACGCCATTGCTTCTAACGATGTAATACAGCAAGGCAAACAACGGCTAGACGGTACCAATATCAAAATGTATGTACAGTTTGACGACCCGAAAGAAGTATTGGTTAAAGTGGGAATATCATCGGTTAGTGCAGAGGGTGCTTTAAAAAATCTGGATGCAGAGATTAAGGATTTCGATTTTAAAAAAGTACAAAAGCAAGCCAAAGCCAGCTGGAATGCTGAACTCTCAAAAATTGATGTAGAAGGCGGCGCACCACCGGCATCACAAAATCAACAGAATAATGGCGCCGGTTCTTACGGTTATGGTAACAATGCCCCGCAACGCCGCTCCACACCGGCTGTTGATTATGGTAAAGTAAAACAAACCATTTTTTATACTGCCCTCTACCACACTATGATGGCACCTAACATCTATAACGATATAGATGGGCAATACCGAGGTTTAGACGGACAGGTACACACAGCTCAAGGCTTTAATTACTACACCGTTTTTTCACTTTGGGACACTTTCAGGGCCGAACATCCGCTGCTTGCCCTTATCGACAAAAAGCGTACGCTCGATTTCATCAAGACCTTTTTAGCCATGTACGATCAGACCAAGGTACTACCCGTTTGGCCGCTGGCGTCTGATGAAACCTTTTGTATGATAGGCAACCATGCTATCCCGGTTATTGTGGATGCCTACAGCAAAGGCATACGCGATTTTGATGCAGGTAAGGCGCTGGAAGCTATGAAAGCAACCACCAGCCGCAACCAATATGGCCTGGCATCTTATCGCAACAACGGCTTTGTAATGGGTGATGAAGAGAACGAATCGGTTTCTAAAACGCTGGAGTACGCTTACGATGATTGGTGTGTTGCGCAAATGGCCAAAATGATGGACAAGCCGCAAGACTATGCTACCTACATTAAACGTTCGCAATACTGGAAAAACGTTTACAATAACCAAAACAGCTTTATGCAGGCCCGTGTAAATGGCAGCTGGTATACCCCTTTTGAGCCAACAGAGGTAAATAATAATTACACCGAAGGAAATGCCTGGCAGTATAGCTTTTTTGTACCGCACGATGTGGAAGGATTAGCCACGGCTATGGGTGGCAAACAAAAGCTGGAAAGCAAACTGGATGAATTATTTACCACCAAAGCTACGTTAAGCGGTCGCGAACAATCGGACATTACAGGTTTAATTGGCCAGTACGCACATGGCAACGAGCCCAGCCACCACATGGCTTATCTATACAATTTTACTACCGATCCTGAAAAAACGCAAGTAGTCTTAAACAACATTATGCGTACCCAATACACCGACAAGCCCGACGGACTGGCCGGCAATGAAGATTGCGGACAAATGTCGGCCTGGTACGTGATGAGTGCTTTGGGCCTCTACAATATTGCACCGGGCCAGCAGCAGTTCCAGGTGGGTTTGCCACAATTTGAAAAAGCGGTAGTTAATTTAGAGAACGGCAAAAGCTTTATTGTTTTAAATTCGGGCACGGCAGTGAGTTTGAGTAACACTTACCTACAGGGCATGAACTTTAATAAAAAGCCCTATAGCAAACTTTTTATTGATTATAAAGATATAGCTGATGGCGGGGAGTTCGAGATTTTTACCGGCCGGCTGCCCAATAAGCTTTTTGTACAGGAACTGGAAAAACCGGTTTCGCAGGTTACTGATTCATTGATCGTACCCAATCCATGCTTTATAAGCGCTTCGCAAACGTTTAGGCAGCAACAACTGTCCATCGCGATGAATTGTGCCGACCCGGCCGCTAAGATCTATTACACAACAGATGGCAGCACACCCAACACCCGTTCTAACATATATAGTAACCCTTTAAATATTGTTACCACCACCACTGTTAAAGCTATAGCTATTAAAAATGGCGTTTCAAGTTTTGTAAACACCGGCACGTTTACGCAGTTAAAAGCTAACGTTAAAATATCTCTGAAAAATAAATACCTTCCTAATTATGCTGCCGCAGGAAGCGAGGCCTTGATTGACGGCTTGTATGGCACTGCCAACTGGCGCATGGGCAATTACTGGCAAGGCTACCAAAACAATGATCTGGAAGCCGTAATAGATTTAGGCCATGTAAAAGCTGTTAAGCAAGTTGCCTTAAATACCCTGCAAGATACTAAGGCATGGATCGTGTTTCCTAAAGAGGTACAATATTCCGTGTCAGACGATGGAAAGAATTACCATCAACCTGTAACTATTACGAGCAAAGTAAGCGCCGACAATATGACGGCGCAAACCCAGGCATTCACGGCACCAATAAACACTAAAGCACGCTACATTAAGGTTATTGCCAAACAATACGGCCCGCTACCTCAATGGCATGAAAGCAAAGGTAGCCCCTCGTATATATTTGCCGACGAGATCAAAGTGGATTAAACCCCACAGTTCCGCTTAACTCCTCCCCTGAAAGGAGGAGTTAAAAAAAATATTCTAAAAGCCTCCCCTCCCGGCGAGTGTTGGATGGGGCTTACTCCTCCTCAAGCATTTTCCTGATCTCATCTAATTTACCAGCTTCTCCCTTAGGTAATACCGGGTATTCAAGGTCTAACTTTTTCAGTGTATCCACAATAATAGTTGAAATAGCTATGCGGGTAAACCATTTCTTGTCCGCTGGGATAACATACCACGGCGAATCTTCAGTTGCGGTGGCATTAATGGCATCCTCGTAAGCACCCATATAATCTTTCCATCGTTTACGCTCTTCAATATCAGCAGCCGAAAATTTCCAGTTCTTCGAGGTATCTTCAATACGCTTTAAAAAGCGCTCCTTTTGCTCATCTTTAGATACGTTTAAAAAGAATTTAATAATTACAGTCCCACTATTGCTAATATGCTCCTCGAACGACCGTATGCTTTGGTAACGTTTCTTCCAAAATCCTTTATCCAAGTCTTTCTCGCTTTTAATGCCAGGCAAATTCTCGTTCATTACATATTGGGGGTGCACTTTGGTCACCAGTACGTTCTCATAGTGCGAACGATTATGTACACCTATGCGGCCGCGTTCGGGTAGCGCTTTATAATGACGCCATAAAAAGTCATGGTCATATTCTTCGGCGCTGGGTTGCTTAAAGCTGTAAACCTGGCACCCCTGCGGGTTAACGCCTGACAGGGTATGTTGTATAGCACTATCTTTACCTGCTGCATCCATGGCCTGAAATATAACGAGGAGGCTGTTTTTATTAGATGCATACAGCCGGTTTTGTAAGTCGGCGGTTTGTGCTACCAGGTCGGCTAAGATGGTTTCGGCATCATCTTTTTTGTATTCAGCGGTGTAAGAAGTGTCAAAATCTTTGATAGAGATTTCTTTATTACCAGTAATTTTAAATTTGTTAGTTATATTTTGCATAGATAAAATAGATTTGTACGATGTTAACTTAAAATTTAGCTAAAAATAATTCGTTATTGATATTTGTTAGCCGCTAAAGTTAACTGTATAACTTACAACTACATCCAATGTTTAAACGTGTCCGCAATAGATTTCTGCGTTACCTGCTCATTTTCGTATACTTTGTTATTATATTTCTTTGTTCTATAGAACTTAATCTGTTTGGCATGTTTGGTTACTCTCCTGACTATCAGGACATCAAAAACCCAAGCATGTCGGTATCATCAGAGGTTTATACCGCCGACGGCAAGTTGCTGGCCAAGTTTTATAAAGAAAACCGATCGCCTATCGAATACAAAAATTTATCGCCTTACCTCATAAATGCGCTTATTGCCACCGAAGATGTGCGCTTTTACAAACACAACGGTGTTGATTATTACGGCTTTTTAAGCGGTTTAATTTCTACAGCCAAAGGCGACAGGCGCGGCGCCAGTACCATTACGCAGCAACTGGCCAAAAATTTATTTAATACCCGTAAAAGAAAATCGCAGGGTTTCATCAGGCATATCCCTATAATTCGTACTGCAGTATATAAATTTAAAGAGTGGCTTACCGCCTTTAAAATTGAGCACGTATACAGCAAACAACAAATACTTACGCTTTATTTTAACACGGTGCCCTTTGGTAATAATTCCTTCGGTATAAAAACGGCCACTTTAAAATACTTCAATAAAACGCCAGACAACGTTACCCCTGCCGAGGCGGCCACATTAATAGGAATGCTTAAAGCTACCTCCACATACAACCCTATCCGCAACCCCGCTAAATCTATGGAGCGCCGTAATACTGTGTTAAGCCAGATGGAAAAATACGGTTACATCAAAAAAGCAGTTTACGATACCAGCATTATTAAGCCCATTGGTTTGAATTTGAGTTATGTGGAAGAAGAAGGCCAGGGCGATTCTTACCTGCGTGCTGCGGTTGAAAAATGGTTAGACAAATGGTTGAAAGCAAACGATTATGATTTGTATGAAGATGGCCTGAAAATTTATACCACCATTGACTCCAAGCTACAGCAATATGCCGAAGAAGCCGTAGCCGAAAAGATGAAGATGCTGCAAAAGCGATTTAACAATGTATGGCGTGGCAAAAACCCATGGCGCGATTCAAAGGGCGTTGAGATCGTAGATTTTTTATCGAAAGCCGAGCAACGCCTGCCTATTTACAAACTATTGGCTAAGAAATACAATGGTGATACGGTGCAGATCAATAAATATTTTGAAACACCAAAACGCATGAAGGTATTTACTTGGAACGGTGCCCAAGATACCACGTTTTCGAGCGTGGACTCTATAAAATATTATACCAAATTGCTCAATACCGGCATGATGACCATCGAACCATCTACCGGTAAAATTAAAGTTTGGGTGGGCGGTATAGATAATAAGTACTTTAAATATGATCACGTTAACCAGGCTAAACGCCAGGCGGGTTCAACCTTTAAGCCGTTTGCTTACTTAACCGCTATTGACATGGGCCACACCCCTTGCGATAAATTTACCGACAAGCCGGTATCTATCCCCTACACAGAAGATGGCAAGCAGGAAGTTTGGGAACCCAAGAATGCCGATTTTAATTTCTCATACCGGGAAATGTCATTACGTTGGGCTATGGGTAAATCGGTTAACTCGATTACCGCGCAAATTACACAGGAAGTGGGTTGGGATAAAGTGGTAGAGTATGCGCATAAATGCGGTATCGAAAGTCCGTTAAAAGCAGTTCCTTCTGTTTCTTTAGGTTCTAACGATGTTTCGGTTTACGAGATGGTGCGGGCTTACAGTACTTTCTTAAACAAGGGCGAAAAGATAGATCCTCTGTTGGTTACACGTGTAGCCGACCACAATAACAATACATTAGCCGAGTTTACCTTAAAATCTACCCGGGTTATTAGCGAAGAAACTGCCTGGCTCATGTTATACATGTTTAGGGGTGGTATGGAAGAACCGGGCGGTACCTCACAAGCATTATGGGAGTACCCCATCCTCTGGAAAAAGAACAGCAACCAAATTGGCGGCAAAACCGGTACTTCTTCCGATTATGTGGATGGCTGGTATATGGGTATTACCAAAGACCTCATTACAGGTATTTGGGTAGGTGCCGATGACCGTAGTGTACACTTTAACACCTCAGAAAGCGGAGAAGGTTCGCATACGGCATTGCCTATTTTCGGGGCATTTATGGAGAAAGTTTATTCAGATCCTAATTCGGGCTACACCTATGGACCTTTTCCTAAACCATGGAGCAAGATCACCAAGCCTTATATGTGCGAATCGCCAAGAATATCGAGAGATACATCCTCGGCAACAGACAGTTTAATGGCACCGATAGATAGCGGTGTAACAGCGCCACCCGATACCAGCAGCAATAATAATTAGTAATAATAGGCTTTGTAAACCTTATTTAATAAATTTAACCTTAATGTTTTTTTAATTATATGAGTAAATTTTACTTCACGCTAAGTAAAGTCCAAAAGGTATGTGTGCTACTCGCTATTGTAATAAGCGCCTGCTTGTTTACACAGTCGGCCCGGGCACAGTATTTTGGGCAAAATAATGTGCGCTATAAAAACTTAAAATTTAAGGTATACAAAACCCCGCATTTTGAGATTTACTATTATATGAAGAACGACAGCTTGCTTAAGCGTTTTGCGCAAGAAAGCGAGCTGTGGTATACCTTGCATCAACAGGTTTTCCGCGATACTTTCAAGCGGCCTAACCCCATAATTCTATACGCCGATCACCCCGATTTCCAGCAAACTACTGCTATCGACGGTGAAATTAGCGTAGGTACGGGCGGTGTTACCGAGGGCTTAAAAAACAGGGTGGTAATGCCTATCATGGAAACCAACCAGACTACAAGGCACGTTTTAGGCCATGAGTTGGTTCACGCTTTCCAGTACCATACCTTATTAGAAAGCGATACCACAAGTTTAGGCAACCTTAACAATTTGCCGCTTTGGATGATAGAAGGTATGGCCGAGTACCTTTCGCTGGGTAAGAAAGACGCCTACACGGCCATGTGGATGCGTGATGCATATCTTAATAAGGACATCCCCAGCATTCGCGATCTTACTGAAAGCAGCAAATATTTCCCTTACCGCTATGGCGAGGCTTTTTGGTCTTACTTAGGCTCTACCTACGGCGATACCATCATCGTGCCTTTCTTTAAAAATACGGCCCGTTTTGGTTTAGAGTATGGCATCAGGCGTACTTTTGGTTATGATGATAAAACACTGTCGAACTTGTGGAAGAATTCCATTGTGAATATGTACAAGCCTTATTTAAAGGATACTTCGCAAATTCCGCCAGGCAAACGGGTTATAGATAATAAAAATTCGGGCGAAATGAATGTAGCGCCGGCCATTAGCCCCGATGGTAAGTACATTGCCTTTCTTTCAGAAAAAGACTTGTTTTCTATTGATCTGTTTTTAGCCGATGCACAGACGGGCAGGGTCATCAGGCGACTCACGAGTAAAACGTCTAATACGCACATAGACGAATTTAATTTCATTGAATCTGCCGGTGCATGGTCGCCCGATGGTAAGAAGTTTGCTTTTAGCATTTTTAGCGGCGGCCGTAACCGCATGCTGGTGGTATCAATACCCAGTGGTAAGGTGCTCAACAACATTGCTATGGGCAAGGCGGAGCAGTTTGGTAATTTAACCTGGTCGCCCGATGGTAATTCGGTTGCCTTCCAAGCCCTGTCTAACGGTAACAGCGATCTGTACCTGTACAACTTTACAACCAAACAAGTAAAGCAACTTACTAACGATAAATATTCCGACTACCAACCCAGCTTTTCGCGTGATGGAAAGTCCATTATTTTCACCAGTGATCGTACCACTTACGACGCCACAACCTCGCAAAGCATCACCTTTAACCTGGCTGAGTACGATTTAGCCACCGGTAAAATAACTGATATTAAAGTATTCGACGGAGCCAATAACATGAACCCGCAATACTCGGCAGATAGTAAGCAAGTCTATTTTCTTTCCAATAAAGATGGTTTCCGTAACCTGTACCGCTATACCAAAGCTACCGGTACTGTAGAGCAAATGACCGAGTTGTTCACCGGTATATCGGGCATTACAGAGTTTTCGCCGGCATTAAGCGTATCTGCTAATGATGATATTGTGTATTCATACTATCGCGCCCAAAAATATGCGTTGTACAATGCTAAAGCTTCCGAGTTTAAAGCGAAGAGCATAAGCAGTACCGAAACTAACTTTGATGCCGCCATGTTGCCGCCGCCGCGTGCCGTTGGGGTAGATCTGATCAATTCTAACTTAAATAACTTTTTATCATACCAACGCATTGCTACCGATTCTATCCGTGGCATACCTTACCGTCCGCAGTTTAAGCTCGACTATTTGGCCAGCAGCGGCGTGGGTGTAGGCGTGGGTATTGGTGCTGGTAGTTATGGTGCTGGTATCTCAAGCGGCATACAAGGTATTTTTAGCGATATATTAGGCCGTAATCAAATTTATGCAGGTGCCTCGCTCAATGGCGAAATCTACGATTTTGGCGCTCAGGTATTTTACATTAAACAGGATGGACGCTGGAACTTTGGTGCCGGCCTTTCACACATCCCTTACCAGTACGCCAGTTATAACGTTATACCCAATAATTACGATGTAACTGTAACCAATCCTACCACTAAGCAGCAAACCACTAAAACAGTTACAGGCCTGGAAGAACGTTATGATATTATCCGTGTGTTTCAGGATCAGGCAACTGCATTTACTTCCTACCCGTTTTCCAAAACAGCGAGGGCCGAATTTGGAGGTGGTTTATCGCACAGCTCGTATATGGTTACACGGTACAGTACCTATTATGATACTTTAGGTATACCTAGGAG
>Ga0265780_10009793_pt1 | contig 11459 bp, 13 predicted proteins | sample P1T30metagenome_FD_192432 | JGI IMG/M metagenome (GOLD analysis project Ga0265780, IMG submission 192432) | Plant litter microbial communities from East Loma Ridge, Irvine, California - P1 T30 | ecosystem: Environmental > Terrestrial > Plant litter > Unclassified | place: USA: California... | reverse complement strand
AATTACCATTCGCAGTTTGCTTGTCTTCGATCATCCCGGCATGCTACCTCGTCGTCTTCTCTTCAATCCCCCACTCCCGCGATCAAATTCTTCACCCCCTCCCCCCTCATCGTCTTCTCCCACGCCCCCACCGCATCCTCAAACACACTCACCGAGCTAATCAACGCCTTGACGTCCACCGCCCCTTTCTCGAGATACTGCACCGCGAGCTCGTAGTCCCCCGCGGCGTATCTAAAACACCCCCTCACCACAAGCTCCTTCTGACTCATCGCGACAATCGGGAACTCGATTTTGCTCTGCCCCAGCCCGGTCTGCACAAACTTGCCGCCCGGCCGCAGCATGCAGATGCCCGCTTCGACGCAGCTCGCGGCGCCCGAGGCTTCGATGACGGTGTCGATTCGGCCGCCTGAGGTATCAACCCCCTCCTCCTTCAACCCAAACCCTTCCAAGACCTTGTCTGCAACTTCTTCCCCAGACATGCGCACGTCGGCTACAAAGCCCTCTGCGCCACGTACCCACTCCCTTGCGAACTCTACTTTTGACGACTTCACGTCCACCATGACGATTTTCAGCGCGCCGAAGAGTCGCGCCACGGCGGCGACGAGTAAGCCTAGCAAATGAGAAGGTGTGGTTAGCAAGCATCTCGTAGCGGAAACATGGTCCTCGGAAAATCAACGCCGGTGGCTGTACTTACTGTCCAAATATCAGTAAAGTACCAAGATATTTCATCGGACAGCTACGACTCACCCAATCGTCCCACAGCCCATGACAACCACCGTCTCGCCAGGCCTCACATCCCCCAGTTTCACAGCGTGAATGGCGACGGCCAATGGCTCGACTAGCACCGCCTCCTGCAGCCCGACAGCGTCTGGGATCACGTAGCAAAAATCCTCCGCTATTTCGTAGAACTTGCTCAGCGTACCGGGCGTGCCGGGCGTGTTGGGCGGGCCGGGCGCGGCGGCAAAGAGCATGCGGCGGCAGAGGTTGTATGTGCCGGATTTACACGCGGTGCAGCGGCGGCAGGGCGTGCCGGGCTCGATGGCGACGCGGTCACCGATTTTGAGCGTGCGGACGGAGGACCCGATGGAGGATATGGTGCCGCTGGCTTCGTGGCCCATTATGAGGCCGGTGGAGGGGTTGACGGGGCGGCCTATGCCGCCGTGGGTGTAGAAGTGGACCTTGGGGGTGTGAGAGAGGGTAGGCAGTGTAGGGAACGTGACTAGGCAATCTCGATGGTAGGATATGAATGTGAACATGTTCGGTTTTGAGGAGCTCGGGAGAAGCGAACACATGCGTCATTCAGTTTGTGTTTGTCGAGCGGAAATAATGGTTCGATTGATATCGTTTGATGAGGAGATAGGGGGTTGAAAGAGCGGTTGAGGTACTTACGTCGCTCCCACACACGCCCACATACGCTATTCTCACAATGACATTATTCGGATCCGAGAGCTCTGGCACCGGTCTTTGTTCAAGTTTGGCGTTCTTCGCACCGTATAAAACGATAGAAGGATTCTTCATGTCTTGGATCGAAGTTGATGAAGTCATATTGATTGAGTGGTAGATTTCATGAAATGTAGAGAACAATTGTAGCAGTGCAGGAAAAGATGCCCAAGCGCCTCATATATATCGTATGTATCCCAAGAATGCTTTGAAATCGACTAAGTCGTTGTGATGCGCGATAGGTTAAGCCGTCGCGAGTGTGGTGGTTGTCAGGATGGATGCGGGGACTTAGACGCGTGTAAGTCAGGCCCCGCGATTGGGCAGTATGACAACATGCAGGTGCAGATGCAGATGGGAATAGGCAGAACTTGGTCAGCGTAGATCGATGATTCAGTTTCCGGTTCTTTCCAGCAAAGTGGAATCTCAGGGTTTAGACATGCAGATCAAAAGAGAATTGGCGTAGGTCTCGTTCTCGTGTTTCATGCGGTAGGATTCGCTAAGAAGGATGATGTCAGTTATACGCACGTAGACCGCTCATGTTCGAGCTCGTATCCTCACAGTTTTCAAACTTACATGCTACCAGCGCATGTATGCTGAGATGAAGTGTTGTGCACGTGAGACCGCGTCGGGGACGCGGCTTCCCCGCAGGAATCCTTGTTTCCCCACATCTGGCGGTGAGAGGTGATGTTTGCTTCCAGCAATCGTCGCTTCCAATTGCTAGACAAACTCTTTAAGAACTACTTCTTCTGCCGGTATTCCGTTCCAGTTCTTCCGATCTTATTCCAACTTTCACCATGACTTCCGCCTGCGCGAATTGCAAGAAGACGGCGGCAGATGCCAACCTCCAAAGCCTGAAAGCTTGCGCTAAATGCAAGACGACCCAGTACTGCAACCGCGAGTGCCAAAAGGCTGACTGGAAGATACACAAGAAAGTCTGCGCCCTCAACGCTTCACGTGCTTTCATCCCCGAACACAGCAACTCCTACTCAGCCGGCCGTCTTAATGAACTCGAAAAACACATCCCCAACCCGTTCACAAAGCTTGATCAAGGCCAATACTTACACGACCGACCTGAGAAGGATGTGTACAAGCTCCTTATCGACTCCTTCCGCATACGTCAGGCGGACGACCTCAACTTGGAGAACAAGACTACACCGGGCAGCATCTACTCTGGAGCTTCGTCCAGCATCGAGGCCTTCCGACAGTATCTCTCCAAGGCAGCTTCGCGAAAACTATTGCCATCGTGGTGGGACGCTGCGAAGCAAACAGAATGCGAGGCGTTCGGCGAAAGTGGCGCTTGGAACGATCTTCGTAAAAAGGTCGACAAGAACGAAGTGATACAGCACTACGGTGACGGGAAGGCACCCATGCAGTTGAGGATGTTAGCTGAAGCGGTCTATGGTGTGGGCTCAATGGGTCAGGATGGCTCTTTCATGCGGAAGCAGATGATGCAGATGGAGCAAGGTGGTGCAGGCGATGGCGGTATCATGAGCATGCTGAACATGGCAAGATGATGATGTTGGGGTGGGTCTCGCGTATCTCGCAAACACCATCTTGGTGTTGCGAAGCTACTGTGTATGCACCACGTCATCGACGGAAGCGGCTCCGATGGAGATAGTGACTTCGCGCTTTGTCAGAGTTTGCTATGAGATTAGGATCCTGGAGTTATTCAAAGCAACCTTGTGCTTAAAGGTGCGCAAATTGAGCATCTGACAAGCTTACTATGGTATCAGGCAAAAGTATTGTACAGGGGTCTTAGCCGCGCTTAAAAATCGACTTTCACCCACTACTGTATTTAATTTTAAATATCCTAGTAGCAAAGTAGAGACTCTAAAGAAAGCCAATTTTATAGCATATTTTAAAAAAAATCTACGATTCTGTGCTGGCTCATGGCCACCTGGTAGCAGCCCCTGTCGTGCAGGGACCATGTACAATACTTTTGCCTAATGCCGTAGTACGTTACCATATAAATCTTAGATTAGCGAGATCGAGATCGCAGGGTGAGACTGGGGGAAGTGAAACGGCGTGTTCCCAAGACGAAGCTTAGCTATCCCAAGTCATTAGTGCTGTGATCGATGGAGTGACGAGAATACCGAATCCGGTATACCAAGAGCCTTTAATTTGTCTAGAGCTGTGCGCGAGTGGTGTTGGCAGTGGCAAAGGCAAGATTAAAGGGGTGTAAGCAATTCTCTCGAAGACTTCTGGAACAAACTAGTGGGGATGTTTCACCGCGGCAGATCATTGCTTCAGTCCATCGCCTCCCATGCTCGGCCCTGATAGACACACAGCTGACGTGCCTCCTCAATTAGAGCTTGACGTGCGCATCGTGCTCTCCCGGGCCAAACGGTCGTGATGAATCAATCTCGAGAGACCACCGTTGTATGCCCGAGTAAGCGCCGAGTTAATCAACTGCAGAGCTTCTTCAAAACTTAGAGACGAGCATTTCTACCACCGGGCCAGCAACGGGCCACGCAATTGTGTAACCAAAACGATCGCAAATCTTTATTATAGATCAAAGTCGCTCCCCCCGTATCGCTCACCAGATCGTGAAGTATCTACACTCTTTCATCATGTTGCGCATCGCTGTTGCAGCTCTCTCTCTTTACGCCAATCTCGCGAACTGCTATGTTGCAACCCGCGCCACCAATGCTGTCGATGCTCCTGTCGTTCAAGTCAAGAATGGGTCATACGAGGGCATATACTCAGCTGAATATAAGCAAGACTTCTTCCTAGGAGTGCCGTACGCGCAGCCTCCGATCGGAGACTTGCGGTTTCGCTCTCCTGTCAGCCTGAACCAGACATGGACAGGCGTCAAGCCTGCAAAGAAAGACTCTCCACGAGTACGTGTTTCTGGAAGAAACAAGAAATGATCAAGCTAACGTACCTTCAGTGCGTCCAGTGGGGCACAGACCCGGGGACTGCTTTGTCGGAAGACTGTCTCAATATGAACATCGTCCGACCCTCTGGCCTCGACGTCAACGCATCAATCCCCGTGATGATTTGGATTCACGGCGGAGGATTTGTTAACGGAGCCGGCGTTGAGCCTGGGTTCAATATGACGTTCATCGTCCAGCAGTCCGTCAAGGTTGGCATGCCTGTCATCGGTATCAACATCAACTACCGACTGGGTACCTTTGGCTTCTTGAGTGGGAGCGACGAGTTCAAGGACTTCAACATGGGTCTTCTCGACCAGCGCAAGCTGCTAGAATGGGTGCAGGAGAATGTCGCGTTCTTCGGCGGTGATCCTAAGCGCGTGACCATCTTTGGTGAGAGCGCAGGTGCCGGTGCTGTTGGCTACCAGCTCATTGCCCACGGTGGACGGGATGATAAGCTCTTCAATGGCGCCATCATGGAGTCTGGCAGTCCCATCAACATCCGGATTTCGCCAAACAAGACAGGGTTCGCGGCTAACTACAACGAGCTCAAACGCCGGACTGGTTGTGATAAAGCCACAAGCCCTTTGGAATGCTTGCGCACTCTGCCTTACCAGAAGCTCTACGACACGATCAACGAGTCTAGAAATTCGAGCGTCAGCCTCTCGGGATTCAACCCAATTATTGATGGCGACTTTGTCCGCAAGCCCGGCTCCGTTGCACTCGCAGACGGCGAATTTATCCATATGCCAATCATGAGCGGTGGTAAGTCCTCACCTATCTCTGAACTTCTTGAATAGCTTCCTGACATTTGAACAGCCACTTCCGACGAGGGAACTGCCTTCTCCAGCAAGCCAGTGAACACCGAAGAGGAATTCAAGAAGCTCGTTATTGCACGGGAGTCTGGACGATTGTCTGAAGACTTCGCCAACAAGATTCTCGCCGAATACCCAGATGATCTGTCCGTCAATGTTGTGCAGAGTCTTGGAAACCAACGACCATCCGCTTCGTATGGCACTCAATTCCGTCGATCAGCAACTTACTTCGGCGACGTTTCGATCATCGCGTCGCGTCGCAAGACATGTGAAGTCTGGGCCGCCAACAACCTCCCCGTGTACAGCTACCGCTTCGACGTCTTGCCCGACGGCGCCGATGTCAACATGGCCGTCACCCACTTCGCAGAAGTCTCCTTCGTGTTCAACAACTACGTCGGTGTTGGATACCGTGTTCCGCCATTTGCCTCCAAGTCCATGACCGAGGTGGCGAACTTCATGACTAATAGCTGGCTCAGCTACGTGTATCATCTTGATCCGAATGAGTGGAGGAAGACTATTAAGTGGAGTGGGCTAGAGCCTCAATGGCCGGTGTACAACAACAGCAACCCCACAAACTTTGTTTTCGACTCGAACAGGACGAGTTATCTCGAGCCCGACGTGTTCAGGAAGGAGGCCATCAAGCTCATCAACGACAACACTTTGTCGGTGTATGCGCGTTAGAGTCGGGAATTGATACATAGCCGAGACCTTCCTGAAACAGTATGCTACTTTGAGCATCTTAGAGAATAGACATATTACCGCTGGTACTTCTCGTCACGATATCAGATTAACCTCGCAACCGAAAATATGACTAAATGCAAAGATTGGTACACAACTCACAAGAGTATGGCACTAACCAATGCTATGGCGATCTGACGGGTACCTGAGCCAGCCCTTTGTATCTTCGCGGTTGTGATGTCGGACCAGTCACGATCCTCAAGGTATTACTTCGGGTGTTAGTGGCACTATGCCCAAAAAGGATAAGCGCACATTCCCACTCCTCAAATCACACAAACCTCAGATTACAGCGAGGGAACGTAGTGGACAGGCACGAGGAGAAACGCTCGTCCGTTTACACACATGCGCCCTATCTGTGCCATGCGCTGCTGCCTAGAATGATCAGCTCTAGAAGTACAACGGTAAGGCTCCGGCTTCCATAAGCTCGCCCACGATGCCGAACAATTGGCGGTGAAAATTTCTAGTCATTTGCGCGACAACGCCCGAGCGTGAGGCTAGACTGAAGTACTATCAAAGAAACCGCACTTGCTGCTATCGTTTATCTCTTATCGTCTTCTCCATCTTGACTTCCCCACGTTCCCCAGTCTTTCCTTTCCGCTCTCTCTCTTCCATTTCCTTCGTGGGTCAGGTGGCAAATGAGTGCCAGCCTCTCAGGCCCTTGCCTGCCGCCATCGAGCAGTTTAATACCCATCCGGCAACTCGTCACATCGTCGGAGGCGCAGATTATCGAAGCACTGGGGAGTTTACAGGCGTTGTATTGCCCGCTGCGCTTGCCGACTGCCATACCGAAACCGAAGACCGGTTGGCGGCACATCCCTGCGGCATCGACGCCTGGTCCGGTAGACTCTGGTTATGCATCACGAGATGAAAGGACATATGAAGACGACGTGGCAGCTGCTGAGGAGGTGACAGCAGCTCTTCGCGCGGACCCGTTCGAGCGCAGTTTCGCCACGAGATGGCTGACCTCGCTTATCTCGCGTGTGGAGGAGATGGGCTTTGACGAGGATGTTACAACGAACATTATCGACGATGCAGCATTCGTTCTGGCATCGTTTTCCGACTGTACCAAGGATGAGGAGGAAGAGGCTCTCACACGCGATTTCTCGTTTCCAACGATGTCGGGTGGGAATGTCCAAGTTACGCTCAACGATGCGCCACTTTCTGGAATCGATCATACGGATGTTGGGCTCCAGTCTTGGGGCGCGAGTATTGTGCTGAGTAGCATGATGTGCGCGGATCCAAAACGATTCGGACTTTCAAAAGAGGCGCTCAAGGACTTTCCGACTGTCATAGAACTCGGTGCTGGCACTGGACTCGTTAGCTTGACGCTCGCCAGATTGCTTCCAGAAGTCGGTGTTGAAGAGGCGAGCATCGCAGCAACGGATTACCACCCAGCAGTCTTGGAGAACTGCAAGCTGAACATTGAGTCAAATTTCTCTTCAACCGAGCGGCCATCCATCACCACGGCAATTCTGGACTGGTCGCAACCACCCCCAGATTTGGAATCCTCGGCAGATCTCCTCATCGCATCCGACGTCATATACGCGCCTGAGCATGCAACATGGCTCCGAGACTGCGCCGCACACCTCCTCAAACCCGACGGCACATTCTGGCTCATGGTCACTGTACGCAAAACCGGAAAATTCGAAGGCATACCGGACACCGTCGAAGCTGCATTCATACCAGAGTTGTGTCCCAAGGATGCCAATGGGCGGACTTTCAAAATCTTGCAGAAAGAGACTGCGGAGAAGAGGAGGGGAATTGGAAGGGGCGATGAGACGGGTTACAATCTTTATAGAATTGGTTGGGCTTAGATGTAGATTTTGCATTTCTTGGGCATGGAAGCGTGGTGTTGGGGGTTTCGGGGGTTTCGGATGGAGATATAGATGGGGGTTTTGGGATGCTTTGATGAGCAGCGAGCGTTGTCGGTCTAGATAGAGGGAATGGAGGGTAAGTCTTTCAAGCTATTAGAGGATTAGATGAGAAATAGAAGAGTTGAAGATCATTGTATCGAGACAATTACTTGCTTTTAATCAACTGGCTCAAGACAATTCTGCAGTGCCAGCATACGAGAGAGACACGTGGCGAAGGGGAGCATTCCCGGATATGAGTACGAACATTTGGATGCAGAGGAATGGATGTATCATTGAGCGAACTAGCCACCTGAGTATTGACTGCTACGAATCCTACCTCTAGGTCTCGGACAACATGTATTGTAAGCTTCACTTTGCAGCCTTGATGGCTTGAAGTACCGTCTCAGTCATACTAAGCACCTTCTCCTCCTGGAGCCTTTGCGCAATCAGTCTAACAGAAGTCAGTAACGCCGTCACGTGAGTAGGGAATCTGTGCACTTACTGAAGGCTGATGGGATATCCATGCAGTAATTCGGCATCGTCTGAGTTCGGATTAGCACGGGCGACTATCATATCATCAGGATGAGATTGAGCACTCACAGCTGTCGCGAGTAGCCTGGCAATATTCGCTCTGAATCTTGGCGTCCGCAAAGGAGGTGTCTTTTGTCTTGTCTACCGTGATCCCAGTCGGGAAGGATACGGCAGAGTAGTCGACTACATTGAGCACACCCGTGTACCCGACATACTTGAAGTGGCTGTGCGGTACGCTGCTGTAGGGCGTAGTGGGTGCTGCAGGACGTTAGCATCATTGCTAATGCATATTGGATGACCGACTCACCAAGAATGGCATCAAGGTCTCCGTGCGACATCCACTGCTCGAGGTACTGGCGTTGAAGCTCAGTGCGCTCCAGATGAAGTTTCCACATCTCAAACACACCAAGGTCTTGAGCATCCTGATACTGCTGCATTTCTGGTCGGATTGGCTCGCCTGTCGGAGCAAGCAGGTTCTTGACGGCCGTCCCGCCATCTGCGACGAACATGCGGCCGAGTTGGTCCAAAGCCTTCGCATGTAGCTTTGGGTCCCACTCGACGACTTCATGGCCGGCTTTCTTCAAGCTTTCCACCGTCTCCTTCAGCGCCCGTGTGACGGGAGGAGTGGGCATACATATGCCATCATTCCAAAGCACTGCAATTTTGAGCTTTTTCTTCTGCTCTGCCTCTCTCCAAGGTATGGGTAGTACCTTGGGGTCCAACAGCCACTGTTGCGAATCTATGACGGCTTTTGAGTACGTGACGATGTCTTCTAGCGTTCTTGCCATGGGGCCGTTCACGCTCGCGACCGCCTCTTGGCCCGCCAGACCTGATCTACATCTCTGTGTGCTGAAGCGTCCGAAAGAGGGGCGAATCGTGAAGATGCCGGTGCACGCTGCGGGGATTCTGAGGGAACCACCCTGGTGTCTGTTAGCTCGGCTGAAGCGATCGAAGGCGACCAGGACTCACAATGTCAGTACCTATGCCGATGGGGCTTCCGCCGAAAGCGATAAGAGCTGATTCTCCGCCAGACGATCCACCTGAAGTAACTTTGCGGTTGAGAGGGGAGATAGTCCTGCCGAAGACATTGTTGACCGATTCTGGAATCATCATGGCTGTCGGTACATTTGTCTTGCAGTATCGAACAGCACCCAGGTTCTCCAAGACATCCACCAGCGTCGCATTGTATTCGGCAGGATCATTGACCAAGGAACTAAAGCCCACAGAACTGTCCTTTCCTTTGATGTTGAAATTGTCTTTGAGAGAGATGGGGAGACCGTGGAATGGTCCCTTTAGCTGGCCTGTTCGATTAAGTTGCTCATCAAGGGCTTTCGCGCTTTCAATAGCCTCGTCGAAGAAGGCATCAGTCAGACAATTCAGCTTCACTAGAATTAGCTAATGCTATTTGTTTCGATACAGCTACCTACCAATTGCTGTGCAGCTGCTGCACGCTTGCAGAATGCCCTGGTAACCTTCTCTGAGGTCCATGTCTTTGATGCAATCTTCTGCAGCAGCTCGGTCGCGGTGCTACCAGTAATCTCTAACTCTTCAGACGAGAACCATCCAGATTCCTTCGGCCACGTTGTCACGTCCAATTGCGAATCTGGTGGTAGATGCTGTTGAGGCACGCGATACTCTTGAGGAATGGATTCCGCGAGCCTCGCACGCTTCGCCTCGGCAACCTTCTCCCAATTCTGTGCAGACGTCATGGCTCAGGGTTCAAAGTGCCAATCGACAGCACGAGACAAGGTTTAAACTTTGGTGATATGAGGCTTCACAAGCACTGACTTCAGCAATAGTTTGAGACCGGGAAGTTCCTCAAAGGCGTCTACAAGCATGCGACCAGTTCCGTCGCCGGCTTCCCCACCTTTGACCAGTTCGCCGCGGTCCACCACGATAGCTCTCCCCGAGCTTTCATCATTCGCTATCACAACCCCCGCCCGTTATGTAACAGCGCGAGCGCGTTAGCACTCACCTGGCTGCAGATCGCTTGGTTCAGCCATTCTTTCCACCACCGAACAATTGCCGATGCCGGCATTGCTTGCCTGTTGAGGCATGCCGCATGCGAAGACAAGACAGCCTCGCCCGATTATCTCGCGCGATAAACGCCGGTATCGTCCTGCATCCGATTCACTCGAGTCAGTTGGAAATAGCAGCAACCATCACATAAATCGACCCTATCTTTGGCGGGATACTGTCAACCGAAGAACGTCGAGCCCGCTTGTAACCCAAAACGGAGCCATCGGCCGCTCGGCAGAGGCTGATAAACTCTCTGTCGCCAACATCGAGGAAGACAGGCTAGGGGTCCTACTCAGTAACTTCCCGACCATTTTCCTTGTACGACCTGAATCGCGGTCGCAGACTTGCTGCAACAGCGCATCACAATGGGTCGCGTCGTTCAATACTTTCGTGGCGACGAGCATGCGCCGGGAGAACGAAAGCTCGTGCAGAAGCTTGACTTCTTCATCCTCACGTTTTGCTGTCTGATGTACTTTTTGAACTGTACGTCGCCATCAAGTTCTAGCGTTGCATGAAAGTAGTCTGACCATCGAGACTAGATTTGGACAGAACTAACCTTACCAATGCCTATGTTTCTGGTATGCGAGAAGAACTGAGCTTCCGGGGCAGCCAGCTCAACCAGATCAATACCGTGTTTACAGTCGGGTACACTATCGGCCAGGTTCCCTGCAACATTGCTCTCTATTATGTCAAGCCAAGGATCTTCTTTCCCACTTGCATGGTGGGTATGTCGAGACCTGTTATTGATGTTGCTAATTTGTATAGGTAGCATGGGCTCTCTTGACAATGGTCACGGCGGCTGCACAGAAACCTGGAGATATCATGGCCATTCGCTTTTTTCAGGCGATCTTTGAGTCGTCGACGTTTGTGGGCACTCATTACATCCTCGGATCGTGGTACACGGAGAAAGAACTCGGCAAGCGCTCCGGCATTTTCACCGCCTCAGGCTTGGCCGGAACGATGATTGGTGGCTTCATCCAGACTGGAATTCACTCGAGCATGGATGGTCTTCAAGGGCTTTCTGGATGGAGGTGGTTGTAGGTGGCAGGATTCAGTTACGCAGGTTGCGCATGCTGACTTGGAGGTCTTATGCAGGTTTATCATCGATGGCATCATCACACTCCCTGTCGCTGTGTACGGGTTTCTCCTATTTCCAGGTAAGGCTGATTTGCAGGCTCCGTTTGGAACAT
>Ga0265780_10009792_pt1 | contig 11459 bp, 6 predicted proteins | sample P1T30metagenome_FD_192432 | JGI IMG/M metagenome (GOLD analysis project Ga0265780, IMG submission 192432) | Plant litter microbial communities from East Loma Ridge, Irvine, California - P1 T30 | ecosystem: Environmental > Terrestrial > Plant litter > Unclassified | place: USA: California... | reverse complement strand
TTCGATACCGACAACTGGCCAAACATGGCGGACCAACAATGGTCTGACCAGATTCATGGTTATTACGGCACCAGCAATAATTAAGTTTCAGAAGATCGTCGTTATTCGGCCTTGCCCACTGCCATCGTGGGCAGTTCAACACAATTGACCTGTTCATAACTGTGTTGTGGCCGCACCACTTGGTGTTCAGAAAATGACGCTGAGCAATAATTTGTTGCTCCAAGGTATGTAAAATGGCACCCTTCGCGGTTACATTTCGCCTCTACTGGAGCAACATTCATGGGCTTTTTCGCCAATCTCAATATCGGTAAACGTCTCGCTATCGGCTTTGCGCTGGTGCTTGCGTTGACCGTTTTCATTGCCGGCGCCGGCATCCTGCGCCTGCAACAGATCGCAGGTGAAACCCAGATCGTGATGACCCAGTCGCTGGCCAAGGAACGCCTGATCGTCGACTGGTACACCCACATTTATGGCGCCGTGCGCCGCACCGCCGCCATCGCGAAAAGCAGCGATCCGTCGCTGGGCGCCTTTTTCAAGGACGACGCCGCACTGACCACCCGCGAGTCGGGCGAACTGGTGGCGAAAATCACCCCGTTGATCGTGGCCGGTCCTGAAAAGCAGCTGTATGACGACATCATCGTCCAGCGCGAATCGTTCTTCCGCCTGCGCGACAAGGCCGTCAAGGCCAAGGCTGCCGGCGATGACGCGGAAGCCGCCCGTGTACTGGACAAGGAATTCACGCCGACCGCAAACGCCTACCAGGAAGCGATTCACACCCTGGTCGGGATGCAGCACAAGAGCATCGATGCATCGGCGGCGATGATTGCCGAGAATGCCGCCGCCAGCACCAGGCTGCTGACGATGCTGGCCATTGGCGCAGTCCTGCTCGGCGCTGTATTTTGCTGGCGCCTCACGGCCGGCATCGTGCGCCCGATCCGCGCCGCCGTCGGCGTAGCTGAAACCGTGGCCGCCGGCGACCTGTCGCACCAGATCGTTGCAACCGGCAAGGATGAAACCGGCGCCCTGCTGCGCGCCCTGCGCCACATGAACGACAGCCTGACGTCGATCGTCACCGAAGTGCGCAGCGGTACCGATACCATTGCCACCGCCTCGGCGGAAATCAGCTCCGGCAATATGGACCTGTCGGGCCGCACCGAACAGCAGGCCAGCGCGCTGGAAGAAACCGCCGCGTCGATGGAAGAACTGACCACCACCGTGCGCAAAAACGCCGACAACGCCCGCCAGGCCAACACCCTGTCGATCGCCGCGTCCGACGTCGCCGTGCAAGGCGGCGCGGTTGTCAGCCAGGTGATCGACACGATGGGCGCAATCAACGTCGCTTCCCGCAAGATCGTCGACATCATCGCAGTCATCGACGGCATCGCGTTCCAGACCAACATCCTGGCGCTGAACGCCGCGGTGGAAGCGGCGCGTGCCGGCGAACAGGGCCGCGGCTTTGCGGTGGTTGCATCCGAAGTGCGTACGCTGGCCCAGCGCTCGGCGGCGGCGGCGAAAGAAATCAAGGAGCTGATCGGCGCGTCGGTCGAGCAGGTCGAAGCCGGCACCAAGCTGGTCGACCAGGCCGGCACCACGATGGAAGAGGTTGTCACCAGCATCCGCCGCGTGACCGACATCATGGGCGAGATCACCACCGCCAGCGCCGAGCAGTCGGGCGGCATCGAGCAGGTCAACCAGGCCATCGGCCAGATGGATGAAGCGACGCAGCAAAATGCGGCGCTGGTCGAGGAATCGGCCGCGGCGGCATCGTCGATGCAGGACCAGGCCGCGAAACTGGCGCAGGTGGTCAGCGTGTTCAAGCTCGATGCGCGCATGGCGCCGGGCCTGACGCCAACCGTCGCGGCGGCACGTCCGTCGGCAGCGTTGAAGAAGCCGGTAGCGAAGCTGGCCAAGCCGGCGGCGCGCATCGAGCCGGTCGTGGCGACATCGCCAGCACCGGCACCGGCCAAGCCTGCGCCTGCCCGCGCGGCAACGCCGACGCCTTCGGTCAAGCGCACGGCAGTCGCTGCGACGGATGAGTGGGAAGAGTTTTGATGTAACTGCGTGATTGCCTGATCGCCCCGCTCACGGGGCGGTCAGCAAAAATCCCGGCTATGCGTATCGAGCCGCCCCAGCAGCGCCGACATGTCCACCAGCCGCTTGGCCACCAGGTGGCGCACTTCTCCCTGGCGCTGCCAGATGCCGTACACCCCCAGTAACGGCGCCCCCAGCACTTCCTTCCTTTGCTGCTCCACCAGCGACTTCCACACGATCACATTCACGTTGCCGGTCTCGTCTTCCAGCGTCAAAAACAGCACGCCCTTGGCCGTGCCCGGACGCTGGCGCACCGTCACCAGCCCGCACGCGCGCGCCAGCTGGCCATCCTTGTAGTCGTACAAGGTGGACGCCGGCATGAAGCGGTTGTCCAGCAAACGCTGGCGCAGCAGCGCGACCGGGTGCCGGCCCAGCGTGAGGCCCTGCGCGCGGTAGTCGCCGACGATATCGTCCCCTTCCGATGGCGCCGCCAGCTCGGGCATCGCTTCGTCGACCGTGGTCGGGCGCAGCAGGTCCCGGTCGGGCACGGCGCCTACTGCCTGCCACAGCGCTTCGCGGCGGTTGCCAGCCAGGGACGCCAAGGCATTCGCCCCCGCCAGCACCTGCAGGTCGGCGCGGTCGAGGTTGGCGCGGCGGGCCAGGTCGGCCACGCTGTCGAACGGACGGATGGCGCGCGCATCCTCGATGCGCGCCACCGCTTCCCGGCTCATGCCGCGCTGCAGCGACAGGCCCAGGCGCACTGCCGGTTGGGGAGCGCCTGTTTCTTCGAGCGTTGAATCCCACGTGCTGATGGCGATATCGACCGGACGCACTTCGATGCCGTGGCGCTGCGCATCCTGCACCAGTTGCGAGGGACTATAAAACCCCATCGGCTGGCTATTCAATAACGCGCACAGGAACGCACCCGGCTCGTGGCGCTTGAGCCACGAACTCGCGTACGCCAGCAGCGCAAAACTGGCGGCATGCGACTCGGGAAACCCGTATTCGCCAAAACCCTGGATCTGGCTGAAAATCGCCTCGGCAAACTCCAGCGTGTAGCCGCGCTCGAGCATGCCGCGCACGATGCGGTCGTAATAATGTTCCAGGCCGCCCTTCCTCTTCCACGCGGCCATGGCGCGGCGCAACTGGTCCGCCTCGCCCGGCGTGAAACCCGCGCCGAGGATGGCCACCTGCATCACCTGCTCCTGGAAAATCGGCACGCCCAGCGTGCGCTCGAGCGCCACTTTCATCTCTTCGCTCGGATAATGCACCGGCTCCATTCCCTGGCGCCGGCGCAGGTAAGGATGCACCATGCCGCCTTGAATCGGGCCCGGCCGCACCACCGCCACCTCGATGACGAGGTCGTAAAATTTGCGCGGCAGCATCCGCGGCAGCATGCTCATCTGCGCGCGCGATTCGATCTGGAACACGCCGACCGTATCGGCCGCGCAAATCATGTCGTACGTGGCGGTGTCGTCCGGCGGGATATCCTGCATCTCGAACAAATCGCCGCGGCGCTGGCTGACCAGCTCCAGCCCCCGCCGCAGCATCGACAGCATGCCCAGCGCCAGCACGTCGACTTTCATCAGGCCCAGTTCTTCCAGGTCATTCTTGTCCCACTGGATGACGCTGCGGTCGGCCATCGTGGCGTTTTCGATCGGCACCAGGCGCGACAATTTACCTTGCGCGATGACAAACCCGCCCGGGTGCTGTGACAGGTGGCGTGGGAAATTGAGCAGCTGCAGCGCCAGCGTCGCCCACTGCTGGGACTGGGGCGACTCGGGGTCCAGGCCGGCTTCAGCCAGCCGATTCAATAAATCGGCCTTGCCATCGAACCAGTGATGGGTTTTCGTCACCTTCTCGACGATGGAGAGGTCGATGCCCAGCGCCCGGCCACTGTCGCGCAGCGCGCTTTTCGGACGGTAGCTGATAACGACCGCGGCCAGCGCCGCGCGCGTGCGCCCGTACTTGGCGTAGATGTACTGGATCACTTCTTCGCGGCGCTGGTGTTCAAAGTCGACGTCGATGTCGGGCGGCTCGTTGCGCTCGCGCGAAATGAAGCGTTCGAACAACAGGTTGGCGCGGGCCGGATCGACTTCGGTGATGCCAAGGCAATAGCACACTGCGGAATTGGCAGCCGAACCGCGGCCCTGGCAGAGGATGTGCTGCGAGCGGGCAAAGCGCACGATGTCGTACACCGTCAAAAAATAGTGCTCGTAGCCCATCTCGGCAATGAGTTCCAGCTCGTGTTCGATCTGGCCCTGCACCTTCGCCGGAATGCCGTCCTTGAAGCGGCGGTGCGCGCCGATATACGTTTCGCCGCGCAGGAACGACGCTGCCGTATGCCCGGCCGGCACCACCTCGTTCGGATATTCGTAGCGCAACTCGTCCAGCGAAAACGTGCACAGGCTGGCGATCCTCAGCGTTTCCGCCAGCGCCTGGGGCGAATAGATATTGGCCAGCCGCAGCCGTGGGCGCAGGTGCTGCTCGGCATTTTGCGCGAGGCCATAGCCGCATTCGGCCACGGGCTTGCCCAGCCGCACCGCGGTCAGCGTGTCCTGCAGCGGTTTGCGCGAGCGGACGTGCATGCAGACATGGCCCAGCGCGACAATCGGCAAGCCATGCTGCCAGCCGACCTCGTCGATGATGGCGCGGTGCCCTTCGTCATGCGCGCGGTGCAGCAGGTTCAGGCCGAGCCAGCAGCGGCCCGGGAAGGTCTGGGCCATCCAGGCCGACTGCGCGTGCAGCCGGTCGAGGTCGGCCGTATCGTGGCCCGGATAGGCCGGCAGGAGGATCGCCAGGCAATCGGGCATGCCGCGCAGGTGCGCAAATTCAGGCGTCGGGTTATCGATATCGGCCGGCGTCAGCAAGTACGTGCCCTTGGTGGTGCGGGTGCGGCCCAGCGTGATCAGTTCGGACAGGTTGCCGTAGCCATTGCGGTTTTGCGCCAGCAGGATCAACGACAGCGAATGGCTGCCGTCGCGCCGGGTCAGGTGGAAGTGCGCGCCGATGATCAACGGCAGCGCCGCCTTTTTTGCCTCGGCATGCGCGCGAACCACGCCAGCCAGCGAACACTCGTCAGTCAGCGCCAGCGCAGCGTAATCGAGCTGCACCGCCCGCGCCACCAGCTCCTCGGCATGCGAGGCGCCCTTGAGAAACGTGAAATTCGACAGGCAGAAGAGCTCGGCGTAATCGGGCAGGACTTGTTGCAAAGGCGGTTGCAACGGCGGCTGGGAAGAAGATGGGGACGACATGGCAGGCAGTGAAAGCACTGTATAAAAACACAGTATAAGCCAAACAACCCGTTGTCCGGCGAACTGGTGTGTATCAGCCCTTCCCTGCCTGCATTGAGCAACTTTACTTGGTCACGCTCGAATAAGAACACGCCTTGACGGTGTTCGGGATCGGATCGCCGAACACGGCGTTCGAGCACATTGTCGACCCCGTCACGGTTTTCGACACGAATTTGCCAGCGGCGCCGTAGCGCACGGCGCGGGTGCCGCTGAACGAACACGTCGCGTTTTCAGCGCCGCAGGCGGTCCAGGTTTCCGCCACTGGCGGGGTGGCAGCCGCGGCAGGGCTGTACTGGCAGGTTTTGACGACGTTCGGAGTCGGGTCGCCAAATACCGCGTTGGTGCACGCGATGGCGCCGGTGGCCGTCTTCGTGGCATACACGCCGTTGGCGCCATAGCGCACCTGCGCGGTCCCGCTGAAGGAGCAGGTACCGTTTTCGCTGGCGCACGTGGTCCAGGCCGGCGTTGGCGCTGGCGTGGATGCGGTCGTCGTGGCTTCATACGCGCCGATGTCGATCGCGCCTGCATTGGTGCGTGTTTCGCTGGAAGCGACGTGAACATAATCGGCCTGCGGCAACAACGACAGGCCGGCGGCGGACAAGCCAGGTGGCGAACCCGCATCGATCACCATGGCGTTCGCGGTCGGGTGCAGGTCGTAGCTGGCGCGGTTCACAAAACCAGGCGCGATCGAGCGGTAGTTGGTGCGGTCGATGGCGTTGGCCTGCGTGCTGACCGTGCCCGTGCCGCCGAAAATATTGTTTTGCAGCAGCACCGGCGTGGTTACACCGGAGCCAACATTGACAAAGGTACCGCGCGACGAATCGTCGTTCAGGAAGGTATTGTTGACCACGTACAGGTCCTGCTTCCCGTTGGTCGCGCCCTCTTCGCCGTAAGCGAGCATCGTCGGATTCGAATTGCCCGATGGCTGCTCGATGACGTTGCCGATCACATACGACGTGCCGGCGTTCGGCAAATCGATCTCGTAACTTGGCTTGCCGCTGGCAGTGGTGTCGGTCTGGCCATCAGGCGTGCTGGAAAAGCGGTTGTAGGCGATGGTGTTGACCAGCGCGCGCGATTTGAGGTTGTGGCCAACGTTGGCGTCGTGCGAGTAGTTGAACCGGAACATCAGGCTGCCAACGTTGCCGATGTACAGATTGTGCGTGTAGCCGGTGCCGTAGCCATTGTGGCCGAATTCGGTCGTTTCGATCAGGATGTTGCTGGCCGTATTGGCGCCAGTCAGGATGCCGTTCTCGTTGTCATGCAGGAAGCTGCCGCGCAACGTGAAGTTGGTGCCTTCCAGGCGCAGCGCCGCGCCGTTCTGGTCGGGCACGTGCGAGCCCAGCATTTCGACGTTTTCAATCGTCACATTGTTGCCCGACACCACCCAGGTGCCCTTGCCCTGCGCATTGGCGCCGTTGGCGTCGATGCGCGGGCGGCCGTTGACGCCGCGGATGGTGAGGTTGCTGGTGCTGATGCCGCAAACGTCGCCGGAATACGTCACGCCGCCGGCGATTTCAACGATGTCGCCGGACACGGCGCGCGCAAACGCGGCGCACGGTGCGGCATAGGTTTTGCCAGGTCCGACGGACAACGTGGCAGCAGAGGCTGAGCCTGCAAATGAAGCAGCCAGGACGGCGCCAGCAGTGACACGCAGGGCCAATCGATTCATGGAATGGGTATGCATATTGAATAGATAAGAAGTGGTTGAAAATGCTTTGCAAAAATATTACAATCAGGAAACCTATGTTCCAAATCTAAAGTGTTTGAACGGAAATAGGTGTAAGCAGATGTAACAATTTACTGCCGTAGAGCAAGCACTCTCACGGAGACCCGCGCTGGGAGCGGCTTTCCGGCCATCACTTATCTGGAAAAGAATTTTTGTCCGATATCAGAACGATATCGAAGTGCCGAATTAAATATTGGCGTTTTGACAACAACTCGCCAGCGTGCCAACTAGGCGTGAAATGTCACTTTGACTTGCAATCCGCCCAGGCGTTCTGACGCATCGAGCGTGAGTTTCGCGCCATGCCGCTCCGCAATCGCGCGGATGATCGCCAGCCCCAGCCCGCTGCCCGCGGCCTCGCTGCCGGCAATGCGATAGAAGCGATCGAACACGCGCTCCCGTTCCTCGGCGGGAATGCCAGGCCCGCTGTCCTCCACTGTCAGCACGGTCGCGCCTTGCACCACATCCACGGCGACATCGACCGTGCCGCCGCCTGGTGTGTACTTGACCGCGTTGTCGATCAGGTTGCGCATCAGGATCGCCAGCGCGCCGGCCTGTCCGTGCACGCGCGCCGCATCGGCATGCTGCAGGCCAAGGTCAACGCCCTTGGCCTGCGCCACGCCCACCATCTCGCCCACCGTACGCCGGGCCAGGTCGGCCAGGTCGACCGGCGCCGCCGCAGCGCCTTCCGCCGCCCCCGCTTCCTGGCGCGCCAACACCAGCAATTGCTCCACCAGCCGCGTGGCCCGTTCGACGCCGGCGGTGATGCGGCCCTGCGCCACCTTGCGGGCTTCGTCCGTGTCAGCGCGCTCCAGGCTCAGCGCCTGCAATTTCAATGCCGCCAGCGGCGTGCGCAGTTCGTGGGCGGCGTCCGCGACAAAATTCTGCTGCGCGTCGAACGCCGTGCGCACGCGCCCGAACAGCAAATTGAGTTCATGGACCAGCGGACGCACTTCATCCGGCAGGCCGGCTTCCGACACGGGAGACAGGTCGTCGGCCTGGCGCGACGCCACCTGCTTGCGCACGCGCGCCACCGGCGTCAACGATTCGCTGACGACCCACCACACCACCAGCATCAGGATCGGCATCATCACGGCAATCGGCGCGAGCGTGCGCAAGGCCAGGTTGCCGGCCATATTGCGGCGCACGGCCATGTCCTGCGCCACCTGCAAGGTCTGGTTGTTCGACTGGATCGAGAACACGCGATACGTGGTGCCGTTGGCTTTCACGTTCGAGAAGCCCAGCACCGCGCGCTGCGGGAGGGACGCGCGCGACACGCTGCGGAACATGCGCACGCCGTCGGGCGACCAGACCTGCACGACCAGGTCGTCGTTGCCGGCGTTCGGGTCGACCGCGGCGTTGGGGTCGGCGGGCGTTTTGGCGGCAGTGAGCGGCGTGGTCGAGCGCAGCGACAGCGCCATCTGCTGCATGTGATAGTCGAAGATGTGATCGGCATCGTGCAGAGCGGTACGATAGGCAATGGCCGCCTGCGCGACGGCGGCGATCGTGATCGCGGCCAGCAGGAACCACAGCAGGCGGCCGCGCAGCGAGTGCGTGACCCGCATCTTCACTTCGGCACCATGTAGCCCACGCCGCGCACGTTTTGAATCAGGTCGCTGCCGAGCTTTTTGCGCAGGCCATGGATATACACTTCCACCGCGTTGCTGCTCACTTCATCGCGCCAGCTGTAGAGCTTTTCCTCGAGCTGCGGCCGCGACAGCACGGCGCCGGGCCGCGCCACCAGGGCTTCCAGCACCGCCCATTCGCGCGCCGACAACGACACCGAGGCGCCATCGACCAGCACTTCGCGCGTGGCCGGATTGATGGTGATGTTCTTGTATTCGAAGACCGGTTCGGCGCGGCCGGCAGCGCGGCGCAGCAACGCGCGCAGGCGCGCCAGCAGTTCATCGAGATCGTAGGGTTTGAGGACGTAATCGTCGGCGCCGGCGTCCAGCCCGGCGATGCGCTGGGCCACCGAATCGCGCGCGGTGGCAATCAACACCGGCGTGCGGTCCTTGCGGGCGCGCATGGCGCGCAGCACGTCGATGCCATCCTTGCGCGGCAGGCCCAGGTCGAGCAGCACCAGGTCGTAGTGCTGCGACTGGAGCAAGGCTGTATCGGCCATTTCGCCGTCCTTGACCCAGTCGACCGCGTAGTGCTCGGCCCGGAGCAGGTCAAGCACCACTTCACCGATCATCGTATCGTCTTCTACCAGCAGCAGGCGCATCGTCATTCCATTCTATGAACCGGTCTGGAGCTGCCGGGTATCAGCCGATCCGCACGGGAATGAAGATTCTGTCACCACCGCGCTGGATCAGCAAGGCCACCGACTTGCTGGCCTTGCCCACCATGTCGCGCACCTGGTCGACCGTGGTCACCGGGCGGCCATTCACCGACAGCAGTACGTCGCCTGGCTGCACGCCGGCCGTGGCCGCGGCGCCACCGGCGTCTTCAATCACGAGACCAGACGGGATGCCGGACTGGCGCCGCTCCATCGGGTCGAGCGGACGCAGGGCCAGGCCCAGCTTAGCGCTGTTGTTGGTGCTCGATGCACTGGCCAATTCCGCGGTCGCCGCCTTGTCGCTGGCGTTGCCCAGCACCGCGTTGAGGCGCACGATCTTCCCTTCGCGCCAGACATCCAGCGCGACCTTGTCACCCGGCTTGGCGATCGACAGCATCGCCGGCAAATCGCCGGATGCGACGATCGGCTGGCCGTTCAGTTTGCGCACCACGTCGCCCGACTTGATGCCGGCGCGGTCGGCGGCGCCATTCTTCTCGACGTTCGACACCAGCGCGCCTTCAGGCGACTCGAGCTTGAACGAATCGGCAAAGCCCTGGTTGACTTCCTGGACCGTTACGCCCAGCTTGGCATGCTGCACCTTGCCGGTCGCGACGATCTGGTCCTTGATGCCGGCCGCGACGTCGATCGGAATCGCAAACGACAGGCCCTGGTAGCCACCGGTCTGGCTGTAGATCTGCGAATTGATGCCGACCACTTCGCCGCGGGTGTTAAACAATGGACCGCCCGAGTTGCCGGGGTTGACGGCCACGTCGGTCTGGATGAACGGCACGCTGTCGTCGCCCGGCAGCGAGCGGCCTTTGGCGCTGACCACGCCGGCGGTCACGGTGCTGTCAAGGCCATACGGCGAACCGATCGCCAGCACCCATTCGCCCACTTGCAGCGTCTTCGAATTGCCGATCGGGACCACCGGGAGGTTGTGCGCTTCGATCTTCAGCACGGCGACGTCGGTCTTCGGATCGGAGCCGAGCACTTTGGCCTTGAATTCGCGGCGGTCCTGCAGTTTCACAGTGACCTCGTTCGCGTCGCGCACCACGTGCGCGTTGGTGAGGATGACGCCGTCCGGGCTCACGATGAATCCGGAACCAGCGCCAAAAACGGTACCGCCACCCTGCCCGCCATGCGGATTCTGCGGGGTCTGGAAGCGGCGGAAAAATTCGGAAAACGGATCGTTGTCATCCTGGTCGTCGTCCGCGCTTGGCGTGCGCATGGCAGCGCCGCCTTTCGCGGTGGCGACCACGCGGATATTGACGACAGCCTTGCCGTTGTGCGCCACGATCTGGGTAAAGTCGGGCAGCGCCATGGCCTGCTGCGTACCCGGCGCCACGGTGGTGGCAGGTGCGACGGTGGTAGCTGGCGCGGCCGCACGCACGACGGTTTCCGCCGAGACTGCGTTCTCATGATTGACCGCGATCGCACCAACAGCGCCACCGATGACGCCTGCCGCGCACAGGGCAACCGTCAGGCTTTTTGCCGTGATACCGTGAACTTCGTTAGCCATTGCTGTACTCCTGATGGAAAGGGGGATTCGATGGTTGTATCTTGCGCTGTGCTTCTTAAAACATGCTTAATGGCCCAGGTTAGCGTGGTATGGGTTGCCGCCTGCGCGGCAATGACGTAGCTAATTTTGTTGGCTTTAAAACCGTCATCCTCGCGCAGGCCTCGGCGGCCCCGCGAGGACCCGTACCACGCACGATCAGTGAGTAAATGACGTTCCAAGCAAGCGCAAAAAAAGGCGCCCCAACCACGGGCGCCTTTCTCACTTCACACTACTAAAATTTAAGCGGCTTGACGCTGCTCCAGCGCCTGCACATTCTCGCCACCGTCGATGACGATACGGCGTGGCTTGAGTGCCTCAGGCACTTCACGCACCAGGTCGATGGTCAGCATGCCGTTGTCGAACGATGCCGTGGTGACCTTGACGTGGTTCGCCAGCTGGAAGCGCTGTTCGAAATCGCGCGCTGCAATCCCGCGGTGCAGGAAGGTGCGCTGCGTGTCGTCTTTTTGCTTGCGGCCAGTCACTTGCAGCGAATCGCGCTCGGCGACGATTTCAACTTCGGAGCGGTCGAAACCGGCAATCGCCATCACGATGCGGTACTTGTCTTCGCTGACA
>Ga0265780_10009791_pt1 | contig 11459 bp, 10 predicted proteins | sample P1T30metagenome_FD_192432 | JGI IMG/M metagenome (GOLD analysis project Ga0265780, IMG submission 192432) | Plant litter microbial communities from East Loma Ridge, Irvine, California - P1 T30 | ecosystem: Environmental > Terrestrial > Plant litter > Unclassified | place: USA: California... | reverse complement strand
GATCGGCGCGATCCAGCAGGCCTCGGGCGACGTGCGCGAGATCATCGACACCATCAGCGACATCGCCGGCCAGACCCACCTGCTGGCCTTCAACGCGGCGATCGAGGCGGCGCGCGCGGGCGAACATGGCAAGGGCTTCTCGGTAGTCGCCAACGAGGTGCGCAAGCTGGCCGAGAAATCGGCGCTGGCCGCGCGCGAAATCGCCAAGCTGATCAACGAAACCGTGAACCGGGTAGGCGAGGGTACGCGCCTGTCCGCCGAGGTCGAGAACGCGTTCGGACGCATCGTCGACTCGGTGGGGAAAACCAGCGCATCGATCGGCGGCATCCATGCCTCGACCACGGCCCAGGCCAGCGCCACGCGCAACGCGTCCACGCTCCTGAGCGAACTGGAACAGATCGCCACGGAGCGCTGAGCGATGGCTTCCCTGGAACTCCTGCACCTGGCCGAAGCGGCCATCGGCGCGGTGTGGGTCGGCATTCCCGCCGCCAGCGTGGTGCAGGCGATTGCGCTGCCTTCCGCCTTGGCCCTGCTGCCGCGCCGCCACGGCGCCCTGGCCGGCGTGGCCGAGCACGAAGGGCGGCTGGTGCCGGTGATCGACCTGGCGCGCTGGGTCGATGTCGGCGCCGCGCCTGAAGAACAAGCCGGCCATGCCGCCACGGCGCGCGTGCTGGTGCTGCATGCCGGCGGGCGCACCATCGGCCTGAAGGTCGACACGGTCGGCGGCCTGGTCGAGGTAGAAGCGCAGGCGATCACGCGCCTGCACCACGACGACTGCGACGACGAAGTGTTTCATTGCGTGGTGCGCGAACCGGTGGGCGGGCGCATCCTGAGCCTGCTCGACGTCGACCGCCTGGCAAGCCTGGCCGCGGCCTGGCACCAGGATGCGGCGCTTGCCGATCCGGCTTTCGCTGCCCCGGCGGCAGCGGCCTTGCCGGCACCAACCGTGCGCACTTGTGCGGTGCTGCAGGCGGGTGCGGCGCGCCTGGCGGTGGCGGCCGACGCGCTGACCGAGGTGCTGGTCATGCCGGCGCTGGAAACCCTGGGCGCCGGTTCCGGCATGGCCTATTGCACCTGGCGCGGGCGCCACGTGCCGGTGCTGCCGCATGCGGCGCTGGGGCTGGAGCCGGGGGCGGACGGCGCCGCGCCGGCGCTGCTGGCGGTCATCGAACGCGCCGGGCTGGCGCTGGGCCTGCCGGTGAATGCAGCGCTCGGCCTGCAAGAGCTCGATGCAACGGGGCTGGCGGGGGCTGACGGTGTGCTGTCCGCGCTGTTCGAGCCAGACGGCACGCCCCTGCGCCTGCTCGATGAGGCGCGCCTGTTCGCGCGCTTTTCCGAGGCCGAGTTGAGCCGCGACGCTGTTGTCGCCGCCGCTGTCGTCCGTCCGGGCGCTGGGCGCGATCACGGGCACCGTGCCGCCAATGCGACCGCCTACATCGTGTTCGAGGGGAAGGGCATGTACGCCGCCGCCATCGACAGTGTGGAACGCGTGGTCAGCCTGCGCGAGGCGGTGACCGACGGGAACGGCGCCATGGCCTGGGAAGGCCGCCCGATCCGGCTGCGCGACCTGCGAGCCGGCACGGAGGATGCGGCAGGCGACGTGATGGTGGTGCGCAGCGGCGGCGCACATGTCGGCTATGTGGTGTCGCGCGTGCACTTGCTGGTGCCGGCCGGGGATGGGCGGATCTATCGCATGGGCGGCGCCGGCGCGGGATGGGAGTTCATCGCCACGGGCGGGGAGCATGCTGCGCAGGCGAGTTACCGGATCGTCGAGCTGGGGGAATTGGCGGCCTGAGTGCGCGGCAGTAGCGGGTTACTGCGGAATGCGCGGCTGAGGAATTTCGTGACGGGTGGCGCATAGTTCCACACTCTCGACCGACGAAATTTGCCGGTCGAGGTCGTTGAACGTTCCCATTGAGATGCGGGCCGGCCGCACGTGACGATTGCGCGCCGGCCCTGGTTTTCTTACTTCGCCGCCGCCTCAAACCTGCGGCTCACCTCATCCCAATTGATGATGTTGAAGAACGCCGCAATATAATCGGGCCGGCGGTTCTGGTAGTTCAGGTAGTACGCATGCTCCCACACGTCCAGCCCCAGGATCGGCGTGCCGCCCGACAGCCCGGCGAAGCTGCCCATCTGCGGGTGGTCCTGGTTGGCGCTGCTTTCCACCAGCAGCTTGCCGTCCGACCCCACGGTCAGCCAGGCCCAGCCGCTGCCGAAGCGCGTCTGCGCCGCCTTGGTAAAGGCTTCCTTGAACTTGTCGTAGCCGCCCAGGTCGCGCTCGATGGCTTCGGCAAGCCGGCCCGTCGGCTGGCCGCCACCGCCGGCCTTCAGCACCGTCCAGAACAGCGAGTGGTTCGCATGGCCGCCGCCGTTGTTGCGTACGGCGGTCTGGATCTGCTGGGGCAGGCTGTCGATGCGCGTGATCAGCTCTTCCACCGGCGCGCTGTCGTCGACGCCGGCTTCCTTCAGCGCATTGTTCAGGTTGGTGACATAGGTCTGGTGGTGCTTTGTGTAGTGGATTTCCATCGTGCGCGCATCGAAATGCGGCTCGAGTGCATCGTAAGCGTAAGGCAGAGGTGGCAGTTCATAAGCCATGATCGTTCTCCTTTTCGGTCGATGGACGCCATGCGGACACAGCACATACCGCAGCAGGCACCGGCCTCTTGCCGGCATGTGCAGCAGGGCTGCTGCCCGCATGCAACGTCCGTAAGTGGACATGAGGTCAAGCGCATTCGCCAGCCCGACCTTGTAAGCGTAACCAAGGCCGCGAGACGGGGGCGCGCGGCTGACCAGGAGGTGCGCGCCAGGGCGGTATCGGTGCCGCTCGGTGCCCAGCCGTTCTGCCTGGAGAAAGGCCCGTCGATTTTGTGCGGACTTCGCGGAACCTGAGGGCATCGAACGCGATCTACCACCATGGACTCAGACTTGAACCGCATGCGTCTTACGCGCAGGAAAGGACTGTCATGGCAACCAGGCTTGCGCACCCGCCCTCGATCGAGACCTTGACTCCGTTCCACCGCTCGCACGAGTGCCACACTGCCATTCCTGCCGAGATCGACGGCAATATTCCATCCTGGCTGCGCGGCGAAGTCGTGCGTACCTGCCCGGCCGTGTTCGACGCAGCCGGCTGGCATGCCCAGCACTGGTTCGATGGCCTTGGCATGGTGTACGCCTTCCACATCGGCGATGCGGGCGTCGACTTCCGCTCGCGCCTGCTCGATTCGGAAGCGGCGCGCGATGCCTGGAAGGGCAGGGCCAGGCTGGGCAGCTTCGGCACGCCGACCGTGCGCCCGCTGTGGCAGCGTGTCGTCGAGCCGGTGCCGCGCATCACCGACAACAACAACGTCAACATCACGCGCATCGGCCCGGACCTCGTGGCCATGACCGAAGGCAATCGCCAGCTCATCATCGACGATGCCACGCTCGCCACGGAAGGCCCGGTTCGCTATGCGAGCGACGCGCTGCACGGCGCCATCATGACGGCGCACCCGCACTTCGACGCCGCCCGCGACCGGGTGGTGAACCTTGCCACCGCCTTTGGCATGAACGGCACCATTTCGCTCTACGAGCACGCACCCGGCGCGCGCCGGCGCGAGCGCATCGGCATCTGGGAGACCACGCGTGTTCCTTATGTGCACACCTTCGGGCTGACGCCGAACAATGCGATCCTGGTGGCGCATCCGTTCGCGGTCAAGACCTCCAGGATGCTGTGGTCGAGCAAAGGCTACATCGACCACTTCGACTGGCATCCGGAGGAAGGCACGCATCTCGTCGTCATCGACCGCGACAGCGGCGCCGTACGCGAACATGTGACCGAGCCATTCTTTGCCTTCCATACGGTGAATGCCTTCGAGCGCGGCGACGAAACCGTGCTCGACCTGCTGGCCTATCCCGACGCCGGCATCGTGGACGCCTTGCGCATCGAGCGCATGCTGGCCCGGCTGCCCGACCTCAGGCCCACGCTGCTGCGCATCGTCATGCGCCAGGGCGTGCAGCGGGCAACGGTCGAGAGGCTGGGCGATGCCGGCTGCGAGTTCCCGACCACCAACTACAAGCGCGTCAACGGCCGGCCGTATCGCTACGCCTATGGCGCGGCCAACTGGCCCGAGGGCGACCACGCCTACGCCTCGTCCGTCGTCAAGACCGACCTGGAGACGGGTACGTCGGCCTCGTTCGGCGACGGCGTGCACGTGTTCGGCGAGCCGCTGTTCGTTGCGCGCCCGCATTGCCAGGACGAGGACGACGGCGTGCTGCTTACAGTGGGATCGGCCCGCGATGCGGAGTCGTCGGTGCTGGCCGTGATCGATGCGCGGACCATGACGCCCGTCGCCCGCGCCGTCGTGCCGAGTGCCATTCCTTTTGGCTTCCACGGCTCGTTCGTGCACTGATGTACTTCTACAGTGCTGCGTTGACGCTGCGGGCGGACTTCTCTAAGCTGGAAGTCCGTTCAAGAGGAGGGTGGCCATGATCTTGCGAGAATGGCGAGCTGAAATCCGTCGGCAGGACCGCGACGCCTATGTCGCCTACGTGCGCGACACCGGGCTGGCGGGCTATGCCAGCACACCCGGCAACCTGGGGTCGGCGATTGCCGTGCGCGACCTGGATGCCGGGCGCAGCGAAATCGTCACCTACAGCTACTGGACCTCGCTGGAGGCAATTGCCGCATTTGCCGGCGAGCCGATCGACCGCGCGCGCTACTTCCCGATGGACGAACGGTATCTGCTGACCCGGCCGGAGAAGGTCACCCATTACGACTTGTTGACCGACGGGCTGCCGCGTGCCGTCGCGCAGGGTGGGTAGCCGAAGGGCAGCAGCTGAGCAGGCATGTCACTTGTTGCAGAGTGTTCAACAATCGGCCATCATGGACCGATGTGTTCACTCCTGCGCAAACAGCCATGACCGATCCGCATCCAGCCGTCCCGCACGATAGCAGCATTGCCATCCACAACCGTACGCAAACCGCCGCCTTGCTCGACTTTTCCGAACTGGTCGATGCCATCGCGGTCGCTGCCGAGGAACTCGAGGCCGGCGCCATCCGCAGCCCCGAGCGGCTGGTCGTGCCCCTGGGCGGCGGCGCGGTCATGCTCAGCATGCCTGCTGCGGCGCGGGACATCGCGATCCACAAGCTGGTCAACGTCCATCCCGAGAACAAACGGCGCGGCCTGCCCGCCATCCATGGCGCCGTGACCGTGTGCGACACGGCCACCGGCCAGGTGCAATGCGTGCTCGATGGCCCGGAAGTCACAGGCCGCCGTACGGCTGCCGTCAGCTTGCTGGCGATCCGGAAGTTGCTGCCGCATGCGCCCCGGCAGGTCCTGCTGGTGGGCACCGGCACCCAGGCGCGCTACCACGTGCAGGCCTTGCACGCGCTGTATCCAGAGGCGCAGGTTTGGGTGCAGGCGCGTACGCACGACGCGGCCGGGCGCTTCTGCCATGTGCACCGGGATCTGCATGGCCGCCTGCGCCCGCGCACAACGGATGCTCCCGTATTCGACGTGGTGATCACCCTCACCACCAGCCTGGAGCCGGTGTACGACGAAGCGCCGCGGCCCGGCTGCCTGGTGATCGGCGTCGGCGCCTTTCGACCCGAGATGGCCGAGATCGGCGCGACGACCCTGCACGGCAGCGATTTGTATGCCGACGATCCGCCGGGCGCTCGCCACGAAGCCGGGGACTTGCTGCGCGCCGGCGTCGACTGGTCGCAGGTGCGCTCGCTTGGCGCCTTGCTGCGCGCGCCGGCCGACAGCACGCGTCCGGCAGTCTTCAAGAGCGTCGGCACTGCGGCCTGGGACTTGGCGGCGGCGCGCGTGGCCCTGCGCGGGGCTGGTAAGGATTGGCCAGCTTAGCGTCCAACTGCGGCCCCGGAACTGTCCGCTCCGGTATCCGATCCGCCCGTACTGGTGCTGCCCGAGCTGCCCGAACTGCTCGCGCTTCCCGAGCTCCCTGAGGTCCCTGAGCTGCCCGTTACCAACCCCGCGCCGGTATTGTTGCTGGACGCAGTGTCGGAGCCGGCGCTTCCCGAACTGCCGAAGCTTCCCCCATTGGGCGCGTAGGTGGTCAAACGTGGACAGCTATCGTTGCGACCAAGATTTTTCTCGGCTAACAATGTCGCCATCTTGCTGACGTTCGGGCAAGCGCCCCCATACTTTTCGATTTGCCAGAACACGTTTCTAAGGCGGCAGGCGCCGCTAAAGTCACGTTGCAGGATGGCATTGCGCAACTCGGTGTAGGCGTGCGAAGCCAGGTCCTGGGCAGGACCGCAATCGATCGTAGCCCGCTCCGGCGCCGCAGAAGCCGGTAAGGCGGCGGGGACAGCGAGCAGGAGTTCAACCATCCAGCGCCGGGGGCGCTTCCTGGTGTTCATCTGGGTTCTCCGGTTTCTTGAGCGCATCGTCCAGGCTCGGGAGGTCATAGGGGAGCGGAACTGCGCCTGGTATGGCCTGGTTACTGACGGCTGCAGGCTGGTAGTTATAGGTTCCGCGCGCGTAGATGGCGCTGATGATGACGGCTGCGCCGATGACGATGGCGACGATGCCGGGCGAGTAGGTCACCAGGGCGGCAGTGGTTGTCAGGTCTTTTTCGCGGGCCAGGGAAATGTCGAGCGACGTGGCGCGCTGGTGGGCAAAAAAGGAGACCGCCAGCCCGACGAAGGCGATGGTTCCGCCAATCAGGATCGCAAGGAGGCGCAGCAAACTTCCCGTGATGAGATTCATGCCCGCAAACTGGAACAGGTGATCACGGTCTTCGACTTCGAGCAGGAGCATGGTTTTTCCAACGGCGAAGGCGCTCATGAGGCAAAGCGCACCGATCACCAGCATCAGCCCAACGCTGCAGCCTATCCAGATGCGGCGCTGCCAGAGCGGCGTACCGTCGTGTTTTCCTGGCAGCGTGAGTTGATCTGCGTTGTCCGCCGCCTGATGCGGCATGATCGTGGCGGAAGGCGCCTCGCCGGACGCGTCCGGGACAGAGGCGCGGTCTTGCACGGCGAGTTGATCGTTGGTGCCCATGGTCGCGTTGGTGTTCTCCCGTATTGGACCCCACGAGGCCAGGGAGGTTCGGTCCGGCCAAGCCCAAGGCCTGTGATTTTCTTGTCCATCCCGCCCGGCGGCAAGCAATTCCATCCTTTGGCACAATGGCTGTTCTGCCACTGATATCGGAACGCTCACGTGCCCCACGACTACCACTTCTACGAACCGGCGCGCGGCCACGGCCTGCCGCACGATCCCTTCAACGCTATTATCGGCCCGCGCCCGATCGGCTGGGTTTCCAGCCGCAGCGCAGATGGCATCCTGAACCTGGCGCCCTACAGCTTTTTCAACGCCTTCAATTATGTCCCGCCCATCATCGGCTTCTCCAGCCAGGGCCGCAAGGACACGCTCAACAACATCGAGGCGACCGGCGAATTCGTGTGGAACCTGGCCACGCGCCCGCTGGCCGAGGCCATGAACCTCAGCTGCGCGCCGGCGCCGCCGGAAATCGATGAGTTCGAGCTGGCCGGGCTGACGCCGCAGGCGTCGCAAATCGTCGGCGTGCCGCGCGTTGCGGAGTCGCCGGTCGCCTTCGAGTGCCGCGCCACCCAGATCATTTCGCTCAAGACCGTGGGCGGCAGCGATACCGGTAATTGGCTGGTGCTGGGCGAGGTGGTGGGCGTGCATATCGCGCGGCACCTGCTCAAGGACGGCATCTACGACACCGCCAACGCGCAGCACATCCTGCGCGGCGGCGGGCCGGCCGATTATTTCGAGATCACGCCCGAACAGCTGTTCCGGATGCGGCGGCCGGACTATCCGATCGAGCGCTGAGCTTGTGCACCGGCAGCGCCAGCGTCGCGCGCAGGCCTGGCGCATTGTCGTCGAGCCGCAAGCTCCCGCCATGCAGCCGGGCCACCGCCGACACCACGCTCAAGCCCAGCCCCACGCCCGGCGTGCCTCGGCTGCCGTCCACGCGGTAGAAGCGCTCGACCACCTTCGGCCGTTCGTCCTCGGCAATGCCCGGCCCATTGTCGGCCACGGACAAGGCCAGCACATCGCCCGCTTCGCGCTGCGCCGACACCGCAATCGCGCCATGCTCGGGCGCGTACTTGAGCGCATTTTCGACCAGGTTGCTGAGCGCCTGCGCAATCAGCAGCGGGTCGCCCACGACCGTCAACGCATCGCCGCCGTGGAAGCTCAGGTCGATTTCCTTCAGCTCCGCCACCGGCAGATAGAACTCGGTCACTTCCGCCCCCAGGCGCGCCAGGTCGACCTCCACGAAACCGTTGCGGCGGCTGCCGCTGTCGATTTCGGCCAGGCGCAGCAGGGCCTGGAAAATGCCCATCACGCGGTCGATGTCGGTGATCGCCGCGTCGATCTCCGCAAACGTCTCCTCGGTATCTGGCCGGGTGATCGCCAGTTCCTCGAGCCGCGCGCGCAGTTCGCTCAGCGGCGTGCGCAAATCGTGGGCAATCGAATTCGACACGTCCTGCACGCTTGTGACCAACTGCTCGATCTGGTCGAGCATGCGGTTCACCGTCACGGTCAGCAGGCGTAGCTCCTCGCCGTCGTGCGGCTCGGCTAGGCGGCGCGAGAGCTTGCCTTCGATGATGGCGGCCGTGGTCTGGCTGATGCCCTGGACGCGCTCCAGCAGCGCGCGCCGGATCAGCATGCCGCCCAGGACGGCGCCCACCAGCACCGTCACCGCGCAGGCCAGCAGGCCATACACGAACAGGCGTTCGAGCTCGTCGAAGCGGTTCAGGTTACTGGCCACCAGCAGCCGGTAGCCGCCGGGCAGGGTGACGCGCATGGCCTCGATGCGGCGCGCCTTGCCGTCGACGTGGATGGTGCTGGAGCACAGGCCGTCGCGGTCGGGCAGGCCCTGCGGCCAGGCAGTCAGGTTGCCGGCAATGCGGCTGCCGTCCGGCGCGGCCAGCAGCATGATCTTGCGGACGCCGTCGTTGGTGCCGACCACCTGGCTGTCGATGGCGTTCGCCAGCGCCTGCTCGCCGCTGCGCGTGAACAGGTTGGCCAGGCGCTGAGCGTCCGAGCGCAGCAGTTCGGTGCGCACCTGCTCGACGTTCGTATGCCAGGCATACCACAGCGGCCCGGCGAACATGGCCAGCACCAGTAGGCTGACCACGCCATAGCCGACGGCGATGGTGCGGGCAGAGAAGGTCGGCACCCGGAGTAGGGAGGCCAGGCGCTTGTTCAAGGGAAGGCGGTTCACGGCCGGTCGGTCAGCATGTAGCCCGCGTTGCGCACGGTTTTGAGCAGCGGCGTGGCGAAGGGGGCGTCGATCTTCTGGCGCAGCTTGCTGATGTGGACGTCGATCACATTCGTCTGCGGGTCGAAGTGGTAATCCCACACGTTCTCAAGCAGCATGGTGCGCGTGACCACCTGGTTGGCGTGGCGCAGCAGGTATTCGAGCAGCTTGAATTCGCGCGGCTGCAGGGCGATGGCGGTGCCGGCGCGCGTCACCTTGTGCGCCAGCAGGTCGACGCTCAGGTCGCCCAGCGCCAGCGTGGTATCCGCCGCCTGCACCTGCGAGCGGCGCATCAGCGCGTCCAGGCGCGCCAGCAGTTCGCCGAATGCAAAAGGCTTGACGAGATAGTCGTCGCCGCCGCGCTTCAGGCCGAGGATGCGGTCGTCCACGCCGTCGAGGGCGCTCAGCACCAGGATCGGCACCCGGTTGCCCTGCTGGCGCAAGGCTTCCACGATGGCCAGGCCATCGATGCCGCCGGGGAGCATGCGGTCCATGACGATGGCGTCGTAGGGCTCGCTGACGGCGTGGTACATGCCGTCGCGGCCATTGTCGGCGTGGTCGACCGTGTGGCCGGCCTCAAGCAGGCCTTTGGTGACAAAGCGCGCGACCCGTTCGTTGTCTTCGACTAGCAGCAGTTTCACAGCGTTTCCTTCATGTTCCCGCACATGGCGGGCGCGATGCCGTCATTGTACCGACCCGCATCTCAGAGGGCACCATGGCTGGCCGCCACCTTGTGCTCGTCCGCAGCCGGCGTAGCCGAAACAGCCGCCACCTTGCGCCGCTTGATCGGCCGCGCAATCAGCACGAAGAACAGCGGAATCAGGTAGGTGGCCAGGAAGGTCGCCGCCAGCATGCCGCCGATGACGCCGATGCCGAGCGCGTTCTGGCTGGCGGCGCCGGCGCCGGTGGCAATCGCCAGCGGCAGCACGCCCAGCACGAACGCCATCGAGGTCATGATGATCGGGCGCAGGCGCAGCTTGGCCGACTCCAGCGCCGCCTCCATCACGCCGTAGCCCTGCTGCTGCAGCTCGCGCGCGAATTCCACGATCAGGATCGCGTTCTTGGCCGACAGGCCGATGGTGGTCAACAGCCCCACCTGGAAGAACACGTCGTTCTGCAGGCCAAAGACGGTGGCGGCACCGAGCGCGCCGAGCACGCCGACCGGCACCACCATGATCACCGAGATCGGCACGCTCCAGCTTTCGTACAGCGCGGCCAGGCTGAGGAAGACCACCAGGATCGACAGTGCGTACAGCAGGGGCGCCTGGGCGCCGGCCTGGGATTCCTGCAGCGAGATGCCGCTCCACTCGTAGCCGATACCGGCCGGCAGCTGCTTGGTCAGGCGGTCCATGATCTGCATCGCTTCGCCGCTGCTGGTGCCGGGCGCCGCCTGGCCCAGGATCTCGGCCGACTCGATGCCGTTATAGCGCTGCATCGCCGGCGCGCCCCACGACCACTCGGCTTTCGCAAACGAGGAGAAGGGGACCATCTGGCCGTCGGCATTCCTCACGTGGAGCAGGCGGATATCGTCCGGGTTCATGCGGAAGCGGGCATCGGCCTGGACGTACACGCGCTTGATGCGGTTGTCGGTGTCGAAGAAGTTGTTCACGTACTTCGCGCCCCAGGCCGTCGAGAAGATCTGGTCGACGCTGGACAAACTGACGCCGAGCGCGGCTGCCTTTTCGTGGTCGATCGAAATCTTGTAGGTCGAGCTGTCGGCCTGGCCGGTGAAGCGCACCCGCACCAGCTTCGGTTCCTTCGCCGCCAGCGCCAGCAGCTGGTCGCGCGCCTTGCCCAGCGCTTCGTGGCCGAGGTTGCCGCGGTCCTGCAGCTGCAGCGAGAAGCCGGCGGCCGAGCCCAGGCCGCGGATCGGCGGCGGTTCCACCGGCGTAATGCGTGCACCCTGGAAGTCGCCATAGCGCGCCGCGATCCGGCTGCTCAGGGCTGCCACGCTCAATTCCGCGTCCTTGCGCTCGTCCCAGGTCTTCAGGCGCACGAACAGGCGCCCCTGGTTCTGGCCGCGCGCCGGGTTGTTGGCGCCGATGGTCATGAAGGTGGAATCGACCATCGCCTTTTCGTCGTTCAGCAGGTAGTGGTCGATCTGTTCCAGCACCTTGCCCGTGGTCTCGACCGTGCTGCCGGCCGCCGTTTCCACCTGCACGAACATGTAGCCCTGGTCTTCCTTCGGCAGGAAGCCGCCCGGCAGCCGCATGAACAAT
>Ga0265780_10009790_pt1 | contig 11460 bp, 16 predicted proteins | sample P1T30metagenome_FD_192432 | JGI IMG/M metagenome (GOLD analysis project Ga0265780, IMG submission 192432) | Plant litter microbial communities from East Loma Ridge, Irvine, California - P1 T30 | ecosystem: Environmental > Terrestrial > Plant litter > Unclassified | place: USA: California... | reverse complement strand
CTGGTGCTCACTTCAAGGAGACCGGCCTGAAGACGGCGATCACGCTCGACACCAGCCTGGTCACGGGCGGCTCCAGCCTGGCCGCCGCGAACGCCGATCCAACCCGCCGCCGCGTGCTGGCCCAGGCCCAGGACGCCGAGATCCGGGTCGGTTCCGAGAATGGCACCGCGATCACCCAGGCCAGCAATACCTTCACCGCCATCGATGGCGTCAAGATGACCTTCACCAAGGTCCAGGCCAGCGGCGACACGCCGTTTACGCTCAGCGTCGGCCCGGACGACAAGGCCACCACCGCGAACGTGCAGGCCTTCGTCGACGCCTTCAACAAGCTCAAGTCGGTGCTGAACAAGCTGACCAACGCGGGCGACCCGACCAAGGGCGTGGCCGGCGGCGCCTTCGCCCACGACGGCGGCATCCGCGCCCTGAACGACCGTCTGGCGTCGCTGCTGCGTCCGGGCAGCGGCGACTCGCTGGCCAGCTACGGCATCATCGCCACCCGCAGCGGCACGCTGGAACTGAATGCGGACCGGCTGCTGGCCCAGCTGGCGCGCAATCCGGACGGGCTGGACGCGGCAATCGGCTCGACCGCGGCGGCCAATCCGAGCGGCGTGGCCGGCGCGCTGGACAAGTACCTGCGAACCTGGAGCAACAGCGTCGACGGCCAGATCAAGCTGCGGCGCGAACAGAACACCACCCAGCAGACCCGCCTGACGGACAACGCGGCCAGGCTCGAACTGCAGCACGAGGCCGCCTATCAGCGCTACCTGGCCCAGTTCACCCAGCTGCAGACCATGCAGAACCTGATGAACTATAACGTGACGCTGTTCGACGCCCTGTTCAGCAGCGACAAGGATTAAGCATGTCTTACCAAGAAGCCTACGGCGGCTACCACGCCGTCAACCTGGATGCCCAGACCGCGCGCGCCTCGCCGGTGGAGCTGGTCCTGCTGCTCACCGACGGCCTGCTCGACGAGCTGGCGCGCGCCCGCGCCCACATCGTGGCGCGCCGCTACGAGGCCAAGGCCGCCAGCATCGACAAATGCGTCGAGATCATCAACGGCCTGTCGAGCTCGCTCGACCACGAGGGCGGCGGCGAGACCGTCGCCAACCTGGCCCGCATCTACGATTTCTGCGCCGCCCGCCTGCACGGCGCCGGCATCAAGCTCGACCCGGCCATGGTCGACGAAGTGATCCGCGTCCTGGGCACCATCCGCCAGGGCTGGCAAGGCGTGCAGCAGCGCCATGGATAGGTCGCGCAGCCTCGAACTGATGGCGGCGCGCCTGAGCAGCGCCAGCCTGGGCGCCAAATGGGACCTGCTCGAGCGCGCCGTGGGCGAACTCGGCCCGCAGGTCCAGGCGCTGGCCGCGCACGGACCGTGGAACGCGCCCGAACGCGCCGCCTTGCTGCGCCTGCGCGCCGCCCACGATGCGGCCGCGCATGCGACCGCCGACGCCGCCGCCGGCATGCAGGCGCGGCTCGACGGGATGCGCGACAACAAGGAAGGCTGGATGGCCTATGCCCTCGCGGGCGAACTCGAACCGGGTGACGCTCGATGAATCTTTCCCTGAACAGTGCAATGAATATGGCAATCAACGGCGCTCGTACGCCGGCAGCCGATGCGCCGCCCCTGCCGGGCGTGCTGCCGCACATCGCGGTCGGCGCGCCGACAGTGCCGTTCCAGGACTGGATCGTGGCCGACGCAGCGCCCGTGCCCGCACTCGATGCCGACGCGCCGGTCGATGGCACCGTGCCCACTGGGATCGAGGCCGAACAGCCGGATCCGGCGCTGGCCGCCGAGCAGGCTGTCGTCATCGACGCCGCGCTGGCCGCGATGTCCGCGCCAATGGCGCCGGCCGCCCTGCCCGCCATGATGATGGCGATGCCGGCCGCCAAACAAGGTGCTGCCAACGACAACACCGCGGCCCCTGACCCGGTCGTGGCCTCGGACGGCGCCCCGGCCCCGGTCCTGGCCGCGCCGCCCGCCGCCCCGCGCGCAGCGCTGGAACTGCCAGTGGCGCTTCCGGCCAGCGCCGCCACACGCCCTGCAGCTGCTGCGGCAGCCGCGCCGGCCGCCGCAGCCCCGGATGCCCCGCCCGCCGATGGCGCCGACGCCCCCGCCACCTTCACCACCGCCGGCGTCAGCGCCGGCGCCGCCCAGCCATCGGGCGCACGTGGCGCCGACAGCCTCACCCTGGCCGGCCCGCCGACCGCCTGGCGCCAGAGCCTGCAGGAAGCGCTCGGCGAGCGGCTCCAGCTGCAGCTCGGCCGCGGCGCCGAACAGGCCACGATCCGCCTCGAGCCGCCGATGCTGGGCCGGATCGAGATCTCGGTGCGCCACAGCGGCGGCAACCTCGAAGTGCATATCGCGGCCAGCAACAGCGAAGTGCTGCGCCAGCTGAACACGGTCAGCGACAGCCTGCGCAGCGACCTGGCCGGCCGCCAGTACGCCAGCGTCTCGGTCAATGTCGGCGAGACCCCGCGCGCCCAGGCGGGCAGCCAGGCCGGCCAGCAGCCGTCCGGCCAGCCCGGCGCCGATGCCCAGGGGCGCGGACGCCAGCACGAGGAACAACGGCAGCGTCACCCCGGCCTGGCCCTGAACGACGCCGGCGAGCCCGGTTCCCCTTTTTCAATGACCTGAGCGCTGGATGATGAAAGCAAAACTGATCGTTGCATTTATTGGCGTCGCAGTCGCGGCCGCCGCGGCCGCGGGTGGCGCCATCTGGTACCTGAGCCCGGCCGCTGCGCCCGGCGAGGTCGCCCGGCCGGCCCCGACCTCGAAGCCGACCAAATACGTCACGCTGGACAAGGTGATCGTCATGCTGCGCCGCGCCCCGAACGAGCAGGCCGCCCACTACCTGTCGGTCGACCTGGTGCTGGCCACCACGCCGGGCGACGAGAAACAGGCCAAGGAACAGCTGCCGCTGCTGCGCTCGATCGCCGTCTCGGCGCTGTCGGCGCGCACGCTGGCCGAGGCCTCGGCCATGACAGTCGACGCGTACGCGGCCGAGCTGAACACGGTATTCAACGCCAACTATGAGAAGGAGAACCACATCAAGCCGTTCTCCGAAGTCATGGTCGGCAAGCTGATCATCGAGTGACCCGACACCAGGATGCGGTGACCACGTGGCCTATATGACCGACTACCTCGACGTCGCCGCCGCCGCCGAATACGGCGAGGCGCAGCTGACTGCCGGCATGAGCCAGCGCGACGAGCAGCGCCACCTGGTGGCCTACGCGCCGCTGGTCAAGCGCATCGCGCGCCAGCTCGGCAGCCAGGTATCGGGCGCGCTCGGGCGCGAGGACATGGAACAGATCGGGTTGATGGGACTGCTCGAAGCGCTGCGCCGCTACGGCCAGCCGGACACGGGTTTTTCCAGCTATGCGGCGCTGCGCGTGCGCGGCGCCATCCTGGACGAACTGCGGCGCCAGGACTGGCGGCCGCGCACGGTGCGCCAGGACAGCCACCGCCAGCGCGACGCCCTGCGCGCGCTGACGCGCACCCTGGGCCGCGAGCCGAACGAGCAGGAAGCGGCCCAGGCGCTGGGCCTGGACGCCGCCGGTTATCAGCAGTATCTGCTGCATGAAACCGCCGAAGAGATGCTCAGCTTCGACGAGGTGCTGCAAGAGGCAGTGGGCGAGGCCCGGCATACGCCAGGTCCCGAAGAAGCGTACATGGTGCGGCGCAGCCTGGAGCAGGTGCTCGCCGGCCTCAACGAAAAGGAGCAGCGCGTGATCCAGATGATCTACGAGTTCGAACTGAGCTACAAGGAAATCGCCGCCGTGCTCGACCTGTCCGACGCCCGCGTCTGCCAGCTCAACAAGAGCGCGCTGGCCAAGATGAAGGCCGCGCTGCTGCGCGACTGAACCTGATTTACCTACAGAACGCCAGAAAGGCACTACGTCATGCAGCAATTACTCGGTATCGCCATCGTGCTCGGCGCCGTCTTTGGAGGTTTCTCCATGATGGGTGGCACCTTCTCCGCGATCTTCCACCCGGTCGAGATCCTGATCATCGGCGGCGCCGCCCTGGGCGCCCTGGTGCTGGGCAACCCGCGCCATGTGCTGGCCGAGATGGGCCACCAGCTCAAGAAAGTCGCGGCGCGCAAGAAGCATGATTCCGAATTCCAGCGCCAGCTGCTGCTCTTGATGTACGAGCTGCTGCAGACCGCGGCCGGCGGCCTGAAGGCGCTCGACGCCCACGTCGAGGCGCCCGCCGAAAGCCCGCTGTTCCAACGCTATCCGGCCATCCTCGAAGAACCGAAGCTGCTGGCCTTCATCGTCGACAACTTCCGCCTGATGGCGATGGGCAAGATCAACGCCCACGAGCTCGAAGGCGTGCTGGAGCAGGAACTGGACGCCATCCACGAGGAGCTGACCCAACCCTCGAAGTCGCTGCAAAAGATCGCCGAGGCGATGCCGGGCTTCGGCATCCTGGCCGCGGTGCTGGGCATCGTGATGGCCATGTTCTCGGTCTCGGGCGGCGCCGACTCGGGCGAGATCGCCGAGAAGGTCGGCGCGGCCATGGTCGGCACCTTCATCGGCATCTTCTTCTGCTACGGCGTGCTCGAGCCGCTGGCCAACCTGATGAAGCAGACCGTCAATACCGACGCCTCGACCATGGAGACCGTCAAGGTGGTGCTGTGCACCCACGTGGCCGGCAAGCCGGCCCTGCTGGCGATCGACGCCGGCCGGCGCCTGATCCAGCTCAATACCAAGCCCAGCTTCGCCCAGCTCGAACAGTGGATCAATGCCATGGGCGGCGAAGACGAATCGCAGAACAAGCGGCGCCGCGGCAGCGACCGCATGACGGGATAACACGTGTCGAAACCGAACGACAAGCACGAGTCGACCATCGTCAAGCGCGGTGGCGGCAAGCACCAGCACGAGGAGCACGGCGGCGCCTGGAAAGTCGCGTTCGCCGACTTCTGCCTGGCGCTGATGGCGCTGTTCCTGGTGCTGTGGCTGATCGCCGCGCGCGAGCAGCAGAACCTGAAAGCCATCGTGCGCGACGCCACCGATGCCGGCATGCTCGACGAGCAGGGCCAGAAGCCGGCCATCGCCACCGAACCGAGCGGCAGCCTGATCGAACGCTTCGAAGTGCCGCGCACCGGCAACGCCGGCACCAGTAATCCGGGCGCCCCGAGCGCGCCGCGCACCGCCTATGAAACCCCGGCCGACCTGGCGGCGCTGGCCAAGGCGCTGGGCGAACTGTCGGAAAGCGCCGGCCTGGCCTCGAACCTGGCCACCGTGGTCACGCCCTACGGCCTGCGCGTGATGCTGCACGATACCGACCAGCAGGGCATGTTCATGCGCGGCAGCGCGCTGCCCACCGGCCGCTTCGCGCGCCTGCTGCAGAAGATGGGGCCGCTGTTCGCCCAGATGCGCAACCAGATGCTGATCGTCGGCCATACCGATGCCAGCCGCTATGCCGGCCCGGACACGGGCGGCTACTCGAACTGGGCGCTGTCGACCGACCGCGCGCTGGCCGCGCGCGCCCAGTTGCTGACCGGCGGCATGCACAGCGCCACCATCCTGCAGGTGGTCGGCATGGCCGACCGCGGGCCGCTGCATCCGGACACCCCGCTCGATGGCATGAACCGCCGCATCGAACTGCTGATCCTGACCAGTGCCCAGTCGCGCGCGGTCTCCAGCATGTTCGGCGCGCCCGGCAATGGCGGCGCGGCGCCGGGCAGCGGCGCCACGGTCAGTGTGCCGGACGCCGCCGGCCTGGAAGCGCTGCGCGGCCAACTGCCGAAGACACCATGACGATTCAACCGAAATCCCGAGGACAACGCATGAAAATCAGCGGCACTTCCGTTTCTACCGTGACGCCGGCCGGCACCACGGTCTCCGCGCCGGTCCAGGCCGAGGCGCCGGCGACGCCCGCCGCTGCCCTGCAGTCCGACGTGCTCAAGCCGGCCGCCGACGCGTTGTCTGCCCTGCCCGACTTCGACGCCGCCCGCGTGGCCGAGCTGCGCGCTGCGCTGGCGCGCGGCGAACTGCCGTTCGATGCAGGCCGCCTGGCAGGCCTGATCCAGAAATTCCACGGCGGCAGCTGAATGGCTACCTTTACCCGCCAGCAGGCCAACACCCTCCTGATCGAAGGCGTGCAGCAGGACCTGCAAGACGCCGGCGCCATCCACGCCCTGCTGGAGCAGCAATTCGACGCTGCCGTGCGCCACCGCAGCGCCGACCTGACCGCGCTGGCCGAAGCGCTGGCGCCGCTGCTCGAAACGATGGAGGGACGCCGCCAGCAGCGCGTGACGCTGGTGCGCGCCCTGCTCGGCCCCGACGCCGCGATGGCGCAGTACAGCGCCACCCTGGCCGCCGGCCCGCGCACGGTGTTCGAGGCGGCCTGGGAAGAACTCGAAGGCGTGGTACGCGCCTGCAAGGAAGCGACCAACCGCAACGGCCAGCTGCTGGCCGAACAGTACTCGGTCATGCAGCGCGTGCTGCACGGCGAAGAAGACGTGTATGCGCCACGCTGACCTGACCACCCGCCCGATCGCACCGGCGCTGGCGACCGCGGCGACCCGCCCGACCGCGGCGCTTGGCGGCGGCGACAGCGGCTTCGGGCGCATGTTCAGCGAGGTGCAGGGCGACGTGGCCGCCTACATCCAGAATGGCGACGTCGATGCGGACGCAACGGGCGCGACGGGCGGCCTGAGTGCCGAAGGCGCTCTGCTGCGCGCCCGCGCCAACGGTCTCATCATGGGTGAAACGGAGCACAGCGAGGGCGCCACTGCCGGCACGCCGCAGCAGCAGGCCTTCCTGGACAGCATCGCCCCGTGGGCGCGCCAGGCCGCGCACCAGCTCGGCGTCGCGCCGGAACTGGTGCAGGCCCACGCCGCGCTCGAATCCGGCTGGGGCCAGCGTCCACTGCGCACCGAGGGTGGCGCCAGCAGCCACAATCTGTTCGGGATCAAGGCCGGCGCCGGCTGGAACGGCGCCACGGGCGAGTCCACTACCACCGAATACGTGAACGGCGCCGCGCTCAAGACGCGCGAACGCTTCCGCGCCTATCCGGATGCGGCCAGCGCCTTCCAGGATTACGCTCGCGTGCTGACCGACAATCCGCGCTACCGCGCCGCGCTGGGCACGGGGAACGATGCCCAGGCCTTCGCGCAAGGCCTGGCGCGCGGCGGCTACGCCACCGATCCGGACTACGCCACCAAGCTGGCCCGCATCGCCGGCAGCCTGCAAGGAGACAAGCAGTGAGCGCCTACTCGCCCAGCGGCAGGTCGACCGGCTGCACCGCGCCGGCGCCGAGCACGCGCATGCGCACCACCTGCCCGCTGGCGCTGTTCCTGACCCGCACCACGGCGCCGCGCGCGCCGGCGTCGAGCGCCTCGCCCGCCATGCTCACTTCGATGCCGTCCTGGCGCGCCATCATGGTCACGCCGTCGCCGCGCTTGACCGCGATCGGCGCCACCAGCTGGCCGGCGCGCAAGACTTCGCCCGCGCGCAGGCTGCGCCGGCTCGAGCGCCCAATGGCTTCCTCGGGAACGCCGACCGGGTCGGCAATCGTGCTGATATCGCGCCGTTCGAGCGCCACGTCGGCCTCGCCCAGCGGCGCGTTGGCATTGACCGGCGCCGCCGTCACCGCCACCAGCGCCGAGATGCGCGCGCGTACAGTGAATTCATGGCGCCAGCCGCGCCCGTCGGCGCAGCGCGCCACGAAGCGCATGCGCGCCGGGTTGCGCATATCGAGCGGTTCGACCGCAACCGGCGTCGTACAGGCAGGCGGCGGGCGGCTCGTGAGCACCGTGAGATCGAATGCCGGTTCGCCCAGCCCGGCAGCCGCAGCGTTCTTCTCGAGCTGCTCGCGCGCCGCTTGCTCGACGTCGGCAGAAAGTGTTGTTGCTGCCGAGCTTGCTAATGACAAAACGCAAGCTACAATAAAAAGAGTTGCCGCACGGAAAGCAATCATTGGACAATACGGGTCAGGCGGAAAGACTCATTTTAACCAAACTCATTGCAGTTCATCGGAGAATCGCCATGTCGATTAATTTCAAGGAAGCACTCGGCGCCAGCGCCGACGCGCTTCAGTTGCGCGCTGAACGTACCCGCGTGCTGGCCGCCAACATCGCCAACGAAAGCACGCCGGGCTACACCGCGCGCGACATCGATTTCGCCGCTGCGATGCAGGAGCGGATGGATGGCGACGCCGGCGCGCCGACGCTGTCCGAGGATGGGCCGCTGTACCGCGTGCCCTTCCACCCCAGCGCCGACGGCAATACCGTCGAGATCGGCGTCGAGCAGGCGGCCTTCTCGCAGAACGCCTCCGATTTCCAGACCAGCCTCACCTTCATCAATATGAAGCTGCGCGGCCTGAACAAAGCCATCACCGGCCAATAAGGAACGCCCCATGAGCTTCAAGGATATTTCTCAGATTGCGGGTTCGGCCATGGCGGCCCAGACCGTGCGCATGAACACGATCGCCAGCAACCTGGCCAATGCGAACGCTGTGGCCACCACCGAGGCCGAGGCCTACCGCGCGCGCAAGCCCGTGTTCGCCGCCATGCTCGGTGGCGAAGGCGTGGCCAAGGTGCAGGTGCTGGACGTGGTGCAGTCGAGCGAACCGCTGCGCCGCATGCACGAGCCGGACAATCCGCTGGCCGACGCCGACGGCATGGTGTATTACGCCAACGTCAATGAAGTGGCCGAAATGGCCGACATGATGGCGGCCTCGCGCGCTTTTGAAACGAACGTCGAGGTGATGGGCCGCATCAAGTCGATGCAGGCATCCCTGATCCGCATGGGAGAAAGCTGAGATGGTCACCACCACCAATTCCTTCGGTTTCAGCAGCAATGTCGGAACCACCGGCAGCGGCGCCGTCAGCGCGCCGGTGAGCGAGAACAAGGACATGTTCACCAAGCTGCTGGTGGCCCAGATCCGCAACCAGGATCCGCTGGCGCCGTCCGACCCGGCCACCTTCGTCAACCAGCTGTCGCAGCTGTCGCAGACCGAGGCGCTGGAAAACATGACCAAGACGACCGCCGCCAGCGCCACCATGCTGCAAAGCCTGCAGGTGCTGGCGATGGGCGGCCAGGTCGGCACCGAAGTCTCGGTCGAGACCAGCAAGGTGCAACTGGACGGCAAGAAGATCACCGGCAGCGTGCAGCTGGGCGGCGCCAGCACCCTCAGTCACGTGGTGCTGACCGACGTCACGGGCAAGCAGACCCGGATCGAGCTGCCGCCGCACGCGGCCGGGGCCCAGGCGTTCACGCTCGACCCGGCAGCGCTCGGCCTCCCGGCCGGCAAGTACAGCATCGCGGCCGAAGCCTCGGACGGCACCAAGCCGGCAATCGAGATCAACGGCCGCCTGGACAGCGTGCGCCTGTCGGCCACCGGCGGCATCCTGATGCAGGTGGCCGGCGTCGGCGAAGTCGAGCCGGGCTGGATCACGGGTTTCAACGGCAAGTTAAACGATCAAAGCGCCTCCACCGACCTGGCGTTCACCAACTAGAAGGATTCCCCATGAGCTTCAATATCGCCCTGTCGGGCATCCAGGCCATCAACGAACAGCTGAGCACGCTGTCGAACAATATCGCCAACGCCGGCACCTACGGCTTCAAGAGCAGCCGCGCCAACTTCGCCTCGGTGTACGCCGGCGAGCAGGCCAATGGCGTGCAGGTCTCGTCGCTGACCCAGAACATCGGCCAGAACGGCAGCCTGCAGACCACTGGCCGCGGCCTCGATGCCGCGATCCAGGGCCGCGGCTTCTTCACCAGCCGCGACGCCCAGGGCGTGATTTCGTATTCGCGCGTCGGCATCTTCAGCACCAACGCCGACGGCTTCCTGGTCGACGCCACCGGCAAGAACGTCCAGGGCTATGGCCCGACGGTGGGCGGCGTGATGGGCGCCCTGGGCGACATCGAGATCCCGACCGGCCAGATCCCGGCCGTGGCCACCACCCGCGTGGGCTATACCGGCAATATGTCGAACGACTGGGCGGTCAAGCCGAATGCCGACTTCGACCATACCGACGCCAATACCTACAATATGGTCAAGCAGTCGGTCGTCTACGATTCGCTGGGCACCCAGCACACGGTGTCGCAATACTTCACCAGGACCGATGCCGACACCGTGACGGTGCATTACAGCATCAACGGTGCAGCCCCTGTACCAGCCAATAATTTTGCCATGAACTTCACCAACCTGGGCCAGATCGCGGCCGCCGGGACCGTCGGCCCGACGCTCACGATCCCTGGCGCCGCAACCGGCGCGCAAAATCTGACTTTCAACTTCGATTACACCGGCACCACCAAGTTTGCCGGCGAAGCAACCAATACCACCAACCGTGCGAACGGCTACGCCTCCGGCACCTTCGTCGGCGTGGAGCTGGCCGAAGACGGCTCGATCGTGGCCAAGTACAGCAACGAGCAGCAGCAGGTCGTCGGCACCGTGGCGATCGCCACCTTCCCCGACGAAGGCAGCCTGGTCCCGGCCAGCGAAACCACCTGGATCGCCAACGCCAATTCCGGCGCGCCGCTGTACAGCACCCCGGGCGCGGGCCTGGCCGGCAAGCTGTCCAAGGGCACGCTGGAAGGCTCGAACGTCGACATCACCTCGGAACTGGTCGGCCTCATGACCTCGCAGCGCAACTACCAGGCCAACTCGAAGGTGATCACCGCCGAGAACCAGATGATGCAGTCGCTGATGCAGGCCTTGTAAGCAGACCATGGACAAGCTGATCTTCACCGCCGTCAGCGGCGCCGAACGTACCCTGCGCGCCCAGCAGGTGCGCGCGAACAACCTGGCCAATGCCGACACGGCCGGCTTCCGGGCCAATATCGAACTGGCGTCCGCACAGGCGCTGGCCGGCTACGGCTACGACGACGTGCACCTGTCGCGCAACCAGGCCGACGCGGTCTCGACCCGCGCCGGCGCGGTGCGCGACACCGGCCGCCCGCTCGACGTGGCCCTCAATGGCAACGGCTACCTGGCGGTGGAGGTCGAGGAAGGCGAAGCCTATACCCGCGCCGGCGCGATCGACATTGACGCCAACGGCGCGCTGTCGGTGAATGGCCGGCCGCTGCTGGGCGAAGGCGGGCCGATCGTCTTGCCGCCGCATACCGCGGTCGATATCGCGAACGACGGCACCATCTCGGTGATGCCGGAAGGTGGCACCCTCACGCAGATCATCGACCGGCTGCGCCTGGTGAGCGCCGATGGCGCGGCGCTCACGAAAAACGAGGCCGGCCTGATCGTGCCGCGCGACGGCGAGCCGCTGGCGCAGGATCCGAACGTCACCGTGCGCGGCCGCGCACTCGAGGGCAGCAATGTCTCGGCGGTGGAAGAAATGGTTGCCGTGATGAGCCTGAACCGCAGCTTCGAGCTGCAGATGAAGATGTTCAAGGCCAGCGACAGCATGAACGAGACGGGCAACCGTCTCATTGGCGCGTAATCAGGCGCCACACTCACTCAAGGAGCAACCATGAATCCAGCAATGTGGA
>Ga0265780_10009789_pt1 | contig 11460 bp, 6 predicted proteins | sample P1T30metagenome_FD_192432 | JGI IMG/M metagenome (GOLD analysis project Ga0265780, IMG submission 192432) | Plant litter microbial communities from East Loma Ridge, Irvine, California - P1 T30 | ecosystem: Environmental > Terrestrial > Plant litter > Unclassified | place: USA: California... | reverse complement strand
GTCGTCGCCGCCGACGGCACGTCGCGCCGCCCGGGCGATCCTGGCTCGGGCGCCGATCCGACGGTGCGCGGTCTCCTGCACTGGGCTCCGCTGCACCACGACGGCCACGCCGGACGCCTCGCGACCATGGCCTCCTGGATCGCCGACGCGCGGCCCCGGGCCTTCGTGGTGGACGTGTCCGTCGAGGTCGCCCTGCTGGTGCGCCTCCTCGGCGTCCCCCCGGTGGTCGTCGCGCAGCCCGGCGACCGCTCCGACGGTCCGCACGCGCTCGGCTGGCACGCGGCCGAGCTCGTGCTCGCGCCCTGGGCGGGCGGCCTGCACGCGTCGCCCGCGCTCGACCGTGTCGGCGACCGCGTCCGCACCGTGGGCGGCGTCTCGCGCCACGACGGCAGGGTCGACGGACCGGCGGTGCCCGAGCCGGGGACCGTGCTCGTCCTGGCCGGCGGCGGCGCCGAGGGCCGTGCCGGGCTGGCGCGCCGCGTGGCGGAGGCCGCCGCGGCGACGCCGACCGCGCGGTGGTCGGTGCTCGGCGCGTCGCCCGAGACCTGGACCGACGACCCCTGGCCGCTGATCCGCGCCGCCGAGGTCGTCGTGTCGGCCGCGGGGCAGAACAGCGTGGCCGACCTGGCCGCCGCCTCCTCCCGGGCCCTCGTCGTGCCGCAGCAGCGTCCGTTCGACGAGCAGCACGCCACCGCGCGCCTCCTCGCCGCGCACGGCCTCGCCGTCGTGCCCGGCACGGAGGGAGCCCTCGGAGGCGCCCCCGACGACGGCGCGTCGGCGACGTCCGCGGACGCCTGGCCCGCTGCCGAGGCCTGGCCCGGCCTCCTCGAGCGCGCCCGCGCGCTCTCCCCCGACTGGGACGTCTGGCAGGTCCGGGGCGCGGCCGCCCGTGCCGCCGCCGCCGTCGCCGAGGTGGCCCGGTGACCGCGGCCGGCGCGACGGTGGCCGTGACCCTGTGCTCAGCGGCCCGTCTCGACCACCTCCTGCCGCAGCGGGCTGCCCTGGCGCGCCTCCGTCCCGCGGTGCCCCACGTCGTCGTGTGGCTCGACCCCGAGCCCGCGCCGGACCTGCCCGAGCTGGCCGACGCCCACCTGCTGCACCTGCCCCCGGGACCGGACGGCCTGCGCCTCGCCGCGGGGCGGAACGCCGGGGCGGCCCGCGCCCTCGAGCTCGGGGCCTCCCTGGTGGTGTTCCTCGACGCGGACTGCGTGCCCGGACCGGAGCTCGTCGAGCGGTACGAGTCGGCGGCGGCCCGTCACCCCGGCGCGCTGCTCTGCGGACCGGTGACCTACCTGCCCGAGGGGCACGACGACCTCGACCCTGCGGCGCTCGAGGCGGCCACGCGGCCGCACTCGGCCCGGCCCTCGCCGGCCGACGGCGAGACCGTCGTCGCCGGCCACGACGAGTACCCGCTGTTCTGGTCGTTGTCGTTCGCCCTGTCGGCCGAGACGTGGACGACGAGCGGCGGCTTCGAGCCCGGCTACGAGGGCTACGGCGGCGAGGACACGGACTTCGCCTTCACCGCCCGGTCGCTCGGCCTGCCGCTCGTCTGGGTCGGCGGGGCGCACGCGTACCACCAGTGGCACCCGACGACGTCGCCGCCGTGGCAGCACCTCGACGACATCCTGCGGAACGGCCGGCGCTTCGCCGAGCGGTGGGGCGAGTGGCCCATGGTCGGCTGGCTCGAGGCGTTCCGCCGAGGAGGCGGTGTCCGGCCGACCGAGGACGGCGGCTGGGAGCGCGTCCCCGCCTGAGCGTCCGTGCCGCCGCGTCGACTGCCGTGCGACGGCGTCGTGGCCGGGTCGGGCGGTCGTGTCCCCCGCCGTCGGGTCCCCCGCGTGTACCCCCGTCCAGGGGGCACGGCGCAGGGTGGACGGAGGCCCGGGGCTCCCCCGGCCGCGACGCAAGGAGGAACCATGTACTTCCACGCACAGACCTGGATCAACGACATCGCCGACGGCGAGCCCGACCCCGCGGCGGCGAACGCCCTGCAGGAGGGACTCGGCGGACAGTTCGGCGAGATGCGCACGATGATGCAGTACCTCTTCCAGGCGATGAACTTCCGCGGGCCGGCGGCGAAGCCGTACCGCGACCTCATCCAGGGAGTCGGCACCGAGGAGATCAGCCACGTCGAGCTCATCGGCACCACGATCTCGCGCCTGCTCGACGGCAGCCCGCAGTACACGGGCAAGCTGACCGACCCGCTCGACACTCCCGGTGCGGGCGGCGCCACGCCGCTCGCCATCGCCCTCGACACCGGCAACATCCACCACTACCTCGTGGGCGCCCAGGGCGCGCTGCCGGTCGACTCCGTCGGCAACCCGTGGAGCGGCAGCTACGTCTACAACTCGGGCAACCTGCCGCTCGACCTGCTCTACAACCTCATGCTCGAGTCGACGGGCCGACTGCAGAAGAGCCGCATCTACGAGATGACGGACAACCCGGTCGCCCGCAAGACCGTCGCGTACCTCATCGTGCGCGACCAGGCCCACGAGAACGCGTACGCGAAGGCGCTCGAGACCCTCGGGGTCGACTGGGGCAAGCTGCTGCCGATCCCGAAGACGAACGCCGAGTCGTTCCCCGAGGTGAAGGAGCTCCTGGACCTCGGTCTGCAGAGCAAGCAGTACACGTTCGACCTCGACGGCAAGTCGGAGGCCGGCAAGATCTTCCAGGGCGCCTCGCCCTCCGGCGACGGCACGGACCTCACGTCGACGGAGCAGGCGCCGAAGGGCACGCCGTCGACCATCTCGCCGGAGCGCCTCGAGGAGTTCTCCCCCGGCCTCGACAAGGACCTCCTGGCGCTGATCCAGGAGACGGCCGAGATGGAGCTCGCCGACATCGATGGCTTCTACGGTCCGACCGGCAAGTAGTGCGGGGCGTCGACCCGAACAGAAGAGCCCCGGCAGTGCCGGGGCTCTTCTGGGTCTGTGGGCGATACCGGACTCGAACCGATGACCTCTTCCGTGTGAAGGAAGCGCGCTACCAACTGCGCCAATCGCCCCTGATCGGGACTCGTCAACACTAGTGGATCGAGGGCCCCGGACGCCATTCGAGGGCCGCTCCGTCATCCGCGTGATCGCCCGCCAGAGGGGCTCGAAGACACGAACATCCCTCGATTTGTTTTCTGCCCGGTGTCTGGGTAGTGTTCTTTCTGTTCGCAGGAATGCGAAACGAAATGCGGATGTGGCGCAGTGGTAGCGCATCACCTTGCCAAGGTGAGGGTCGCGAGTTCGAATCTCGTCATCCGCTCGAGTGTAAAGCTCACCAGAGGGAGTCCACCGATGGTGGCTCCCTCTGGGAGTATCTCATGTGGTGGAGTGGCCGAGAGGCGAGGCACCGGCCTGCAAAGCCGTTCACGCGGGTTCAAATCCCGTCTCCACCTCCATGGACCACCCTCTGGGTCTATGATCGTCTTGCCTCATCGGCGAGCACGAAGACAAACTGAACAAGCATGAGCGATTGGCGCAGCGGTAGCGCGCTTCCCTGACACGGAAGAGGTCGCTGGTTCGATCCCAGTATCGCTCACACACACGAAGGCCCCCGAGAGATCGGGGGCCTTCGTCGTATCCGGGCTGAGGTCGAGCCAGAGCCAGGGCCAGGGCCAGGGCCAGGGCCAGAGTTCGAGTTCGAGTTCGAGTTCGAGTCCGAGGTGAGAGGCGCGGGGCCGGATCGCTCTCGCGACCCGGCCCTGCTCCTGTCTGCACCCTCGGCGTGCGTCCTCCGGCGAGGTCAGCCGACCCGACGGCGCGACAGGCGCCGCAGGACGAGTCCGGCCGTCACGAGGCCGGCCGCCGCGAGCACGAGCACCCCTGCCCAGTCCGACCCGGTGAAGGCGAGCGGTCCGCTCGCGGTCGCGGAGGGGCGCGCCGGCCCGTTCCCGACCGAGCCGGCGTCTCCGGGCGTCGCGCCCGGAACCGTCCCGCCGGCCCCGGGGGCGGCCCCGGGGCCCGCCCCCGGGTCGGGCGCCGTGCCGCCACCGGGCGCAGGCGCGGCGACCGCGGTCGTCGAGAACTCGACCCGGGTGGCCTGGCCGACGGACTTGCCGGCCACGGGGACGGTCACGCGACGTGTCGCCTCGTCGTAGGTCCACGAGGCGGCAGGCACGGGCTCGCCGTCCACCCGAACGGTGACGGGACGGTCAGCGTCCGTGAACACAGCCGTCAGCGTGCGCTGCGCGACCTGGCCCGGGAACGAGCCCTCGACCGGCGCCACGTCGAGCGCGCCGCCGTCGACGGACTGCGTGAAGGTCACGGCCGTGGTGGCCGACGCCGTGGTGTCCGTGCTCTCGCCGTCGTCCTCGTAGAGCGAGAACGAGCCGTCCGCCCCGGTCGCCGTCGTGAGCGTCAGCTCCGACAGCGGAGCCGAGTCGTTCGCGACGTCGGAGCTGCGCGTGGCCACGATCCCGCCCGACCGGACGAAGACGGGCATGGCGTCGAGGCCGGTCGTCACGTCGGCGGTGCTGCCGCCGGCGTGGGTCTCGCCGGTGAACCAGTCCGTCCAGTCGCTGCCCGCCGGGAACCACACGCGGGTCGTCGCCGTGTCGCCGGGCTGCGTCGCGGGGGCGACGAGCACGTCCGGCCCGAAGAGGTACTCGCTGCCGGCGGTCGCGTACGCCTCCTGCTGCCCGGGCTCCTCGAGGTAGACGGGCCGGACGACGGGCACGCCCGTGCTCGTCGCCTCGGCGGCGAGCGTGTAGGTGGTGGGCATCAGCCGCTCACGGAGGTTGAGGAACGACGTCGCGGAGGCGTCGGCCGCCTCCCCGTACTGCCACGGCAGACGGTCGCTGTGGTTGCTGTGCAGCCGGTCGATCGGCTGGAACGTGCCGAACTGCACCCACCGTGCGTAGAGGTCGTCGTCGAGCTGCGTGCTCTCGGGCTCCGCGCCCGGGCTCGTGACGCCTCCCGTGTGCCCGCCGATGTCGTGGCTGACCGCCGAGAGCCCCGTCGAGGCGGACTCCCCCGGCGTGTAGCCGACCTGGGCCTGGAGCATCTGCCACGTCGACGTCGTGTCGCCCGTGAAGTGCAGCGTCGTGCGCTTGTCGGCCCAGGGCCCGGTGGGAACGGCCTGCGGGTTGCCGTAGCCGCCCGCGGTGAGGGCGCCGTAGGCCCGCGAGAACGCGAAGCCCCGGCCGTCGACGCGGTCGGCCATGCGCGTCGCGTACTCCTGGTTGATGAACGCGTCGGGGGTCACGCCGGGCAGCGAGTAGCGCGACTCGTCGCTGCAGCACCAGTCCAGCCAGAACGAGTCCACGCCCTGGTCGGCGATGTCGTCGTGCAGGTCGAAGTAGGCCTGCAGCTGGGCCGGGTCGGACCAGTCGAAGAGGAACCGGTCGTCGCCGTCGGGGATGAGCGCCCCGCCCGCGGTGGCCTGCGCCGCGTCGAGCGCGGGGTCGCCGCGGCTGATGCTCGGGTGCACGTTGAGCGTGTTGTGGACGCCCTGCGCCTCGAGGCCGGAGAGGAACCCTGCCATGTCGGGGAACCGGGTCGTGTCGACCGACCAGCCGTTCCACTTGTCGGGTGCCTTGTAGTCGGTGTCGACGGCGAGCACGTCGAGCGGGACGCCCTCCTCCGCGAAGCGGGGCACGATGACGTCCTCGAACTCCGCCTGCGTTCGGTCGTAGTACTCGCTGTACCAGACCCCGTACGCCCAGCGGGGCAGCAGCACCGACGGGCCGGTCAGCGTCGCCAGGTCGCCGAGGGCGGTGCGGGGGGCGTCGCCCGCGGCGAAGAGGTAGCCGTCCTGGCGTACGCCGTCGCCGGGGCGCGGCGACAGCGTCTCGGTGGCCTCGTCGTAGGTCGCCGACGCGCTGTCGTCGAGCAGCGACCAGCCGTCGGCGTACAGCAGCCCGGGGTTCGTGCGGACGGTGCCGTTCGCGGTGTCGAGGTCGCGCCGGTACCCGCCGAGGGCGGCGTGCGGCGCGAGCAGCGGGGTGCCGGGCTCGACGAGGGCGACGGTGTCGACGTTCACGGCGCAGCTCGCGTCGTCGGGGCAGCTGATCGTCACGTCGTCCTCGCCGGCGGCGAGCTGGACGGGCACCTCGACGGTGCGCCAGAAGTCCCAGCCGCTGGTCGGCTCCAGGGGCACGGAGACGGACCCGCCGGAGGCGGTGGTCACCGTCACGGGACGCGCGGTCGGCTGCCCGCTCGCGTACCGCACCTGCAGCACGTGCTCCCCCGCCGTGGGGACGCCTGTGACGTGGGTCGTCTGGGTCGCCCCGCGGACGAGCCCCGCCGCGAACGCCTCGCCCGAGGCGCCGTTGTGGTCGCCCGCGGCGTCGGCGCCGCCGGCGAGCCGGGTCGTCTCGGCCTCGCAGAGGGCGCCGAAGGCGCAGTCCACCGACGTGTCCGTCGCCGACGGCTCGGGGAACACGGCCCCCGGCGCGACGACCGCGACCCCGTCGAGGTTCACGTTGCCGGAGTCGTCGGGCCCGCGGGCGACGACGACGTCGTGCTCCCCGGCGGTGAGCTCGACGCTCGTGCGGGCGAGTGCCCAGTCGTCCCAGCCCGTGGTCGGCGGCAGGGTCACGGTCCGGGCGGCTCCCCCGTCGACGGTCACGCTGAGGGTCCGCGTCGTCACCTGCGCGTCGCCGCCCTGCGAGTTGGCGTAGCGCAGCACCACGTCGCGGGCGCCTGCCTCGTCCGCCGTCACGCGGAAGCTCGCCGCGTCGCCGACGCGCTCGTAGCCGGCGACGAAGCCGTCGCCGGTGGCGCCGGTGTGGTTCGTGGCCGGGGCGAGGCCCGTGAGGTCGAGGGTCTCCGCCTCGCACCGGACGCCGATCTCGCAGGTCGCGACCGCCGCCTCCTGCCAGGGCGCGGCCGTGACGCGCTGACCGGAGTCGAGCGCGAGGCCGAGGGTCAGGGAGTCGGCGTCGAAGCGGCCCGAGCCGATCTCGTAGCGGAGCTGCGCCTCCCCGGTGTCGATGGTGAGCCAGCCGTCCTCACGGGTCGTCGTGAACTCGGTGGGCGCGAACGCGTCGCGGCCCACCGCGTTGAACGTCGCCTCGTCGGTGAAGTCGCCGTCGGGCGCCCACTCCGTGCGGACGAGCGTGGGCGACAGCACCTGGAACCGGGCGTCGCCCTCGACGACGGTCTGTGCGGCCGCGACCTCGCCGGCGGCCGGGGCGGCCTCGGCGGGCGGTGCGCTGCCCAGGGCGGCGAGCCCGGCGAGCAGGCCCGCCGAGAGGATCGAGGTGGTCGCGACGACTCGTCGTCGGGCAGGTGCGCGCATGCAGGGACTCCGTCGTCCGGGGATGGGGGATGCCCCTCCGGGGTACGTCGGGGTACGGATTGCAGCCTGGCGATCTTTGCGCACCCTGTCAAGCACGGGCTCGGAGCCGTCTGGGCGCGCAGGACGGCCCCGGTCGAGGTGACCGGGGCCGTCCTGGCGGTGCGGGCGGCGGAGCCTAGGCGCGCGAGTTCTCGAGCACGTAGCCCTCCTCGCCGTGCAGGGCGAGGTCGATGCCGGCGACCTCGTCCTCGTTCTTGACGCGGAACCCGATCGTCTTGTCGATGACGAAGCCGATCACGAAGGCGAGGACGAACGAGTAGAGCATGACGGCCACGGCCGAGAGCGCCTGGATGCCGAGCTGGCGGAACGAGCCCGAGAAGAGCAGGCCGCTGCCCGTGGCGAAGAACCCGAGGTACAGGGTGCCGATGAGGCCGCCGACGAGGTGGATGCCGACCACGTCGAGCGAGTCGTCGAAGCCGAGCCGGAACTTGAGGTCGATCGCCAGGGCGCAGACGGCGCCGGCCACGACGCCCAGCACGATCGCCCAGAAGGGCGACAGGGCCGCGCAGGCGGGGGTGATGGCGACGAGGCCCGCCACGGCGCCGGAGGCGGCGCCGACCGACGTGGCCTTGCCGTCCTTGATCTTCTCGACGACGAGCCAGCCGAGGATGGCGGCGGCCGGGGCGGCGATCGTGTTGAGGAACGCGAGGGCGGCGACGCCGTCGGCGGCGAGCTCCGAGCCGGCGTTGAAGCCGAACCAGCCGAACCAGAGCAGCCCGGCGCCCAGCAGCACGAAGGGCGGGTTGTGGGGCTTGTCGGCGCCCTTGGCGAAGCCGACGCGCTTGCCGAGCACCAGCGCGAGGGCGAGGGCCGCCGCGCCGGCGTTGATGTGGACGGCCGTGCCGCCCGCGAAGTCGATCACGCCCATGCTCGCGATCCAGCCGCCGTCGACGACCGATCCGTCGTCGCCCAGGGTGAAGTTGAAGACCCAGCTGGCCACGGGGAAGTACACGACCGTCGCCCAGACGCCGGCGAAGACCATCCAGGCCCCGAACTTGGCCCGGTCGGCGATGGCGCCCGAGATCAGGGCCACGGTGATGATGGCGAACGTCGCCTGGAACGCCGCGAAGGCGATCGTCGGGTAGGCGCCCTGGGGGTCGGCGCTCTCGGCGAAGAGGGAGTCGAGGCTGAACATCGACGGGTCGAAGCCGAAGACGCCGTCCCAGCCGATGTAGGTGTCCGTGCCGGCCGGCCCGTCGGGGCCGTTCGAGAACGCGATCGAGTAGCCGTACAGCACCCAGAGGACGCCGATGAGGCCCATGGCCCCGAAGCTCAGCATCATCATGCTGATCACGCTCTTGGCCTTGACGAGGCCTCCGTAGAAGAACGCCAGGCCTGGCGTCATGAGCAGCACGAGCGCCGCGCAGATCAGCATGAAGGCGGTGTTGCCTTGATCCATGGGTGGTACCTCTCGAGTTCGGGAGCCAGGGGCGCACCGGTCCCGATCCGTCCGCGCGGGTGCACGGGCTGTGATCACGGTCCTCGGGCGGTGCGGTCCCCAGTGTCGCGGCGCCTCGTTTCCGACCGGGTGCACCCGTGTTTCGGCGATGTAACAGGACCGGGCCCCGTGTGAACAACGCGTTTCCCGAGCCCGAGGGCCCTGCCTCAGGACGCGGTGAGCGCCACGAGCCTCGACGTCGCCCGGAGGTACTTCTTGCGGTAGCCGCCCGCGAGCATGTCGGCGCCGAACACCTCGTCGAGGGGCGTGCCGTCGGCGATCACGGGGACCTGGGCGTCGTAGAGGCGGTCGACGAAGGCGACGAAGCGCAGGGCGTCGGTCTGGCTCGTGAGGGGCGCGACGCCGCGCAGCGCCACGGCGTCGAGGCCGGCGACGAGCTTGACGTACCGGCTGGGGTGCACGGTCGACAGGTGCTGGACGACGGCGGCGAAGTCGTCCGCCGACACCGTCCCGCCGTGTGCCGCCACGGCCGCGTCCAGGTCGTCGACGACGACGGCCCTCGCCTCGACCTCGCGACGGCGGTAGTCGTTCCCGTCGATGCGCAGGGTGCGGAACCGGTCGGAGAGCCCCTGGATCTCGCGCAGGAAGTCGGCCGCCGCGAACCGCCCCTCCCCCAGGGCCCCCGGCGGCGTGTTCGACGTGGCCGCGATGCGGGTGCCCGCGTCGGCGAGGTCGCCGAGCAGCCGGGTCATCATCATCGTGTCGCCCGGGTCGTCGAGCTCGAACTCGTCGATGCAGACCAGCGCCGCGCCCTCGAGCTGCCCCGCGGCCCCCGCGTAGCCGAGCGCGCCCACGAGCGCCGTGTACTCGATGAACGTGCCGAAGTAGCGGCGCCCGGCCGCGCGGTTGTACGTCGCGGCCAGCAGGTGCGTCTTGCCGACGCCGAAGCCGCCGTCGAGGTACAGGCCGGGAGGCGCCTCCTGCGCGTCGGGTCGACGCCGGAACAGGCCGCGGCGGGCCGGTCGCTCGGCGGCCGCCCAGAACCCGGCCACCGCCTCGACGGCCTCGGCCTGCGACGGGAAGGCGTCGTCCGGACGGTAGTTCTCGAGCGACGCCTCGGCGAACTGGCGGGGCGGGACGAGCTCGGCGACGATCTCCGCGCCCGTGATGGTGGGCGCACGGTCGAGGAGGGACACGACGGGACGGACGGGATCGGTGGGCATCGGTGCGACCTCGCAGGCGTCGGGACGGGCGCCCGCGGGAATGCCGGGGGCACGATGTGTGTCAGAGTCGGAGGGCACCCGGCCGGGGCGCACCGATGGTGCGTAGCCTCGACGGGGCCGCGCGGCGATCCTAGCCGCCGTCCCGACCGCACCGCCCGCACGCCCGCCACGGCACCGTCCGCCGTCGGCGGCGGCGGCACCTGCCCCTCGCGGGGCCGACCCAGGAGGTACAGCAATGGTCGTCGAGCACGACACGTCCGCACGGTTCAGCGAGTACGCGCACCCCGAGCGCCTCGTCAGCACCGACTGGCTGCAGGAGCACCTCGGCACCCCCGGCCTCGTCGTCGTCGAGTCCGACGAGGACGTCCTGCTCTGGGACACCGGCCACATCGCGGGCTCCGTCAAGATCGACTGGCACCTCGACCTCAACGATCCGGTGCAGCGCGACTACGTCGACGGCGAGGCGTTCGCCGCGCTCATGTCGCGCAGCGGCATCGCCCGCGACAGCACCGTCGTCATCTACGGCGACAAGAACAACTGGTGGGCCGCCTACGCGCTGTGGGTCTTCTCGCTCTTCGGCCACGAGGACGTCCGCCTGCTCGACGGCGGGCGGGCAGCCTGGGAGGCGGAGGGCCGCGAGTACACCACCGACGCCCCCGAGCCGGTCGCCACGGACTACCCCGTCGTCGAGCGGGACGACAGCCGCATCCGCGCCTACAAGGACGACGTGCTCGCCCACCTCGGCGCGCCCCTGATCGACGTGCGGTCGCCCGAGGAGTACTCGGGCGAGCGCACCACCGCGCCGGCCTACCCCGAGGAGGGCGCCCTGCGCGCCGGCCACATCCCGTCGGCGCAGAACGTGCCCTGGGGCCGGGCGGCGGCCGAGGACGGCCGGTTCCGCAGCCTGGGCGAGCTCGACGCGATCTACCGCGACGGCGCGGGCCTCGCCGAGGGCGACGACGTCGTCGCGTACTGCCGCATCGGCGAGCGGTCGAGCCACACCTGGTTCGTGCTGCACCACCTGATGGGGTTCGAGAACGTCCGCAACTACGACGGGTCGTGGACCGAGTGGGGCAGCGCCGTCCGCGTGCCGATCGTGCAGGGCTCGGAGCCCGGCACGGTCCCGGGGCGCTGAGCGCCGTGCCGGGCCCGCTGCCGCGCGCCCTCGCCGACACCCGCGAGGACTTCCTGGCGCTCGGCGTCAAGGACCGCCTGCAGCTGCTGCTCGAGTTCTCCGACGAGCTGCCGGCGCTCCCGGCCGAGTACGAGGGCCACCCCGACCTGCTCGAGCGCGTCGAGGAGTGCCAGTCCCCCGTCTTCATCTTCGTCGAGGTGGTGGACGGCGTCGTCACGATGCACGCCACGGCCCCGCGCGAGGCGCCGACGACGCGGGGCTTCGCCTCCATCCTCGCCCAGGGGCTCAACGGCCTCTCCGTCGGCGAGGTGCTGGACGACGTCCCGGACGACTACCCGCAGACCATCGGCCTCGGCGAGGCCGTGAGCCCGCTCCGCGTGCGCGGCATGACGGCGCTGCTCGCCCGGGCGAAGCGC
>Ga0265780_10009788_pt1 | contig 11462 bp, 12 predicted proteins | sample P1T30metagenome_FD_192432 | JGI IMG/M metagenome (GOLD analysis project Ga0265780, IMG submission 192432) | Plant litter microbial communities from East Loma Ridge, Irvine, California - P1 T30 | ecosystem: Environmental > Terrestrial > Plant litter > Unclassified | place: USA: California... | reverse complement strand
GTGCTGATTACCGGCATTTTCTTTCCGAGTTACACCGTCCGGCCTGCTCACTACGAAGAGCTGCGCAAACAAGCCGTCGACACTGGACGCGCAAACCCGTACAACGAAAAGGTCTTCATCACCGCGTCGCTGGCTGAGAAAAAGGGCGACTTGACATCTGGCGCATGGGGCAAAGAGGTGCTCCAGCTGGTCAATCTGCTGGGGCCCGAGAATGTTCACTTGAGCATATACGAAGACAATCCGGATCCGATGACCAAGCAGTCGCTCGCCTCCTTTCGCACCAAAGTAAAATGTGAGACTGTCCGTCTGTCTGGCATGGGCCACTACTGACCAACCAGGCAACTCCACCATCGTCGCCCAAGATCTCGACATCGCCGCGCTTCCCCACATCACACTGCCCAACGGCGAGAAGCGCCTGAAGCGGATCGCTTTCCTTGCCGAGGTGCGAAACCGAGCCATGGACCCCATCGACGAGCACGGCGTAAGGTTTGACAAAATCCTGGTCCTAAACGACGTCAACTTTGACCCGGTCGAGGCTGCCCAGTTGCTCTTCGCGACCAACATCGATTCCACCGGACGAGCCGACTACGCAGCGGCTTGTGCCGTGGACCACATTATGCCCTTCAAGTTCTATGACCGCTTCGCTACCCGCGATTTCGACGGCATGATAACTGGCTTGCCCTTCTTCCCCTGGTTCACCAGCGCAGGTACGGCCACCAGCAGAAACGATGTGCTCGCGGGATCGGATGCAGTGCGCGTGCGCAGCTGCTGGGGCGGCATGGTGGCATTCGAAGCCAAGTGGTTTCAGTCCCAAAACGGAGCAAAGGACAAGGCTTCCAAACCTCGGGCCCAGTCGCCCAATCCCAATTCCTCTCCCCTTCGATTCCGATACGACAACGAAACTTTCTGGGAGGGTTCCGAATGCTGCTTGATCAACGCAGACCTACAGTACCGCATGTCTGGAAAGGGAAGGCCTGCGGAATCCAGGATATACATGAACCCGTTTGTTCGAGTGGCATATGACGAAAAGACCTTGAGCTGGCTTTCCTTTATTCGTCGCCCCGAACGCCTATACGCCCCGATCCACGATATCCTCAATTACTTTGTCGGCTTCCCTGAGAAACAGTCGCGATGGGGTGAAGAGCCAGGCGAGGTCGTGACAGAGCAGGTCTGGGTGTATGACCATCCAGTCGCCGCTTTTTCCAGGAACGCAACCGAAGCCGATCTCTCGGGCCACTACGCCGAGCGGACACGAACGGCGGAACCGGGTGGCTTCTGCACATCACCCAATCTTCTTGTCATCAATGAGAAGCCCGAGCATGGCATTGGTGCGTGGAGCAAGATCATCATCCCGAGGCCTCCTGCCCACTAATTTCTCAACACGGCCATTGACGACAATCTTCCCTTCTCGGTCGCTTCTATATCTAGAGTTTTTTTTCTTCTTCTTCTTAGTTATGCATAGCGGGAACTTTACGGCATACGGAGTTTTGCCCCACTGGGCGTGTTTATCATGGAGTTTTTAATTGCGAGGCACGTCGTCTGACCGCAGTGTGCGCGTCCATCAAAGACGCTTCGAGGAGTCGTCTTCCTATTTTAGAGTCTGATGTGTGTCCGCCGACGGACTGTACTTCCTATCCTTCACCCGTCTCACGACACCTGTTTTATAGGGCCAAAAGAGTGTATAACGATCGCGATCTACCAATGGAATTTCTGACACATGTCATGCATCAAGTTTACCATGCCCACCACCACTCACCCTGTCATCTGAGTTTTGCGCACGCTTATGCCGTCGCCTCTGGTTGGAAATATAGGAATCATTCTCGGCACGCAAAAATCATGGACAAAGACTATGAAAAGATGCCTATCATCCCAACGCAACAATGTCTCAACCACTGTCCCTGATTTCTCGAGTCCACAGCCACAGCCAATGACGCCACGCGTATTTCAGCCCTACGCTGCCAAGCCACTAGCCCGAAACCATTCTTGCTAGGAGCCAACACGGTGCGAAGAGACGCCTCACCTGTTCCATTCTTCTTTGTATGCCCCTACCTTTTTCATTTCTTCACTATTTTGTTATTCATCACACCTTTTGATTGCCCTTTGCATTCGCATACTCTTGATTTCTTAGGAGAGAGCTATAGCAATACACGACGTCATTGCCTGCAAGCCCTACGCAACAAAGAGACATGGTTCTCGATAATGATACGCGTGGGTGGATTATGACGGCCGTCAGCGGCATCGGTATGTGCTTTCCGCGCGAAGTCGCATACACACAAGGTGGGACATTTAAAAAGGCTAACGCGTGATACAGCATGCACGTTTGGAGGTAAGAATCCGACTGCGCAGTTACCGGCGGCCAACTGGGCCCGAGAAATGTTCATGTTTAAGAGCTTGGAAGGCTGACTTGTCATGTAGCATCGATAATATGCGTCGACATTGTCATTCGCTTGTTTCCCGGGAAGAAGAACTTCAAGATCGAGGAGAGTAATGCGTTCTTGTCAACGGGCTTGAGTCTATCTTTCGGCGTCATGGTAACCATTATATTTGCCCAACTGCAACACATTCTTGCTGACGTTTGCTAGATATTCTCGTCATTGTACAGCATGCTGCCGTCTGCGAAGAACTATCTCACAAAAGCCGGCATGACACCAAGGAATGCAATACTAACCTTGATCGGATGCTTTCTGCTCGGTGCTCTCGGCATCTCTGTTCTCTCGGGTATACTGCACAAGTATATCCCACATTCAGTCGTGGATTGCAACGACAAGCATGGCGATGAAGAGCATGGAGAAGTTGAGGATGAGGGCACGCCCGCCCAACAACAACCGATGCTAGAGCATCAACACGCACTACCCCAAGCTGAACTTCATCACGAGCATCCTTCTTATGGCACTAATAGTGAAACTTCCAACCCATCTGCTGCCATTTCCCGCAGACCATCACTCCATCAGACCATCTCATCCAAAATGACACAACTCGTAACCCGGGCGGAAAAGCCCTGCGACCATAACGATAATAGCCAGTGCTACGGCGACCTGTGCGAGATCCGCCCTGCGCGCTTGCAAAGTCGTAAATCCCTCAGCAGCCTCAACGCAGCTAGACCATCCGGCATGAGTAGGAGCCAAACCCTCCAAGTACCCACTGATCGTCGCGCACCCGCACTGGAGGACGTAGACGAATCCTCGCCACTGATGCCCTCGAAATCCACTCCCGCAGCTCTAGACGCCTTGCCCACGAACGAATCCGCTGTTGGAAACGGTCACGCGCAAACGAACGGAAAGCACAAACATAGCCGTAGTTCTTCAGCCTCTTCTTTTGCATCATCATCATCATCATCTCACTCACACCATCATCACGCCCACGAATCCTCGCAACACCACCACCACGTCCCAACAAATGTTTTCCTTTCCCTCGGCCTCCAAACTAGCACAGCCATTGCGCTGCATAAAATCCCCGAAGGCTTCATCACTTACGCTACCAACCACGCAAACCCTACCCTCGGCTTCTCCATCTTCCTCGCCCTCTTCATACACAACATCACAGAGGGTTTCGCACTCGCCCTGCCTCTCTATCTAGCCATCAACTCGCGCTGGAAGGCCATGCTCATCTCAGCCGTCCTCGGCGGCGTGAGTCAGCCACTAGGTGCGGGAGTAGCCGCACTGTGGTTCAAGGTACAGGGTAGGCAGAGACAAGAGGAGGGCGGTATGGATGTGGTGTATGGATGTATGTTTGCTGCTACAGCAGGCATCATGACCATGGTGAGCTTGCAATTGCTGGGCGAGAGTTTGGATTTGACAAAGAGTCGGAGACTGTGTTTTATCTCGGCGTTTGCGGGCATGGGCATACTGGGCTTGAGTAGTGCGCTTACGGCGTGAGATTGAAGCTTGGGCATTGGCAATGTGTTGCATGGCAGGGGAGATTGTATACGGCGTTGGTTTGTTGTTATATCGCGGCTGTGGTCACAAAGGACCAAAATCACACAGCCCATGTAGTTTCGCATATCGAATCGCATTCAAACAAGCACGATAGGGGCGTTTGGAGGGGTTTTTTTCCTCTCCGAATGCGAATCGACTTGTTTACAATGATACAAAGCGCTCTCTACCTAGTACAAGCTTGTTCCTCAAGTAATTCAGTGGCCGTCCCAGCCTTTGTCAATCAAACAATAACCAACGGCCTAGCTAATGACCGCATAGCAAGCGCTGCCACCCATACCACTTCATTACGAGCCCACCCTCTTTCCATCTTTACTCTCGACCCTCAAAGTCTTCGGATCTCCCGGGGTATTCCTCTGTAGGCTGCGCTACAATGTTGTCAACTTCGGCTTTTGCTTCTTCCCAAGCCGCCTTGTTTCGTTTGGCCCAGTCGATATGACATTGTGCGAATTCCATCTAGTAAACGTGGTCAGTTGGAACTACCACCAGTTGAACATGGAGACGCTGCTTACCATGTACCGCCGCAGATCATCCTCCTTTTCACTTTGGAATCTCCGCAGGTCTTTTAGCACGCCGGAACTCGCATCCTTGGTATCTTTCTCAGCCACGGTCAATGCTTGTTCAAGCTGCGATTTGTTAGCGTGTCTTTGACATTCCTTCAGTAAATGTATTGCCTACCTGCACCATGCTGTCCCTTGTCTTGCCAATCTGGTCTCTCCGCGTCTTCTCAGGGTCTACGTCTGCCATGCCCCTAAAAGCGTGCGTAATGGAGCCAAACAGCTTGTTCGTGACAAAGTTGCCACTCGCCGTCTTTTTGTGCAGGGTACTTGGTGGTGAATGGTTACCAGGCGCACCCTGGGCACTCGACGGGGTTTCGCCGTGTGTGGGTGGAAAGTCGGAATCGATTGATGTTCTATCCTCGTCCTGTCGACCGTCTGACTCTGCGCTGCTACGCTGTGAGCTGTTTGACGCTGAGCGATTCCGTGGAGGCATCTGGTTCACGCCACTTAGGTGTTGTTCTAGCCGTTTTGACTCTGCTTCGCTGCGTTCGAGAGACTCGAGGAGGTTGCGCTTCTTCTCAAGTTCGTCTTTTGTCATATCCTCTTGTATGCGCTTGAGAACCCGGTATCTGAGGACGGAACGTACGACGCCGGCGAATTGCGCACTCTCGCGCATGGGCTCGGAGAAGCTTGCACTTAGGGAAGATGATAGTTCGGTGGTTGCAATGTAGGTCGAATCGACGGCTTGTCCAGTCTTTTCTATGGCCGCAGCAAGCGTTTGTGTCTGTTCAGATAGCGAAAAGGCATTGAAGCGAGCACCTAGATCTGCCATGTCCTCTCCCCAGTTCCCAAGATGCATTAACAGCCGCCTATTGACTTTTTCCATCGGGCCTTGTAGCAGATGCTCTAAATCCTTGGATGAGTTCTCAAAACTGACAAAGTATGGGTCCAGCTCTTCCTCTGACATGGCGCGCGTCTCGGGCGGAAAGCGCCCAAAGATTACTGGACCTGGTGTGGTATGTGCGGCTGCCGAAGGCATTGCAGCATTATTCGCTGGCGACACTGGTGTACCTGAGCTGGACGTTGCGCCGCCAGACTTGAGTTTCGCCGAGGAAGAAGGAAGTGGAAGATAGCTGTGTGCTTGAGAAGGGTTCGCGGTATCGAGCGGGGGCGCTTTAAGGATCTGCTTTGGAATGTTGGAGATGGGTGGGCTGTTGAGCACGTCGGCCTGCCAAAGTATGTTAGTTGAATGGGGGAAACAGCTCCATGGCTGAGGAAGCATACCCAGCTCGTATATGGGTCCAGGAACCTCCAGAATACCCCGTCTTCCAGTATGTCCTTCATCTTCCGACACCGGTTCAAGAATACGGCCAGCATGCGCTTGCGCAGCTCTATAATGCCAGCATCTTCTTTTGCCTTTGTAGGCTTTGCAGCGTAGTCGGCCATGGTGTGCTTTTCGGGTATGGGAGGTACAATCAGGGTTGGATGCAGTCTGACAAGTTCGGCGCGCAACGAGGCGAACTCGGAGTATCTGCGCTTTACTTCTAGGCCCTGCTGCCAGTTAGTCACTCCAATCTTTCAGAAAACAAAGCACACATACACCGCAATTGATAGTGTACTGTATGTAGTTGACGCCATCCTTGCCCGCGCTCGTAATCAACACTAGTTGGTCGGGATGTTCGTATAGCCATTGCTCGACGCGCGCATCATAGCCACCCTTCTTCGGCGCCTTGGGGTCCGCGTCTCCTCTATCCTCGTTATAGTCGACATCGCTCATGTCCCGCTGAGAGACATACTCTGGCGACTCTTGTGCGGGGGAAGATGCCTCGGACGGCGGAGTAGCGGGACGGTATGGAACTTTGGTTGTGTCAGCTGGCGATGCTGCCCACTACTTTACACAGCTCATAGAAGCCTTACGGGCAGCGGGTGAGGCTAGACCGGGGATATCTGACGTGTTTGAATCATGGCGGGCAAAGGACCCATATGGATTGTTGTCTTCGTCGTCCCACATGGCGCCGATGGACGGTGCTAGGCTTCGAATGAAGGTATTTGCCAGTGATATCTATACAACAAGGTATAAAGGAGGGTGGTGGCAGCACGCGTGTAGATGTTGCGCGAATCAACCTCAGGCATGTTGAAGCTCCAGGCTCTCGCGGCAGCGGCAGCGACAGTGACGTTGCGCCTGGTCCGTGCCATCGTGCCCGTTTTTATCTTAGCCACAACAACCGCCACGATCCGCGCACTCCTCTCTGCTGACTGCACCACCATCACAGACACTTGCTCGAGTCATGCTGCATTTTACATAGGATACATCTGGAAAACCCAACAAACATAGTGAAGATGAGTGTGCGAACCATACTTCACACCTTGTTTTTGTAGTCACCAGCAACATAGTGCTGCATCACGTCCACTTCCTCGCCTTCTAATACACCACCCGTAATCGTCCCGAGATTCTCGTGGTCAAAGAAGCCTTCATTCTCGGCCAAGTCCTCAAACGCCAAATATCTCTCTGAGCCACTCGGCAACATTTGTACCGGCCATATAACGCATAGTGTATAGTATACCAGGCCGCCCATGGAAAGCGATAGCAAGAACCCAAGCTTGTACATGTTCTTGCTAGTATCGGCAACAGAGTCAGCATCCAATGATCCAGCCACACCGTGGACTGTGAAAGCAACTCCGGCCACCCAAGCTGCGAGCATTCGGAGATTCCAGCCTTTGTAGTAGGCGTACGGACCTTCCGGTGACGAGCTGTACAGCGATGGCACGTGGAAGTTACCCCTTCGTATAAGCCAGTAGTCGATGATCATACATGCGCAGATCGGCATCAAGAAAACCGTGTAGGAGCCCAGGAAGGTCAGAAAGGACTTTGCAGAAGCGATGATTTTCCAAGGAACAAGCAGGGGTGCCAGGATGGCGCAGAGCACTTGTCCTCGAACAATGGTCAGCCAGCGCGGGAAGATTCCTGTGAGATCGGCGCCCACAGGGAGTGAGTTGCTGCCAGCGTTGGTCACGAGCACCGCCAACATCATGCCAAAGGAGGCAAAGACCATCCCCGCGCGAGCCCCGGGCGTCCAGTATTGATCTAGGATAGCCCCGTAAAGGTCCCAGACGTTCCAGTAGCTTTTACCGAGAACTTGGGTTGCCGCTGCCGTAGTCGCCGTACTGAGAAACATGACCAGGACTTTGCTCATCAGGATGCCGATACCCTGGCTCCACGTTACATCGCTGTATGAATGGCCGTAACGCGCTATGTCCGGCTGATTGATCAGAACAGGCGCGAGTGCGCCCATGACGGAGTTGATGGCCTGGATCATGGGCCATATCAGGTCTGAGCCAGAGAGCTGGGTTTGCGCGGTTGTGTAAGAAAATTCTCCAATCTTGCCTCCGTTCGCAGATATCACCCATCCAAGGACGCCAAAGAGGGAGATGGTTGTGTAAACTGCTTTGACTACGAAAAGATGTCGAAGTACGGTGGGATGGATGAACATGACTGGCATTTGGACCTTGTAATGTCAGTTCTCTGGACGATGCCACGCCAAACTGGAGAAAATAGATACGCACCATCCAGAATAGGAAGAAACTCAACAAGTCCCTCGACGTTATACCCGCGCTCTCTGGAAGATGGTTTGGGATGTTATTATATCCATTGCCGAACATGCCGCGCATGAAGACAGTTGTGATGCGCCCTCCGTAGTACGTCTGTGTTGCAAAGTAGATTACTGCAACTATGGCCCGCACCAGAATGTACAAGCTCGCTCCTCTCACCCCCGCAGCGGCGCGGACATAGACCGGAAACCCGATGAAGTACTTTATCGCGCCACGGCTGTTCAGAACCACGAGGACGGTCAGAATGAAAGAGCCTATAATGGCGGCGACCATACCGTGCCACCAGAGGAGGCCAATGGATACAAGGGAGGCACCAAGGTTGTATGACGAGGGGCTGAAGGTCATGGTAAGATAGTACGCAAAGTAATGCTGCCATCTCCATCGCCGGTCCTCTTGTTCGTGTCAGCTGGAGTATGTGTGGGAGAATGGGAGTTGCATGGCTTACCGGGAGGGCTGGGAAGAAGGTCTTTGTTGTATCGCACTTTCCCATGATCGTTCGTTGTCCGCAGCGTCTGTTTGAAAGACGTCGGAGAGCCAACTGCAGCTTTGCTTCGGTGCAAGAAACGCAACATTCCGGACGAGTCGATGATGCTCTGATCATGGACAACCTAACAGCTCCGCCAGATATCCATTCCTTTGGAGCAGTGTCCACGAGGATATATGCAAGCTGTCCCGCCTGGGTGAGATGCTTGTAGCACATCCCGCCAAGCTTCCGCATCACTCGAACAGACCGACGGCGGTGGGAAGACGAGACTGTCAGGCACATGATAAGACGATAACGAAGCGGGAAGAAAGGAGCCGATGGACGGGGCAAGTGAGGGAGTGGGAGTGGAGAAGCGTGGGCTACTAGTGCCATCCAGTGCTAGCGCCGTGCGCGCCTGCGATAACATCAGGAACAGGAAGGTGCGATTGTGGTGACAGAACCTCTTTCCCCTCTTTGCTCTCCTACCCAGTCTACGAACCCCCCGCCTTCGAGCCCGGCCTGTACGGAAATGTGTTGCGGTAATGGCGCGCAATCTCCCTTCTACTCGCTACCCAGACACCTTCCTTGTGTGATATGTACTTCATGAAGTTGCGCAGACTCTCCGACCTGCCTGGCTTTCCTGCTATTCGCGAATGCAGCGGAATCGTCATCATCTTGCCGCCTTCTCGGTACAGGCAATCAAAAGTGTCCTTGAGATACTGTTCGTACACAGCACCAGCCGAGCTCACGAAACCAGGAAGCATGTGAAACTTTCCATCGTTGCCTTTGGTGACTGTTAGCCCATGGTATGCGGGATGGAGGGTATGTTGCTCACAGTCGTAGTTGTATGGCAGCATCAGCAGACCTTCCTTTTCAGCATCAGGAAGCTCCTTCTCCCAGGGAAGATCAATCCAATACGGAGAGTCCTCATTGTAGACCTCAGACGTATACAGCATCTTATGCCCCATCTCCTTCCACATGATCGGAAGTAAACTTGCCGTATTCGGTGTCCCTCTGCCAAAGTACGCTCCAACCGGGAACTCGCCTGTCCACTTTATCAGCTCAGTTCACTCTCACCGCAATACAGTCGTACCAGTAGCCGCCTCCAGCGCTTGGCAAGTCTTCTTGATGTACTTTTTGTCCTCTTCCAACGAATAGTCCCAGATATCGAGCCACCTATATCCATGCGCGCCTATCTCATGGCCATCTCGAACACATGCTTTTGCAAAGCTGGGGTTTCGCTCCATTGCCACTGCAATGGCCCAGACAGTCATGTTCCAGCCAAATTCTTTCATCAGGCGGAGTATGCGCCATGAGCCGCATCGGCTACCGTACTCGTAGTCTTGCTCGCCGTTCAAGTGGCGTTGTTCTTTGCCGCCACCCGATGGACCCTTTTCCCAGAGGTAAGGCTCGCTGGTACCGTCGCCATCTAGGGGGTTGCGCTCGCCGCCCTCTTCGTAGTTGAGGACAAACGACACGGCAATTCGCGCGCCGCTGGGCCACTGCGCATCATGCCCAGCTTCACCGAAGCCTGGGAGGGGGTTCAACAGGTTATAGGGTGCATGGTATAGGATGAAGTACCTTCGAAGTCTCGGGGGAGTTGAAGACTTTCTTCTACGTGAACCATGGTTGCCAAACCAACTGTATGGAAGTTATGACAAGTGATAAACTTCCTGATATAAACAGCATACACTCAAATACACGCGACTATCACCAGATTGACTGCATAAACAATCACAATCTCCCACTTTGCGGGATCGTCTTTTAGGTCAAAATATTGGCCCGAACACGAAACGTAATCAACCACCACACCTGCCTGATTAGACATCGTAACAGTGCCTGGTTAGGTAAAGAGGATGCAATCTTGGCCACACGTTCTGATGATCCATGCTTATCGGAAGTAACCATCCCGACGATCTATCCGGCGTCCCACTAACCCCGCCTTGCCCTTATCGTTCCTTCTTTGGGGTTTGGAGGGGATTACCAGTTCTTATACATACCGAATCTGAACTTTCTACGATGGTGATTAGCGCTACGCTAGGCAAAGGGGATTAAAATGTCTAACAATGGGGTCGGAGAAGGGCCTTGTAGACTTTTGCTGGCTCTTAGGAGGATCGATGAGTTGAGGGTTGACACATTACCCACAACCTTTTAGAAAAAGTGCTTCACTTCTGTGTATATCTAATCAGCTCTCGGTATTGTGCCCTTTTGCTGCTAGCATGTCAGTATTTTCCCTCGACGCGAGCCACGGCAATCCCGTGACCAAGGAAACTTTAGAGGGGCTATGTTCTGAGCTCGGTGTAAGCATAGAGGAAAGTGAAAAGGAGGACTACCGACGGCTACTAGCAGTCTTCCACGATGCCAGTGAGCAGCTGATGGCGTTAGACGGTGAGCTATCATAGTTTCCATTGTTATCGCGAAATACGTACTAAGAAAGAAACCAGACTATGTTTCCCACGTTGACGAGCAGCGTTTTCCGCGTAAAAACATACACTTTCCTGAGAAATCTGAAAATTCTAATGGGGCGTGGGCATGGAAGTGTAGCGTCATCGACCAGCATTCAAAAGGCGACGGTAAACTCCATGGCAAGACATTCGCTCTAAAAGATAACATAGCCGTCAAAGATGTGCCCATGCTGCTCGGTACCAATTTTATCAAAGGCCACGTTCCAAACATTGATGCAACAGTTACCACGCGCATACTAGAAGCCGGTGGCCACATCCTAGGGAAAGCCGTCTGTGAGAACTTGTGTCATTCTGCCACAAGCCACACGTCTGCTACAGGGATAGTCGAAAGTCCATTTGCAAAGGGCTATAGTGCAGGCGGAAGCTCGAGTGGTGCGGGTGTGCTCGTAGCTTTAGGCAAGGTTGATGGAGCCATCGGAGCGGACCAGGGCGGCAGTATTCGTGTACCAGCTGCCAACTGCGGGATTATTGGTTTGAAACCTACATTCGGGCT
>Ga0265780_10009786_pt1 | contig 11464 bp, 7 predicted proteins | sample P1T30metagenome_FD_192432 | JGI IMG/M metagenome (GOLD analysis project Ga0265780, IMG submission 192432) | Plant litter microbial communities from East Loma Ridge, Irvine, California - P1 T30 | ecosystem: Environmental > Terrestrial > Plant litter > Unclassified | place: USA: California... | reverse complement strand
TCTTCCATATCTTCATCTTCGACCTGGGAAGAAGGGGTTTGTGTGAGTTTGGATGAATTGGGACCATCACTCAAAGAAGTAGCTGATGTTTCAGAGAATCGTTTCGAGGGAGGAGTCGAATCCCATCGATCGTTGGATGCGGATGTAGTAGGTGAATTCCAATCGGTATTTGTCGATGCGATAGATGCCCTCGGACCATGACGACCAGTTGGAACATCGTTCCTCGTGACGAGAGTCAAATTGGTGAGATTGAGAGGTAGAGCGAAATCCTCGTCCATCCCCATATCCATCTCTACGCCTTCCTTTTCTTTCACGGCATTTGCCAGTGGTTGGGGTGGCGGCAGACTGGGAGTGGGAGTGGGGCGTATACGTGGAGGAGGAAGTAAAGCCTTCATAGCTGCAGAAGCCTTTATCGTAGCTTCGTCCTCATTGAAATCGAATACATCCAAATCGTCAAGAGCATCAGGACCAGGTTGTATGACAGTAGTAGGTCGAACGAAAAATCGATTGGGCGGTATTACTTTCTTAGGCGTCTTTGCTTTTCCTTTATCGACGTGAATATCCTCATCAAGGTCAAATCCAAGATCATCGAGATCGGCATCAGGCAACGGTTGTCGAGTCGGTAATCCCAGCCCAATACCACCTTTTCCTTTAGTATCCCCTAATCTAATCGTCCCCATTCCAGAGTTCTTCAATTTGGACTTCAAAGTCCCCTCCCAATCCTCCTCGTCTTCGTCATCATCGAAACCATCCATCTCCCCTCCATCCTCCAATTCCACTTTCCGAGTGCTCGGAGCCTTGTCCTTATCTTTCGACTTTGATACCGGTTTCAATTTCAAAGTCCCTCCCCAATCGCCTTCAAAATCCATATCATCCTCCCAAGTCTTTGCCACAGCTTTATTCTTCAATTTGATACTCCCATGCGTAAGAGTCGAAGGTTTGGATTTAGTATTGAGTTTAGTGATCACCCCCACTCCATTCGGACCGGATCCCAGGACTGTTGATTGAAGTCCTCTTCGAGCTTGACTTTGCGGAGGTGGGGCTGAAGAGGAGGGAACGCGAGATTGGTTCTGATCAGAGAATGAATCGGGTAAATCTGGGAAATCGAATGGATCGTCTTCTTCGACTGGCGCGCGAGCTCGACGGGATGGTAGCATATTGAATTAGGCTTGAAGTGATGCGGGTGGGTCGGAGGGACGAGGGGTGATTGGTATATTGGTTGATCGCAAATGAGTGTGAGGGGTCTTCAGGGTGGGCTATCGAGACTTGAGCCGTCGTATAGAGCTGATGGTCGGACTGGTAATAGCTACGTTCCAATCTCGAGACTTACCAAAATTCGAGGTAGATCAGATGGCGTCTCGTGTATCGATATGGATGGTCGACGCAGGTGTGACCTTGGGGACGGACCGATCGGAGTATGGCCGTGATTCTGCTTGTAGATGTATAGAGCAGCTCGTAGTGATCGTAGTGTCGTAGTGTCGTTGAAAATAAAGAGTGTAGTCGTGAATGATGATAAAGTTATACTCGACGTGTAATTATAGTTATTCTTGTAGTCGAGTTGTAGTAATTCGCTCTGAATCTATGCCTCAGATCCAATTCCGTCGGCACGATCACGTTCCCTCTACTCTCCAATTCTATCGCATCCTCCAAGGTGGCAGACTTGGAATGTAATAATATGTTGCTTTCAAGCAGAATAACCGAAGAAGGGGATCCCCTAATCGTAATTAGACCCAATAAACATTCGGGCTTCTCCGCTGGTGTGTCGCTCGTCTAGTCTCAGGTATGACCTGGTATCGAGAGGGTTTGTGAGCGGAACTGTCTCGGATATGCTGTGGTGATGTAGGTAAAGGTATAGGTATAGCAGAGACGAGACAACAAAGCATCAACTCTTGAATTGGAATGAATCAACGCGTCGAGTCAGGCACGGAACAACCTCGAGACGTGGCAGATGCGTTGTTGCTGCATGATTGCGAATTGAAGATATACATGTACATTGGGTCGCGGCTGACGGAGTTCCACATGCATTGGGATATTACGGGACTGATCAATCGAAACGCATGACCCTCAAACCCGCGTGCAGCCCTCTCTGGAGAGACAGTTCCTCCTCGGTCGGCGGAACATAGGGACGATTGCAACTTGGCGAAATATCATCAAATCGATCGTCGGCGATAGTTGATTCGCATCGTTTACAGATAGGGGTCTTGTAATCGGAAAGGATGTAGTGCATGCTCTGCGTGGCTGGATCCCATGTTCCTGGGGCAAAGGAACATTGATTAGATCCGGCATCGAAACAGGACCTGCACTTGGTATGGTCCGGCTGTTTGAAGCGGATCCCTCGCGGACGCTATCCAGCCGTTAGCATCGTGTGTTATATGTACACAAAACCTCACCACAGTGCTGGGGTCCTTTGAAGATCCGACACCGCTTGGATACCCCGATCTTTCCCCCGATTGACGTTGACCCCCGCTGGTTGAAGGGCCAGAAACCATTTGTGATGTCTGTTTACCGTAGCCGGACTGACTTCCCGGGAAGTCATTTCCGCCTTTGGTTCTTCCCTGGAGTAGCCAGAGCGACATCTCGTAGTTAAGCGTACAATAGTCACTCCGAAACCGTTTTTGGGATCGCCGACAGGCCAAGCTTCCAGTCCTGGGACCAAAACCTTGTAGGTTCCATCAGGTAGCATCTATATTACATCATCAGCTTTAGGCTTCTTGATACTGTTGTGCCTTCGCCACTCACCACTGAGTCGCCAATACGCTGAGCACCCCAGATGGTACGATCCGTGGGATTCCCAGTGTTGACATTCCGCGAGCTTGCAGCTTGAGTAAAGTCGGACATGGTTACAAGCCAAAGTTATTGGTAAGTAGTCTCAACAAAACGAATTAAGATAGTGAGGGTTTACTACGGATCGTCGAGCTTTATACCATTTTCCCGCCCCTTTCCCGCTACCTGAGTTGATCTCCGCGATCTTACAATCCTTTCATTCACGGAGCGGGCTCGCTTCTCGACGAAGGCCCTCTCACCTGTCACTTGAAAGCACAATCTCATGAAACTAGGGGTTACAATTTGGATCAACGGATCTTTGCCACTTGCTCCTTTCACGTCAGGCAATTCTGTAATATCCCCTGTGTACCCTTGCAGCCTACGATAATGCTCTTCAGCTTTCGTATAGTGAAAGATCTTGAGTGGTTGTCCATAATTTTCTTCAATTGGTAGGGTATATCGGTTCGGGCCACTGTATCGAATCAAATTTGAGGTCTAGAAAAGAGGAGGAACAGGTGACCAGATACGTGACAGAGCAAGTATCTTCAGGTTATGCGGTATATGTAAGCTACCGCAGTACCTCCCCGTCTCATCGGAGACTATGGGCAGCATCATACCTTCAGCGGAACTTCTCGCTCCTTTCATGGGACGTGAACATGAAACAAACTTCGATCCTCGGGTCCAGAGCCTGACAGGGTGGTTATCCCAGTCCAGTCCAGAAGTCCTTCAATATGTATAAAGCATACCCTTCCTTTGCCTGCCCAGACATGCGCCCTTGACCCAAGCCGCTCGATCCATTGACTGCAGTTCATTGAGCTTGAACGATGTGCCGGCCGTTGAAGGATCTATAGGCCAGTTGAATGAAAGGCATGATCGATGGAGAGTTCTAGCGTATCGATACAACTGCATGATCCGGCCAGTGGCCTGTATAATCTACTTTACTTACCACATGAATGGCATTATATTACACGTGATCCTGAAGATCCCGATGATCTAGACCTCTCTTTCATTTCTACCCCAGGACTATCCGGTCCGTTTACATTGACAACCTCAGTCATATGTGTACCGTCTTCTTTCTCTGGTACTGGCCAAGTCCATCCTGCAGGACTACTTCCCCTCCGACCAATAGGCGTTACGGACCATTTCGGATCTAGCCATCGGCGCATTGACCTAGGTTGCCATGCTGCTGGGATCAAGACAGATACGCCGTATAGTGTCACTGTCACTTTCAATGCTTGGCGTACCAACCCAGTAGGGTCTGGGTGGAGGGTGACGACGCCATAAGTGACACTTGGCCATACCGCTCCCCCAGAAATCGCCATGGTCAGAAGTGATGAAGCGAGTTTGGTGTGATGGCCCTGATTTCGTATTGTCATGGCGAAAAGCAATGGGAAAATTGCTGATTCGAAGAATACCGTTAAAAGTAACATTGCAAGTGGGGCATTACCGCGGGGTAAGACAAGACCAAGGAGGGAAGTGATGAAAGCTCCTCCGATCGAGATGGCCAGTAATATTCGAGGAGGAATACCGAGATAGGCAAAGAACGAGAATAGGAATCGACCAAATGCGAATAAGCCATGTGAGATGGCGCTGTTCCAGAATGAATCGGTTCCTGGTTTGACTGCTTGCATACTTTCGTCCCAGAAGTACGAGACCGATTCTTGTGCACCGACATAGAGGAACATGGCGAGTACACCGGTCGCGAGGGCGAAATGACCCAGCTTGATCTTGTTCCAGATCCTATCGGTCGTTTCTAACCCGGCAAGATCCATTCTTCTAAGTGCCACGGTTTCCAGATCGCTATCGGAAGCTTCGGAGAGCGGGACGTAGAAAAAGACGACGGCGAGAAAGGTGACAAAAAGGGCAACGGCTAGGTAACACCATTTAACCCTGAATAGATCGATTCCCTCGACTCTTTGGAACAGAGCTTTTTGAGCAAGGATCGGCGAGCTGAAACCTCCAATAGCTTGGATACCTTGTGCAAAACACAGTCTCGCTTCGGATAATCGACCAGGGCCGGCGATGGCGATGAATGGATTGGCGGCGATTTCAAGTACACTGAGGCCAGAGGCGATCATGAGGTTCGAAATGAAGAATCCAGCGTATGATCGCAAGACTGATGAAGGCCAGAATGCCATAGCGCCACATGCGTATATTGCCAGGCCAGTCATGAATGCCGCTTTGAATCCAGCACGAGTAAGCACCCAATGACCGATAAGTGGAGGACCGACAAAGTAACCCAACCAGTATGCGTTATGGAGTGCGATAGACCTAGCAGGCGAAATAGAGAGAAGCATGATGATCTCGGCATTAAGTGTACCGAGTAGACCGTAGGCGAACCCCCAAAGAAAGAAAAGAATCGACACTGAAATCAGCCACAACCACTTTGTTCGTGAGGGAATAGGACACACCAAAGAGTATAGGCCACCAAGCTTCCCTCGCTGACAATTCGGTCAAAGGCTTGGTCCCATTCATGTTGACGAAATCAAAGAATGTCTGAGTTGGCTCTTGTGTCGGATCCACACTTGATTTCCTCCTGGACCCAGCAAAGCTCATCATGGTAGCATGTCTTGTGAATTTCCTGCTTAGATTCGTCATTGGCATCTTGGAATCGAGGCTTGCGGTGGGAGGGATCTCGGTAGTGGGCGAGATAAGATCTGGTGGGAAAGCGAGTGGAGCAACGGTACTGGGCAGAACGATATGTCTTGGTGGTGCCGTACTAGTTTGAGGATCTGCCGCTAGCATTTGAAAGAAATCCATTCCATCTTCTTCATCTTCATCCCCTGTTTTTCCTGGGATAGGTGGGGATTCAAGTATAGTCGCCATATTTGGATTCGGCGACATTTTATCCTTGCTCGCCATTTCCGGTGTAACCTGGGTCATTGACATCTGCGATTTGGTCTGTCCACCTCCACCAATGATGCTCAACGACCTCATTCTTCCCCTACTGACAGTCCCTTCCCCTGTTCCATCCCTAGTACCCCTTGATCCGGAACCAGAATGATGAGATATTGAATTCCGATGACTATGAAGTAACATAGGTATTACTTTCATGATCAACGGTTTGAGAACCAAGACACAGCAGCACATCAATCCCACGCTGACTTCCACTGCTGACCACATAAGACTGAAACTTGCGTGGTAAGTGAAATCTCGCGATCTAGCCGCTTCGGCAGTATTGGCTGGTCCGACCGAATCAATCCCTCCATCGCCTGTCTGAGCCAGTACTTCCTCTTTGAGAGCATCTTGGAGGTATGCGATTCGGATAACGTCGACGACCGTAACGAACGCTCCGACCGTGAATGTAGCTACGAGCGCTACTTTTTGGCGGAACTCCAATCTAAGTCGAGTAAGGATCGGCAGTGGTAACAACAGAATGGCGAGGTCGGTAAGGACGTTGATTGGTGCGGAGGATAGGTAGAGGGATACAACATCGATACAAGTCCCTGTATCACGATCGAAAGCGGCTCGGACAGGTCGACACTGAAAGATATTCAGGAAAGTGAGGACTATTCCAGCGGTATTGACAATAGCGAGGGTACCGTAAGATGCGTATCGGAGGAATGGGTGAGCAGCGGCCATGCGAATGTAAAGTAGGAGGATCGCTGTTTTGGTAGCCATTAATGCGGGATTATAGAGGACAGTGAAAGCGTAGAGGGATTTCTTTAGTGTCATGGCATCTTCTGGTCTGATTTCTATTATGTCAGCACCTCGACTCATCTTGGTCTTCAACAGAGGGTAAGAAGACTCACCAGAATCAGGAGCTCCTAAACCAAATTTCGCTCCTACCATAATCGACGTACTCAAACCAATCATCAACACCTAACATCAGACCACCTCCTCAACATACGATTGCCAAACGACTCACCCAGGCGATAATAGTAAATACATCATCCGAGTTGTTCCTCTTGACCACAATCCATTTCGAGGTAATCCTTAATCCAACAAACACGGTCGCCACGACGGCAAGTACGAGTGTGACACTGAAAACGACATCCGCACGACTATGAAGAACCACCTCTGCCATCCTTATCCTTCATCCCTGTAGTCCTGTGTACCGAATTTGTTGGACCAGTCTTGTCGAGAGGTCAATTGTAGATTACCAAGACATGTCAAGTTTTCTGTCTAGTTCAGTTTGAATTGACAAGCTCGTAACCGGTCAAGTGTGGCCCCATCATCAATAGTCATACATCGACCCTTCAGGTTGGTTGGCTCGGGTTCTGGACCCATACCTCTCGCTGGTAGTCGTCACCCTCAGCATACGATCTCAGGGACATAATCGATTATCTGGCGTTAGTCACTTATTCCCGCCGCCCGCTATTTCAGGATCCGTTCAGCGGCAGTGGCGTGAACTGTGGCGTTTCTCGCTGTTCTTGTTATTCCTGTAAGCAATTCCAGCGTTCTACGGGTTTTACACAAGGTTTGGACTTGTTTGTTGTCTTCTGTATTACCCCGAAGCGCTACTGCTTCTTCCGTGTGAACATGCGCACAAGTGTCGCAGATGTAATTTACCATAGCCTGGTCCTGTTCTACGATATCGGCACAGAATCGCCTCCAAGGTCAAGCCATCTCAGAGAGCCAATGTCGACAAGTTGCCATACATTATAATCTACACGCATGCCAGAATCGTTGACCCTCCATGTATTATCGGAGTTGATGCACTTCCCTGCCTTCTCGCGCTTCGACCTTGCGGCGCACCTTCATCCCTGTGACAAGAGAAGCGAAGTGTCCAGCTCTAGCTAAGCCGACGCTTATCTCTAAGCACCCATACTCTTCCTAGACTGTCTTCCTCGTTCTTTTGCGCGCCTTGCTGCTCTCAGTAGATTTCTCAAAGCGATTCGGAGTCGGTCGCCAGTAGGATTTTGTAGGTACCTAGCCATCAGCGCCTATTCTCCTGAAAACCCGATCTGGTGTGAAGAGTAGCCTCCATCAAGTCTTCAAACTCGTGCTTGACCTGAAGGAGAACTCGTTACACTATTGACTCACTCGTGTAATTCGTTCAAGAACACCGCTCGGTCGCTCACAGGAACAACATGCCCAGGTATACCAGCTAACGCCTCTGCAACCCACCCTTCACCTTCAGGTCCACTGACTCCCAGAGTCCCAACTAAAATCCGTTCAATTTCATCCATTGAATCTTCCGGGAAATCCTGTATTAATCCTTGCAAGACCAGCATGACGATTCCTTTCCCGTATTGCTGGAATATCGGATTTAGGCTTGGATTGGGCAGTGATGACGAGAGCTTGGCGAGGACGTCGAGGGAAATACGGACGATGGAGGGTGAAGGGCATGATAAGGCGGAGAGTGTGTGCGAGATGGCGAGGGGTAGAGATGGGAGGGTAAGAGTGAGAGTCGGGATGTGAGTTAGATACGACATCAAAAGATGGGAATAGTCATCCATGACTGATTGTCAGCTTGTGATTCCGTTGTAGTGAAGGTTTTCGAATGGCAAGACATGGCAGGAGCCGTAGGTGTGGCTGAGGTGGCGTGACTTAGGTGTTGCTAGAAGATTTGCACGAAGACTCACCATCAGGCATCTCGACAGCAGTCTTTTCCCCCAATCTCGACGCCAGAGTCCGAGTGACCCTCTCGAACGCCCCACCCAATAATCCAGCAAGAGCCTCCCCTTCGGGTCCTTGACAGCCTGCCCCAAATTTAGCAGCAACTTTGCCAATAATCCATAAATAACAAGCAAATCCAGTTTGTTCGAAACAGCCAGCCATCCTCTCCATTAAAGGTTGTAAGATCGGTTGAAGAGCTTCTGGAGGGAAGAATGCCAAACCGCGTCGAAGGGTTGATGACATTCGGTCGGAGATGAAGTACGTTTTAGCGTGATGACTGAGGAGGGTGTCGAATATGGAGTAGACTGCTTGTGCAGTTGGCAGGCATGATGATGGGAATGGAGAAAGGCTGCGGATTGGGGTTAACAATGAATCGAGCTGTTCCAATGCATCTATACATCAGCTGTCCTCCCCGCCACCAGATATGAAACTTACCAGCAACTTTCATCAATCCATCCTTCCCTTCTGTCGGACTTGCAGCTTGTACTCGTTGCAACAGCGGTTGTGAGAATTGCTGTAATGCCTGAGCCCCTTCTTCCGCAGGCATGCTCGAAACGACATATCCAATAGCTTCCATGACTTCAACCATATCGGCCTGTTCCAATTTATCCCCCACACTCCCGACGAAAGTATGTAATTGAGGCAGAAAGGGGACCAAGTGGGAATGACAATCCTGACACATGAACTTCATCGCCTGTGCCGCTGCTGCCGATACATTTTCATCTGCGATTTCGAATCCTGCAGAAACGTATTGTAACTGAAAAGCGAGATGTGATGGATGTCGATTGATCCATTGTGTATATCGAGAAATGACGAGGATGGCGGCGTATCGAATCCGAGGATGATCGGGTAATCGAGGTAACATCTCCATGATATGAGGAAGCACTTCCTCATCGTCATTATCCACTTCAGCTCCCATGGATCGCATCGAGAATAATGGAGCTTCAATCTCTTGCCATGTCGGTGAAGGTTTCGCGAGGGCGGAAGCGACCATATCGTATGATTTCCGTAAACAAACAGTAGCTCCAAGGACATGACAACAATCCTTCAAGGTATCTCCCATCCGGTGTCTAAACATCCTAAACTCGTCCCTTTCCTGTGCCGTCTGCTGTTCATCATCTCCTGGGAAATGTAGACGACTGATAATGACTGATTGAAGATTTGCGTAGATTGCCAGTATAGGTTGAAATCTAGGATCGGAGGGTGTTCGACCAAGGGCAGTAGCGAGATTATACCAAAAGTTGAATGTGATTTGTACAATCTCCAAATCCTCATAAGCAGCACATTCCGCTACTGCTTCCACTAGCGCCAATAAATCGTCTGGATGCCGAGCAATCAAATCCGTATATGTTTCTCCAGCTTCGCAGAATAAGCGACAATATCCACGTATACGATCAGCATCGTCGGTGTGGTTATGTAATTCCGGCCGTAATGCTACCAGGCGTGGGATGATGAGTTGAATAATGTCGACATTATCGTCAATCTCTTGTGTTTCATGTATGAGGTCACAGAGGAGGTCGACGGCGGAATCGAATAGTTCGTCAGATGAGAGGGACGTGAATACGGTTTCGAATAAGGGTGTTTGGGCGACTTGAGACGGGATGATTTCGCCAGCGGCAAGCCATGATGAGAGTGTTTCGAATATGGCCGTTGTGATTTGTACAGTCAAACCTGATATCAGCTTCCTTTCCCTCTTCCTATCCCAATGACCCACCTTGAGCCTGGATATACATAGCAAGTACACCCAGCACACTCTCTGCGTTCCCACTGATCATATGCGTCAGATTCGTTTGAGCCTGATCGCTCTGGGGTTCAGCACTCTTCTAGTTTCACGCTAAGGTCGAGATATACCGAGATAGCAATCCTTGGATTCCCAGATTCCTCCACTAGACACTTCAAGAAACCCAACAACACACCCACTGTCCTCGCATCACTCCCAAATCGATCAATCATTCCCTGAACTACATTCTCCCATTCAGGCATTTGAATCGCCAGATCACTGAGCGCTAATGATAATTGTGTCGACACTGCTCTCGAGCCCGTAGGGGCATTTGGCGATGTAAGAGCTGTGAGGGATGCTATAAGGGAGTCTCGTAGTGGGGGTAATTGTTCTCGTGGAAGTTGTGACAGGTCGTATGTGATCTGAGCATCAGCTTATCTATTGCCTCCAAGCAGGTGATAGCCCATATCAAATAGTGGTAAGGGAGCCGAGAAAGACAGAAGGGAGACATACCTTTGCTCGGAATGTCTGAGCCGAGAATAACCTCCCTTCCAGTGGTGAATCATTGTCACTCAAGAGCTCATGACATGTCTGCCAAGCTTGTTCCTATCTATCAGTAATCTTTCATCTATCAGGACGACGAGGTACAGCCCCATCGCCTTCAGGCCGATGACCCATGGATGGACATACGCTATGTTGAAATTCCTCCAACCACTCTCCAGCCCTTTTCTTCGCCGCTGGATCTGGATCCACATAGAGCGTTTGTAAGACCGACATGACATGTTGGGATGTACTTGGTCCTGCCCCGTTCGACATCGTGATTGAGAATTGAGAATATAGGAAACGGTACAGATAGATAGATGACTTTGAAGGTATAGGTAGAATCCAGTCGCGTTCAAAGTGGAGGACAGCCACGTGGATAATCGGCGTTATATCTCTATACAAATGCAAGAATACAGTATTGTGGCACTACTACTACTCTTCTATCTATCCTCCATCATTCGTATGATCCCTTCCAATACCTCCTGTGGTCTTTCTTCAGCTACATAATGCCCGCTTTCTAATCCTATACCGACCAATTCTGTTTCATCACCAACGAAGGCTCGCCAGGATTTGGACGCGTCTTTGACGTGACCTAAATTACCCGAGACGACGTATAGCTTCGGAAGCCTGATGACGAGGCCGGCATCGCGGGATTCTCGGTCGTGTTCGAGGTCGATCGTCGCTGCTGCACGATAGTCCTCTACCGTCTAACATTAGGGTCTAACAAGACGACAACACCAAGTGACTGATGACTAATTGGAGTCCTGATTCCGAAGGCCTCGTTTTCACTAGCCCCATCGAGATCAGGCAAATGGTGAAGATAGAGACGGAGGTGGGTCTGGGCAGAACAAGCGAAGAAAGGCTCAAACGACGAAA
>Ga0265780_10009785_pt1 | contig 11464 bp, 11 predicted proteins | sample P1T30metagenome_FD_192432 | JGI IMG/M metagenome (GOLD analysis project Ga0265780, IMG submission 192432) | Plant litter microbial communities from East Loma Ridge, Irvine, California - P1 T30 | ecosystem: Environmental > Terrestrial > Plant litter > Unclassified | place: USA: California... | reverse complement strand
GTGGTCGATTACAGCAGGTTCATGCGCTGGCGGAATTCTTCGCCGCCGGGCAAGTCCTGCACATACCACCCGATGTGCTTGCGGGCGGTGCGCACGCCGACGTACTCGCCATAGAAGGCATAGTGGGCCGGCAGGTGTTCGTTCATCAGGCCGCGTACTTCTTCGACCGTCGGGGCCGGCAAATGCTCCCCGGTGCGCAAATAATGGTCGATCTCGCGGCAGATCCAGGGACGGCCCTGGGCTGCGCGGCCGATCATGACGGCGTCGGCGCCGGTGTAGTCGAGCACGAACTTCGCCTTTTCCGGGGTCGTGATGTCGCCGTTGGCCACTACCGGGATCCCCACCGCCGCCTTGACCGCGCGGATGGTGTCGTACTCGGCGTCGCCCTTGTAGCCGTCGGCGCGGGTGCGGCCGTGCAGGGTCAGCATCTGGATGCCGGCCTGCTCCGCCATGCGGGCAATGGTGAGGGCGTTCTTGTTTTCGCGGTCCCAGCCGGTGCGAAACTTCAGGGTCACCGGCACGTCGACGGCCTCGACCACGGCATGCAGGATGCGCTCGATCAGGTCTTCGTGCTGCAGCAGCGCGGACCCGCACCAGCTGTTGCACACCTTCTTCACCGGGCAGCCCATATTGATGTCGATGATCTGGGCGCCGCGCTCGACGTTGAACTTCGCGCAATCGGCCAGGTCTTTCGGATCGGCGCCGGCGATCTGCACCGCCTTCGGTTCCATTTCCCCCGTGTGGTCGGTGCGGCGTGAAGTCTTTTCGCTAGCCCACAGGCGCGGGTTCGAGGCCGCCATCTCGGACACGGCGTAGCCCGCACCCAGCTGCTTGCACAGCTGCCGGAACGGACGGTCGGTCACCCCGGCCATGGGGGCGACGAAGACATTGTTACGCAGAATATGGGGACCGATTTGCACAGCAGGAATCTTCAAAGTTTCTCGGGGAACCTATTATTTTACCTCAATCGGTGCTCAAATAAACGGCAGAATTTTTTAGGGGTGTTGTGTGTGTGATATTGGCAAGGGGTGATGGGAAGGGGTAGGAGGGGAAGGAGGAGGTGGTGGTGTGCGACGAAATTAGGTTCCGGCCTCCGCCGGAACGACGGTTTTACGGTTAGCGGTGCTGCAATGTTATCCAAGTTTCAAACGCAAACTAAAACAACGTCGTACCGGCGCAGGCCGGTACCCAAGTTCCACACCGAAGCCGCTCACACAAGATCATCCAACACAGCCGGCCGAAGGTGCTCAACCTCCCCCCAACTCACCAGCCGCAACACCCCCTCCTCCACCACAAACCGATTCACACTCGCATTGAGCACCTTGAAATCCCGCGGCGTCTCCAGCGACAACTTTCCTGCCGCCCGATACGCACACTCCAGCACCCCGCCATGCGCCACGAGCGCAATGGTTTTCCCTGCATGCGCCGCCGCCTGCCCCATGATCGCGCCAATCGCCCGGTCATAAAACTGGCGGAAACTCTCGCCCCGGTTCGCCCCCAGCGGCAACACCCCATCGACATCCCGCGCCTGCCATGCCGCGAATTCCAGCGGAAAGCGCGCCGCGATCTCGCTATATAACAAGCCTTCGAAGCCGCCATAGCAGCGCTCGCGCAAGCTCGGATCGGTCTCGACCTCCATGCCGCGCACCTGGGCAATGGCCTCAGCGGTCTGGCGCGCACGCAGCAGGTCGCTGGAAATGACGTAATCGATCTGCTCCGGCGCCAGCGCGGCGCCCAGCAGCGCCGCCTGGCGTGCGCCTTCGGCATTGAGGGCGATGTCGAGATGCCCCTGGAGCCGTTTTTCGGCATTCCAGGCGGTCTCGCCATGGCGAATCAACAAGATGGTCGTGGTCGTGAGATGGTGCGTGTCGTTCGATTGCATGAGGTTCGTTCGCGCCCGAACCTCGGGGCGGTTTATTTGTCCATGGTGGCGGCGATGGCCGGGTTGAGCGAGTACACGCCGAAGGTGCGCGCTTCGTCCAGGATATGGCCGCGGATCGCCAGGCGCAGCTCGGCGCCGGTGAAGCGGCCCACCAGGGGCAGGCGCGGGATGTCGAGTGCGTACAAGGTGAAGACGTAAGTATGCACCCGCTCGTCATTCCACGGTGGGCAGGGGCCGTCGTAGCCGTAATATTCGCCGGCCATGTCCGGGTCGCCCGCGAACCAGCCGGTGTAGTCGTTGACGCCCTGGCGCAGCTGGTGCTCGGTGCCGTTCTTGATGGTGAAGGGCACCAGCGGACCGGGCTTGCCGTGCGGTGTGACCATGTCAGAGAACTTGCCCTCGCTAAGCGACTTGAGGCAGACCGGGATGTCGACCAGCAACCAATGGAAGAAATCGACGCGCGGCAAGGATGCCGGCACGCTGCGCCCTTCCTGGTTGACATCGGTGCCGATCGAGGGCACGTCAGGGTCGTGGCAGATCAGCACCAGCGACTTGGCGCCGGCCGGCACGTCGTCCCAGGCGATGTGCGGGCTGCGATTGCTCGACAGCCTGACGTGGCTGGCCGGGTCGCTGACCGCGAACGCACAATTGTCCGGGATGACCCCGCCTTCAGTAAATGAATCGCTCCAGATGCGCATACGCCCTCCCATTCCCTCTCCTCCTATAGACTCGTGTTCGATATGCAAAATTCAGCGCATTTCAGCGCTGGACACCGACCGGATCAATCTGCAGCCAGAATGTCACCGGCCCGTCGTTGACCAGGCCAACTTTCATGTCGGCGCCGAACTTGCCGGTCTCGACGATGCCATGGCGTTCGCGCGCCTGTCGCACGAAGTAATCGAACAGGCGGCGCCCGTCTTCCGGCGCGGCGGCCGGAGAGAATGAAGGGCGTGTGCCCGACCGGGTGTCGGCCGCGAGGGTGAACTGCGGCACCAGCAGCAGGCCGCCCCGGGTATCGGTGACGCTGCGGTTCATCTTGCCGGCCTCGTCCGAAAACACCCGGTAGCCGAGCAGCTTGTTCAATAGCGCATCGGCCTCGCGCTCGGTGTCGCCCTTTTCGGCGCACACCAGCACCATCAATCCTGCTTCGATCGCGCCGATGCGCTCGCCATCGACGCGCACGCTGGCCTCGCTGACCCGCTGCAGCAGCCCGATCATGCGGCGAGCGTCACGCGGGCGAACTTGCGCTTGCCCACCTGGATGACGAAGGTGCCGGCTTCGACCTGCAAGCCCTTGTCGCTGACCACGGCGCCTTCGATGCGCACGCCGCCCTGGTCGACCATGCGCATTGCTTCCGAGGTCGACGCGCACAGGCCGGCCTGCTTCAGCAGTTGCGCCACGCCCAGCGGCGCACCGGACAGCGTCACTTCAGGCACATCGTCCGGAATCCCGCCCTTCGAGCGGTTGACGAAGTCGGCCAGCGCATCCTCGGCAGCCTGGGCCGAGTGGAAACGTGCAACGATTTCCTTGCCCAGCGCCACTTTCGCATCGCGAGGATTGGCGCCGCCTTCGACCTCGGCCCGCAATGCGGCGATGTCGGCGATCGAGCGGAACGACAGCAAGTCGTAGTACTTCCACATCATGGTGTCCGAGATGCTCATCAGCTTGCCGAACATGGTGTTCGGGGCTTCGGTGATGCCGATGTAGTTGTTCTTGGACTTCGACATCTTGTCGACGCCGTCCAGGCCTTCCAGCAGCGGCATGGTCAGGATGCACTGTTGCTCTTGCCCGTAGTCCTTTTGCAGTTCGCGGCCGACCAGCAGGTTAAATTTCTGGTCGGTACCGCCGAGTTCCAGGTCCGCCTTTAAAGCGACTGAATCATAGCCCTGCATCAAAGGGTAAAGGAACTCATGCACCGCAATCGGAGTCCCACTCTTGTAGCGCTTGGTGAAGTCGTCGCGTTCCATCATGCGGGCCACGGTGTAGCGCGAGGCCAATTGAATCATGCCGCGCGCGCCCAGCGGGTCGCACCACTCGGAGTTGTAGCGGATTTCCGTGCGCGCGGCGTCCAGTACCAGCGAAGCTTGGCGGAAATAGGTCATGGCGTTTTCCTCCACCTGCTCCTTGGTGAGCGGCGGGCGGGTGGCGTTGCGGCCCGACGGGTCGCCGATCATCGACGTGAAGTCGCCGATCAGGAAGATCACCTGGTGGCCGAGGTCTTGCAGCTGGCGCATCTTGTTCAGCACCACGGTGTGGCCAAGGTGCAGGTCGGGCGCGGTCGGGTCCAGGCCGAGCTTGATGCGCAGCGGTGTGCCGCTCTGTTCGGAGCGCGCCAGTTTCTGGGCGAACTCGCTTTCAATCAGGAGCTCGTCGACACCGCGCTTGGCGATCGCAAGCGCCTCTTGCACGGCATCCGTCAGCGGCAGGGGGGCGGAAGGAGAATTCGGGGCGCCCTTACCGGACGAAACTGTGGAGGTCATAAAAATCTTGTAGGAAATTGGCTAAAGAGGTTGTAGGACCACTTCTTTTGGTATAATTCACGATCCTCATCGCGTTGCCTGCAGAAAACTTTGCACAACGATAAGAAGTGAGGGTCCTGAAAGTTCAGCCGCAAATTTTAACTGATTGCATGAACCCTATACAGAAAATCACCCGTCAAAGCCTGCTCCAGCTGGTGCCACGAACCCGCAAGGCGCGTATTGTCAGCGCCGGCGCTGTATTCATGAGCATGTGCGCCTTCGGCGCCATCGGCGTGGCCCCGATCGCATCGGATCCGTCCGATCTTCCGGTCACGTCGATCGAGCAAAACCTGGAACTGCCGAACCTGGCTGACCAGATTGCCGCCCTCCAGCAAAACGAGCAGCAATTCATCCATGAAGAGCGCGTCCGTTCCGGCGACTCCCTTGGTTCCCTCTTCACCCGTCTTGGCGTCGACGACGCCGACGCCCAGAAATTCGTCCGTTCCGACAAAACCGCCCGCCGCCTGCTTTCTCTCAAGAACGGCAAGCGCATCCAGGCGGAAACCGATGAGAATGGCCTGCTGCTGTCGATGCGCGCCACGATCACGGACGGCAAGGGCGGCGAAGCGCGTCAGATCTCGGTCGAGCGCGAAGGCGACAAGTTCGTCTCGCTGGACACCCCGGCCAAGCTGGAGCGCCGCGTCGAGATGCGTTCGCGCGTCATCGCCAACTCGCTGTACTCGGCCACCGACTCCAACGTCGACGGCGGCAGCATGCCGGATTCGGTCGTCAGCCAGATGATCGAGATGTTCTCGACCAACATCGACTTCCGTTCGGACATCAAGCGCGGCGACCGTTTCAATGTCGTGTACGAAACCTTCTGGCTCGATGGCGAACTGGTCAAGACCGGCCGCATCCTGGCTGGCGAGTTCGTCAACCGCGGCGTCGCCTACCAGTCGGTCTGGTTCGAAGATCCGGTCACCAAGCAGGGCGGCTACTACAGCCTGGACGGCAAGGCGCTCAAGAAGGCCTTCCTGAAGTCGCCGCTGCAATTCTCCCGTATCTCCTCCGGTTTCTCGATGCGCGTTCACCCGCTGTCGGGTAAGTGGAAAGCGCACAAGGGCGTCGACTATGCAGCGTCGGCCGGCACCCCGATCCGTGCGGCAGCCGATGGCACCGTCGACTTCGCTGGCAACAGCGGCGGCTACGGCAACCAGGTTGTTCTGAAACACTGGTCCAAGTACAGCACCGCCTACGCCCACATGAGCCGCATCGCGCCGGGCATGCGCAAGGGCGCCAAGATCAGCCAGGGTGACGTCATCGGCTACGTCGGCTCGACCGGCTGGTCGACCGGCCCGCACCTGCACTATGAGTTCCGCGTCGCTGGCGAAGCCCAGAATCCGGACAAGTTCAAGTCGCTGGCCCAGCAACCGCTGACCCCGGCCGAACTGACCCGCTTCCGCATGGCAGCCGCCGAGATGAATCACCGCTTCTCGCTGCTCGCTCCGAGCGGCAACGCGATGGCTGCACGCTAAGCCGTTTCGTTTCCTCAACGCCCCGCCGCATCCTGGATGCCGCGGGGCGTTTTGTTTTGGTGCACTGTACGGAGATAATGCAGAACGGGTTAATTCCAAGCTAGAGCATTTTTCTTGCTATTAAATGGCAATTCCGATGGTAAAGTGATTACTTCACATTACATCTGGGAGGCAATCTTGTTCCGGCTCGTCGCATTATTCCTGCTCGCCCTCTTCGCTGCCCCGGCTAGCGCCCAGCAAGCATTCCCCTTCCACAACACCCCTGGAGCCTACGGCGTCGGCTTCCGTACCGTCGAACAAAGCGACCCGAGCCGCAGCTACAAAGGCAAGCCGCGCCCGATCCAGACCGCGATCTGGTATCCCGCCGTCAAAGGCGGTCAAGCGATGCGCTACGACGACTATCTGCAACTGCTGGGCTGGGACGACGACTTTACGCGCACGCCGGCCGAGCGCGACAAGGTGCTGGCGGAATGGCTCAAGCTCGTCACCTAGGGCAAACCCGCCGGACAGGTCGCCGCGGAACGCCGCGACGGGCGCTGGGCCGTGCGCAACGCCCGGGCGCTACCGGGCAAATTCCCGGTCGTGATCTACTCACCCAGTATCAGCAGCAATGTCTTCGAAAACGTGGAGCTGATGGAATTTCTCGCCAGCCATGGCTACCTCGTGATCGCCAGCCCGGCCCTGGGCCTCGAGACGCGCGCACAAAAGGACGACCTGGCGCATGCCGAAGCCCAGGCGGCCGACATCCGTTTCCTGGTCGGCTATGCGCAGACCTTGCCGCAGGCCGACACCGGCCGCATCGCGGCCGTCGGCTTTTCCTGGGGCGGCATGGCGAACGTGCTGGCCGCCGCGCAGGACGATCGCATCAAGGCTCTGGTCAGCCTGGACGGCACGGTACGCTACCGCCACGCGATGCTGTCGCACGTGCCGTTCCTCCAAACTTACGTACAGCTATCCTAATACTGCTAAAGGCTCGACATAAAGTTGGATTCCTGCTTCGCAGGGACTGGTTTCACCTTGAGCCCAAGCACAAGGCCAGTGCCTTTCCCTCCACAGGCAGTCACGGTGGAACTCACCGCGATGCTTCTCAACTCGCTTCTCGTATGGGGATGCCACCTTTGCCATGACGTCGAATGAATTGAAGCTGCCTTCGTATGACCAGTAAGAGATGAACGAGTTTCGCGCGAACTGTAAAAACCCGCCAAGGAGATCCAATGAAAACCATGTTTGCCCGTATCGGCCTGTCGCTTGCCCTGTTCACGGCCCTGCCCCAGCATGCCTGGGCGGAAGACCCGCTCAAAAGCCGCAAGCAAGTCGAAGCAGTCATCAAAGCCTTTGGCAAGGCGATGGTCGACAAAGACCGGGACGGTTTCCTGCGCCTGTTCCTGCGCGAAGACATTACCTGGGTCGGCGTGTACACGGATGGCAGCGTCGCGCGCTATCGCGCCAGCTTGAAAGATCCGAAGGAAGAGTCACCGAAGACCTCGGGCGGCACGCCGCGCAAGTTCATCGACAAGATCATCAGCGCCCCGGAGGCGCGCACCGAAACCTTCGAGAACGTGCGCATCGATACCGATGGGGAAATGGCACAGGTGCTGTTCGACTACAGCTTCATGATCGGCGACTACCGCAACAACTGGGGCAAGGAAAGCTGGCAGCTGGTGCGCACCGAGAACGGCTGGAAGATCGCCGCGGTGGTGTGGTCGTCGGAGGAGAACCCGGCGCCGCGGCCGGGTATTTGACGGAGCGGGAGGCACCCCATCGAAGGGGCCGCCTCCTGGCGATCAGGCCGCCAGCGCCAGGCGCTTGGCGTCCTGGCCGCGCAGGCGCGGCGCGTGCGCACCTTCGCCGGCTACTTTGAAGGTGCTGACCAGCTCCGCCAGGATCGCCGCCTGATCCTGCATCGACGCAGCAGCAGCCGCTGCTTCCTCGACCAGAGCGGCGTTCTGCTGGGTCACGCCATCCATCTGGGTGATGGCCGCATTCACTTGCTCGATGCCGGTGGCCTGTTCGGCGCTGGCGGAAGTGATCTCGGCCATGACGTCGGTCACCCGGGTGATGCCCTCGACGATTTCCTGCATGGTGGCGCCGGCCTGGTTGACCAGGCGGCCGCCCGCGTCCACTTTGGCGACCGAGTCCATGATCAGGCCACGGATTTCCTTGGCCGCGCCGGCCGAGCGCTGGGCCAGGTTACGCACTTCCGAGGCGACCACGGCGAAGCCGCGGCCCTGCTCGCCGGCACGCGCCGCTTCCACCGCCGCATTGAGCGCGAGGATATTGGTCTGGAAAGCGATGCCGTCGATCACGGCGATGATGTCGCCGATCTTCTTCGACGATTCATTGATCGATTCCATGGTCGACACCACTTCGGACACCACGCTGCCGCCGCGCGCCGCGATCTGCGAAGCCGATTGCGCCAGAGTATTGGCCTGGCGTGCATTGTCGGCATTCTGGCGGACCGAACCGGTCAGTTCTTCCATCGACGACGCCGTCTCTTCCAGCGCGCCGGCCTGCTGCTCGGTGCGCGCCGACAGGTCGAGGTTGCCGGTGGCAATCTGCTGCGAGGCGGTGACGATGGTCTCGGTGCCGGCGCGCACCTGGCTCACGGTCGCCAGCAGGCTGTCGTTCATGCGCTTGAGCGCCATCAGGAGTGCGCCGACTTCGCAACGCGATGATGGCTGGATGTCAGCAGTCAGGTCTCCCGAGGCTACTCGCTGGGCCAGGTCGACTGCATGGTCGAGCGGGCGGGTGATGCTGCGGGTCAGCAGCCAGCCAAATACGGCGCCACAGACCAGGGCCACGATGCCCAGCAGCACGAGCACTTCACGAGCGCTCGTTTGCATGGCGTCGATGCGCTCGTCGGCGGCAGTGAACAGGCTTTCCTGGAAAGCCACCACCGCTTCCACGGTCTGCACGTATTTCTGCATTTCCGGCAGCAGCTTGTCGGCAACGATGGTTTTCAGTTCCGGCGCGTCGCCGTCCAGCATTTCCCGGCGCTTGAACAGGTCGTCACGCACGCTCACATAGCGCTTGCGCTGCTCGGCCACGGCGGCCAACAGGGCCTTGCCCTTTTCGCTGCTGACCCGCGCCTCGAGTTCTTTCTGCAACCGGCTGACTTCGGCGCTGGTCGACTTCATTTCCTTGTCGTAGTAGGCGTCGTCCGCCGGATCGATGCTCTTCGCCTTGGCCAGGGTGCGCACGCTGTTGGTCGCGATGCCTTGCAGCCAGCTGGCTGCCAGCTTGGCCTTGTGATTGGCGTCGGCCATGGTGTTCTTGGCGTCGGCGATGCGATTCAACTGCCACAGTGCCGTTCCCAGCATGATCGTCATCAAAAAGAGCAGGGCCGCGAAGGCGCTGCCAAGACGGGTGCCGATCTTTAAGTTACTGAGGTTCATATTGTTCTCTAATCAAAAAACGGGAGCAAGCTTGGTTTACGACAAGGCACCTAAAGCAACCATGTGTCATGCACCAAACTTTACTATAGAGAATTTTAATTACCCTAGATAAATACACTTTTATGACAGTTTGCTTACCTCGGCATCAACAAAAAGACGTGTATAAACAACGAGTTATTAAAATTTTGCCAGCTAAGTTGGCTGAAAAATATTGCTTGTTAACGTTATGGAATCGGCCTCAGGCCATGAAGTCGAAGGCCGACATCGGTGCCCCCTGCAGCATGCCGAACAGGGAGCTGCCGCCGCTGCCGGCCGCCGAATATTGCTGCATCAACAGCGTCGCCTGGCGGCTCGCCGTCTCGGCAATCAGGGTACGCTTTTCGGCAAGCGACTCCATGTCCTGCTCGAGCGCGTCGGCCTGCTTGTAGAGCGCGCTGCCGGAGGAGAACTGCTGGGCCACTGCGGTCGCGAGCCGGTCGGCCACGCCGTCCTTGCCATTGCTGAAGAACTTGGCGACACGCGCCGGGTCGAGCGCGATGGCAGCGTTCAGCTTGCTCTCGTCGAGCTCCAGCGTGCCGCCGCGGAAGGCCAGGCCCATCTCGGCCAGCGCCTTCGAATCGAGCTCCGCCAGCGCCTTGCCGACCTGGTCCTGCACCTGCTGCACGGCCGCGCGCGCGTCCGCATCCCTGCCGCCGAGTTCGGACAGGCTGGCGTGCATGATGTTGAAGGCCTCGACCACGCCCTTGACGTTGGCGGCGACTGCGTTTGAAGACTGGGTCACCGTCACGTCGCTCTTGCCGGTGGCGACCAGGCTCAGCGAGACGCCGGGAATCGCGCTGTCCACCGTGTTCGTGCTGCTGGTGATGCGCTTGCCGTCGACGGTGAGCTGGGCGTCCTGGGCCGCCACCTGCTGGCGCATGCCGCTCGGCGCGCCCGCTTCGAAGCTGAGCAGGGCCTGCAGCGCGGCGTCGCCCGCCACCTGGATCCGCATGCCGTTGCCCGCACCCGATTTTCCGGACAGGCTCAGCGCATAGCCCTTGCCGTCCGCGATCACCTTGGCGTCCAGCCCGGCTTCGCGCATGGCGGCGGCAATGCCTTCCAGGGTATTGTCCCCTGCACCGATCTTGACCGTCGTCGTGGTCAGCGAAGCGCCCTGGCCCGACTCGATGCGGACCAGGCTGGTCCCGCCGGCGCCGATCGCCGTGTCCTTGCCCGGCAGCGCGCGGCTCGCGAGTTGCTGCGCCTGGGCCAGCTGGGTGACGTCGACGCTGTGCACGCCCGGCGTCGCCGTGCCTGAAGCCAGCCGCGCCTTGACGCCGCTGCCGCTGACGCTTGCCGCCATGTCGAAGGCGCCGGACACCTTGGCGCCGGACGCGGCGAAGCCGTCCAGCGCCTGGGCGATCTTGCCGAGGTTCGAGAGGCGCGCCTCGTCGCGTTTCCACTGGGCGTCGATGCTCTTGAGGGCCGGATTCTGGTTCATCAGCGACTTGGCCGCCGAGGTATACAACTCGGATACCTGGGAACCGGACTGGGTCGCGAACAGGGAAGAGGGAATGGTCGTCATGACGGCAGTATGCCGGCTGCAACCGCCGGTTATTCGGCGAAGAACACCGGTTTTAGCCATTCAGTTTCCGGTTTTGCATGGCGAAACAGTCAAGCTTTCGCTTTTCGCCGCGCCGGTTTAGACTGCGTTGCTGCTCACCTGCTCCCGAGAACCCATCCATGCGCGACACTTCTTCCCTCTACATCGGCCTGATGTCCGGCACCAGCCTCGACGGCGTCGACGGCGTGCTGGCCGACTTCGCCGGCGGCGCCATCGCTACCCTGGCGGCAGCCTTTGCGCCCTTCCCGCCCGCGCTGCGCAGCGAATTAATGGCCCTGCAGGCCGCCAGCGAGAACGAACTCGAGCGCGAAGCGCTGGCCGCCAATGCCCTTGCCCTGTGCTATGCCGACTGCGTGCGCCAGCTGCTGCCGCAGGCCGGCCGCCCGGTCGCGGCGGTGGCCGTACACGGCCAGACCATCCGCCACCGTCCCGAGCTCGGCTTCACGCGCCAGACCAACAACCCTGCCCTGCTGGCGGAATTGACCGGCATCGACGTCATCGCCGACTTCCGCAGCCGCGACGTCGCCGCCGGCGGCCAGGGCGCACCGCTGGTGCCGGCCTTCCACGAGGCTGCCTTCGGCAAGCCGGGC
>Ga0265780_10009782_pt1 | contig 11465 bp, 11 predicted proteins | sample P1T30metagenome_FD_192432 | JGI IMG/M metagenome (GOLD analysis project Ga0265780, IMG submission 192432) | Plant litter microbial communities from East Loma Ridge, Irvine, California - P1 T30 | ecosystem: Environmental > Terrestrial > Plant litter > Unclassified | place: USA: California... | reverse complement strand
AGAGGTATACCAGGCCCCTCCCTCAATCGTATCTGATCCCCTAGCTCACATACGGCGCGTCGCGTGTAGCATCACAGCGCTTTCATATCTGCAACCGTCGATGGTTCAAGCACCTACTATCCCAAGACGATTCATGAGCGGCTACAACATCGACCCGGAAATCATAGGCTACACTTCAACTGACGAGGAGCCGCAACTTTCGGAGCATATTCTCAACGCGATGTGTGATCTATCAGACTGGTTATACCCTGCTATGACTGGAGACATCACAAACGAGTCCAACTTGAGGGCAAGATTACTCCAAGAGATGCGCTGTTGGCGTAACAGCATGTTTCCTTTTCCCAGTGCTCGAGCGAGTGGTACTCCAGGGATGTGCTATTTGAGGTAACTCCGCAGAGAGAGTCACGACTCGATGCAAATTGCTGATCAACCTGCAAAGCCAATACAGTGACCTTGTAGCACTGAGACTACTACTCCTGCCTCTGAATTCCAACCCACTTATGGACGACTCTGGAGCGACGGATACGTTGTGCCTACAGCATTGCGCGCGAATTCTCGAACGCTCCGAACTTTACTGGGAACTTTGTACTTCCGGCAACCGCTCGGTCATGTGCATTCTTCCGTTGTATCATGCCGCTGCCGTCGCTCTCACACAGATGGAAGAATATCGGCACCAAGCGTATGACCTGTGTGAGCGAGCGTGCTTGCTGATGGAAGAACACGTAGAAGGATACCCAATCGCGCTGTACCTCCTACGGGCGTTAGAAGTCATTGCGAAAGACATGGGGTTGCCTTTATCGAGCGCAGCCCTGAGAACATTCAGAAAGTCGAGTCTGGTGGTGTGCGGAACGACAGATGTACCGGTGGCCATTGTCATACCGGTATCCGTTGGGATGATCAAGCTCAGTCCAATGGAAGGAAGGCCTGGGGCGAGTCAGATGGGTATAAAAGTCGAGGACCTGGTGAGTAAACGGTTAACTTAGGCCTGAAATTGGAAGAGGATCAGCTCTTCTATTCACCGAAGATATATCTGCCATGTGGCATGGATGCTGTACCGACAGTCAAAACACTCAGTGGCCAAAATTCCTGCGTAAATGCTGGCTGGCCGAGATGATATCCCTTGCTGACTATCATGTCAACTAGGGTTTGTGGAATGTACTAGCCTGAGTCGCTAGTCCATCCTAATGCATAGATTTCTTTGACGGTCTAGAGTTTGTGATGATGTGAATTATACATCGCACTGTGTCCTTGCAGCAAGAGCTTATGCGTAGAGCCTGCATCAGCAAGACGGGCATCTGTATGGGTAAAGGTAACAAGCCGTGAGGCTATCAAGTCGGAAGCTGAAGATTTTTAGGGAAAGGGGCGGCAAAAGTCAGTGAAAGTGGAGGCCTATCCGATAAAGCTCCAAGCACGCGGGCAAGTCAAAAACGCCTACACAATGAAACTGCATCAGTGGAGATCAGTCCGATATTCGAGCAACAGGTGATCGTAAGACACAACAGCGGGCTTCTGTGGAGCATGTCTATCGGATGGATTGTTCGCCTGGATCATCATGCTGCGTTCTTGCCTGGCCTATAAAGGCAAACATCTTTTCCCCGCTCTCACTATGCACAACTCACCGATACCACGCATGCCTGTATTCACGACACAATACCATCCTCCAGTCACAATACGCGGAAACTACAAGTCGTACGGCACAGGTGGATGGTACCGCGTGTAGGTCATTTCGGCTTTTGAGGCTATCGAATATGCCTCTGACTGTTGGATGAAGAGATGACCGGTACCTAACAGCTTGTGTCTGCGGCTTAACACCAAGCCTGCTATTCAAGACGACCGTATGTAACGCTGAAGGTCGCGTAAATAGTACCCGAAACGCCTGGCGCATGAAGGTAATTGTCACCGGCTCCCCAGAGAAATGCTTGTCCCAGATCCAAGCTCGGTCGGTCGATGTTGCTCAGAGAACCTAGAACTAGCCAGCCGCCATCACTATTCATCTCTGGCAGTGCGGAACTGGAGTTACTGGTGCAAAGCAGTGTCCGTTCCCATTTTATCATCACGCCACGTGCGGTTCCCTCATATATCTTCGGCGGTGTCAGCTTGCTCCATGTTTCAATTCCTTACTCCCTTGGGTGTGAATTCGTTTCCTACCTTTTGAAATTCTCTGCAAGCAAACATCGTGTCTCCCATGCCCGCATGATAAGCGAGAGGCACCCAGGAGATACCAAGCCAAGATTCGGAAGTCTTTCCAACTAGCGCTTTATTGTGGTCTTCGAGTTCCAGTCGGGCTCGATCAGCCAAACAAGCATCAATAGATGCTGTACACAAGAACATGCACGCGTAGGCAAAGTATGAAGAGAAAGCCGTGGATTGTACGACGAGCCCTTTGCACTGTAGAAGTCCCGAACTGCGTGCAAGGGACAGGTCTGTGCATAACGTTACGACACGCTAAACAAAAAGCTAAGCATCCCATCCACAGCTGACCCTTGGACGCGTTCATTTTAGATAACGCTGCACTAAGGTCGCCTGTACTGCCACAGCTTTTCTACCGATTCAATCGTCGATGTCGGCGACGATGCAAGGGGGATCAACGATGCGGAACTTAGCGCGGGCTGCGGGACGCCTAAGTGACAGGGTTCGAACATGTGGAGATTGCGACTATCTACGAATCGAGAAGCGCCTTGTCTTTCGCTCCCTCCCATAGCGACTACAATCTGCAGGAGCACTCTGGGATATCTTGGCCATCTGGTGAACATGCCATGTTTGCTGTCTCATGGATATGTTGCAGTAGAGTCGCACTATGCTCGTATGACGTGAGCGCGCCACAACTTGCATTCGAGCTCGTTGCACGGAGCTAACCGCTGCGGGTTGTGATGGAGACATTTAATTGAGCAATCGCTACTCACAATTCACCTACAGGTCGCGTGAAAATCATCATGCGCTGCAGGCGATGATGGTACTCCAGCGTATGTCAGACAAACTTGCTATTCTGCGTTGCTCCATGTTTGGGAGCAGACGTTGCGTTGTGTGTTCTGAGCCTCTGCATGCAGATACAGGCATAGCCATGCTCGGCAGATATTGGTCGCAGTTATTGAAACACTGCCGTGCTCAGTACGGAAGAAGGCAGCGGACTGAGACGATAGCACTTCGACATGCAAGTAAGGTCTGGCTGTTTTACGCTCAACTAGGGTTCACGATCGCTTAGTGGGTCTCGGCATGCAGGCTTTTATGCGGTAAGATGCGTTGACCCATCCGTACTACGTGCTTACGGTACGGCTCGAACGCGCCATGTTTCTGCACCAAACTCGTTTGGAGGAGCTAGCTGCCTCTCATGGCGTAGGAGGTCGACCCTTATAGACTGAAAAGCACTAACTCAAAGGACGATCAAGCAGCATTGCTTTTCTATATTGACAGTTCTTTCCACCGAAGTGAAATCGAAGCGCAATGACGAAGAGGCGAGTTGCACCTAGACTAATAGCACCAAAGGTGTCTACTCCTGATCGTCTAGATGTCTCTTTACGAACAAGAGAACCGACCCCGCAAGAGGAAAAGCCATCTGAACCACCATTGTTGCGGCGGAACAGAGCGCAAGTCAAAGCAGCTTGCATTTCGTGTCGAAGGGGAAAAGCAAAAGTATGTTCGGATGTTGCAGCGAAGATATGCATCGCTTTCTGTGATTTTGCAAAGCGCTGACAGTTGTCAACAGTGCGACGGCCAACGAAGTTCATGCCAGCGCTGTGTCGAGAAGGGTTTTGCTTGTGTGTACGATATCGAGCCTGACTTGTCACGCTTAGCGTCATTACAGCGAAAGCAAAACGCTTTACAGACTGAGGTCAATCAACTGCATGGAGTGATTGAGTACATACGCACTTGCCCTGACATGGACGCAAGCGAGACTTTTCGACAAATCCGCGCCTCTATGGAACCTCTCGATATCGCGAAATCATTGAGCACCGCTTCAGCTTTGTAAGTAACAAATCTCGTTCCAGCGTTACGGTCGCTTATGGGTTTAGCGAAGCGTGATCGCGAACAATGGAACACGGCGCATCGCGGTACAAGAGAGCTGTCACGACGACAAGCCTATCCAGCCTCTCATATGTCGCAAGCATCAAATTTGACGCGTTCGAGGTCGGGTGGCTTTAATGTATGGATCTTGGAGTTGATCCAGGGTCGGGGAACTTTGCTCTCGTATTGACAGTCGATGCAAGCAATTGGGGAGCATGCTCCGAGTATTCAGCCAACAACGTTAGTTTCGCGGTTATCCTTACAGTACATGAGAAGCATCAGTTTTGGTTGACTTCCAGCCACTGACTATCACCTTCGTTGTCCGCGTTTAGGGACAGTTCATCGCAAACCTGAAGAAGGGAGGAAACCGATAGTGTCTACGAGAAACAGCACCTTGCCGAGCACCAGAAAAGGAGCATACCTCGTGTAAACCTGGACAATACAAATACTGATAGAGACCTGCATCTATGCTGTAGTGGGAAGCCGATCAGGTCGGTCGTGTGGCTGCCTGGGATCAGCAGTCACTCCTCTTTGTCCAGCCGGCGTTGGAATGACCATACGGCAGGCTGTAGCTGAATTCACTCCTGTGCAAGAGATCCACTGGTGCAACGCCGTGTGTTACGTTTCGACCAAACATGCTCTGCCCGATCATCTCCATGCCCTTCCTTACGGCAAATAGCCGAAATAAAACTCCACTCGAACATGCCAACTGCATATGCATAATGCCTGTCCCCTCTCCAATCTTCGGCTCAAGCGGGGAGCAAGGTGCAGAACTTCCATGCAACAGACCCATGCTTTTTGCCAACCTGGTTGTCCAATGACGCTCATACGATACACACACTCCGTTCATGCTTTCCTTTTGATTTTTTATAAGCAGCGATAGCGAAAGCAAGGACTATGTGCCGAGCATAAACCTAAGTTAGTATTCGCAACGCGTCGTCGCATGTGGACCAGAGCCAAGCGAGATGGGCGACAGGGCTGAGGAGTTTACAGTAGCGCCTGATGGACCCTGACTGAATCGAGGACAGGGCCGAACGTGCGTTGGTGAGTCAGGACCCTGAATGCGGCCGCTCGGTATTAGACTTTCGGGGAAGAGACGCCATCCCAGACCTAGATCGTAATCGGTGCGTAGAGAAAGCCCTGGCGTGGCATCAGCCTACCAAGAATCTGATTGAAGCAGAGAACGCTAGGTGCATAAGTAGGTTCGTTCGGAAGTTTAGAAGCGTGAGACCAGAGTAGCGCTCTAAACAGCGTATTTCTTTCTCTCAAACTGCCGTGCAGATATTGGACTGCATGCATTCTTGTGTGTGGTGGTTGAGAGTTGCAAGTGATCCCCAACTGCGCCCGGTATCCTTGTTCCGAGAAGCCACAGTGCCGATCTAATTCTACTTTTGTATCCCGGCAATGCCACTTCCCACGGAGAGCAACCATTAAGCGATCTCGCAACTCGTAGAGCAGGTACTTTCCAGGGCCTAGATTTCCGCAAGTGAGATGGTGGGCAACATAGGCTTTCTCGGCTTTCAAGACGACAAGCAGCCCTTTCCTTCGATGCTCAACACAGATCTGCATCTCTCGATAAAGTGCCACGGGATCATCGACATTTGACACCACGAACCCACGATCTGAGAGCTTTGAGAGAGTGTGTGAGATGCCACAACGCGGACGCCCTGCTCTCGTCGCTTGCGAAGCCTGCAGAACGCGCAAAAGCAAGGTAAGCCTTATGTGTAATATCTTTGGCATGTGCGCGGAAATGCTTACATCGACTAGTGCGACGGCATAGCACCTGAATGTGGCTCGTGCCGACTCAAGTTTACACAATGTGTGTACTCATCCCAACTCCAACATGTCAAGGTTTGCCGCTCTGAGATTGGATCACGAGAAGCTGAAGTCGACCTACGAAGTTCTATTGGCAGTCTACGAACGGCTTAAGAGTGAAAGCGCTTCGGAAGTGTCCGAGCTCCTGACACGAATCAGATCGGAAGATATAATACCGAGTTTGGCAGAAGATGATGTGGTGCTTCGCCGGTCTATGGATGGTCCTCAGCCGACAGAGTATGGCGCTGGACTAGCAGACAACCACGACCAATCTCTGGCTAGCTTTGATTTTGCTAGTTAGTGACGTTAGTTTTGTTGAGTCGGCGTTTCCAACTTATGAACGGAACAGCCTAGAGATTCAATTCATCAACAAGTACACGATCGCGAAACCGCTTGCTGTATCATAGGGCTTATTCTCTCAACCGCTCTGTTCGATATAACGACTACCGAAAAATGACTTGAAGAGATACATGATAGAAGGCTGACAATCTTGACGTGACCTGTGGCCCTCACGCCGCAAGCGCGTCTCGAAAAGGCCCATTGCCCACTCGTGTCGAAGTTGGTCGAGCCGACGGTCTTCGTCCTCTGAGCAGCTTGGTCCGAACGGAGTCGCTTCTCGTGGGCTTGGATATCTTGGCCATCTGTTCTTCTTTCCTGGCAGCTTGTGCATGTGATGTAGTGAACAGGACTCCATGAGTTTCAGGATATTCTTCCCCTTCGAATGAAACATAGAGCCGAGGGAATATCGCGAACATCACTGCGTCATGATCGTGATCATGGATCTGGCCAAAATCGCTGAATAGTGGTAGTCCTTCTTCGAAAAACATCTGATCCCAGACGTAATCTTCGTCATCCTTGAGCGCGAAGTCTGGTCTCACTGAATCCGAGTAACGACAGATATCCTGCCAGATCTCACAAGCTTCTTCAGCGATTTCTTTGAGCCACTCTGCGAAGTCTGTAGCATCTGCAGGAGAAAGTAGACCACTAATCAAGTCAGAGACCTCCGTGCATGTCATTGCGACCGCACCAGTGATGGCCGCCTCTCGTTCTTGAGGAAGGAGCGCTATGATAGCGGCCCGAAGTCTTGACTCTTTTGCGCTGTGATCTTTGGCCTGTCGGTAGAGCACTTCCTGTAGGCCGCTATCGACAGAGAGGAGGTATGTTGGTCGGAAAAGCTGCCGTACGAAAATGCGCGACATGCTTGCCAGTATAGCCACTGAACGCATCTCTTTTGCAGCCGGAGAATTACTTTCGAACAACGGCAGGTCCTTGTTCCAGCGGCCAAGACCGTCCAGCATCGAGCAGAAAGTATCGACCTGCAGGCAAATAAGTCATACTGTCATATGTCGCGCGGCAAGTACCAATACCTTGAAGCTCCCAAATGAGACGTCTTTCGAAAATGTCGAGGAGATCTTTGAGGCCATTTTGAACCATAAAGCATTGAAGGGTTGCAAACTTCGCGCAAATCATTAGTTTTGGCATGCTTCAACGTCATGACGTTACTCACCTTGGCGACTCTTCTATCAGAGGGATCGACAGCGCTGCTATGGTCTGCAGCTCTTTAGCGTCCCACTCAGCCCTATGTTGCAAGGTCTGGTGTATCTTGTTCAATTGTTGAAGCTCCGCAGTCGTGTTTGTGAGCTCAGCTTCTTGCGAATCAAGTGAAGCTTGTAGCGATCGACCCTTTTGCTTTTCAGCCTCGATGGCTTTGATCAAACCTTGTACCTGTTTCTGACTTCGACCAAAGTCCTCTTTCATTGCTTCTTCCGACTTCCTTAGTGATTGTATCTGATCTGCTTGCTGTTTTCTGACAACTTCGTGTGCTTTTGTTGATTCCTCTTTACGCATGATCTCCTCTTGCAAGCCGGCCTTCTCTTCCTGTAGTCGCTCATGTTTGGCTCTCAAGTCGTCCCGATCCTGGTTGAAAGCCTCCAAAAGCTGCCTCTGACTCTTCTTACTGAGCTTCTCTTCTTCTCTCAATTGCCTGACCTCCTCTTCCATCGCAGGGACCTTGTCCATACTGATGAGGATCGAGCCGAAGAGTTTGTCTTCTGACAATGCCTTCACATTGTCAAGTAAGTTTTGGAACACTGATCTTGTGCCGACCGCGTGAGTGTTGCATGGGTGATTTCCGTCTGCTCCACCAAGAGAGTCGGTCTCCGAAAGCGTCATTCTGTTGGGATGAGCCATGGCGTCTTATTGTGGCAGCCTGGAGCTGATCTAGTGAAAAAGAAAAATAGTTGATTCTATGTGTACGCAACACTTTATAGTCTCGAGATCGCTTGTGATGTCAAGCCCAAATAATGCAAAACTTCGCTTGGGATGTGATTTACCCGTTGTACCTAATGCCTGATCAATCGTGCATCAACATGAGATTACACATCAGAGAACGAACGAACGTGTCCGCTTGACATTGGACGGACTGAAATGCCGCCCTGCATGCGTTGCGAAAGACCTAGCCTAGCAGGAATCGCTTGAGTCACTCATGGTGGCTTCGTTTACAGGCTTACCGATGTACTTGGTGCAATCGATTGTGAATGAAAGACTAGCATAGTCAAACTGGAAGGTACATGAACGATTCTAAGGTCACATCCACACATGTTCGCATGTTGCATGCTCGCAGTCACACACGCATAAGCGGCGGCGTATCGCTTGATGTGAGGCATATTCCCCGCACTTTTTGCTTGTCCCCTAATCGCAAGTCTCTGCATGCTGCGCGCCTTACATACACAGACTGCTCTGTAGGTCAAATCGACATGTATCTCGCAAAGCATCTGCATGTCTAACCGCAGGTATGCACCTTATGGAGACTGGAAGCTTCATGTGACGCGCTCCTGAGCACCCAACTTGCCGCTTGCAGTTCGAGACCTAGCTTTCAGGCTGGCTTCAATATGTATTTTGCAGTCGCGGGGTAGAATGGTGCTGCACGTGAAGGTGAAAGTGCGTGATACTCAGAAGTCATGAGTTCATTGTCCGCGTCAAAGTACGCGGCCGGGTCGACCAGGCTGATCTATCTTATGTCTTGGCAAGCGGGATCTGCAGTTCTCGACGAAGCCACCAAAGTTGCCTCACCTCAACCTTCGATAAATGGACGCCATACGCGACGGTCGGCATCTACGCTGCCCACTTATAATATCTGGATGATTTTCCCTATTTCACGGCCTTTTCCCTCCGCTATATCGGACAAGCGCACATGCAAACAATACCAGTGGCTCGGCTTGATGATTTAGCGCTGTGCTTACCAATTCTCGCTACCCACGTTCGACGGAGGCGTGCCGGGCTGGGCTTACAACACAGGCCGATAAGCATGTGCAGAACATGGTGTATGCATTGCATGGTGTATGTGCTGTCTTCAACCTTGGCAATACATAACATGTCACCATGATAGTGTAGCAAGTCATGGTAGCAGCGCGTAGTTGCTGTCTATGTTCGTGGCCCCTAGTGCGACAGCGCATAGCTACATAAAACGGTCAAGCTCTTAGCGGCCGGCCCCACACTCCGAGAAGACTGAAGCATAGCATTTGCGGGCGTTTTTTTTGAAGTACATGCTTAAGATTTTTCGGTGACCGAGCATTGATGGTAGAGGCGAAATGAGCAATCAACGTGTTGGGATCCGTCTTTCCCTGACTCACGCAGCAGCTGTTGCAGCTTTTCTCATTCCACGACTATCCCATTCGGCGAAGAACCAGAGCATGATCATCTGTATCAGAACCGCTCGCATGCACCATTGATGTAAAAGACGCCCGGCTCCCGTGGCTCCTGGAAACCACTGCACTTCCGTGTGGGAATTTGCAGCGCCACAGAGAACGACAAAACGGCAATTCACGAATTCAACAATGTCAGGCGCCGAGGGCTTCCTTATCATTACCAGGTTCGGCATGCGCAGTGCTTTGACTTTGCCTATGGCCTATAAATAATATCAAGCTCATGAGGATCTCCCTCATCGTACCCTTCTGCAAAACTACCTCCGCATCACTAGCCTCTTCCGCTTTACTCCCGGTCATGGCGGCGTTAGAGGGGGACCCTAGGGCTGCTGCATCGCCATGCGCTTCCCGCGCCATCAGCGTAGCTGTCGCTCTACCTTGGTTTGTTTGAGCAAAGTCAAATGGTGTCGACGAAGCGTCCTCTAGACGAACGCGTCTGTAAGCACAGGCTTTAGCTTTGGTGGCCCGCGTGAAGGCGAAACGCGGGGCAACGCCAGCCCGAGTAACGTGATTGGCCAAAATGGAATGCAGCTCAACATTCCATTGCGCATGGTAGGGAGTGTAATCGTTTGCGAGATTGGTACCCAGGTAATCTTACCATCGAAGCAACCGTCCACAAAGAGATTATGAGACCACATCCCAGGTCATAAGCCGACGTTTACCTTCAAAACGGGAATCGCCCATCGCCTGAGTCCAAGATGAGAACTCAACAAACGTCATTGTACGGGAAGCGGATCAGTACGGGAAGCGGATCAGAATTTTAGCTCTTCTACTAGGAAATTGATCTACTACTCGCTACAATAACGCAATCACCCTCGCTCTCGGATATATCTACCTCGATATCTTCCTCTTCCTCCTCTTCGATTTCGGGAATTATAGCTTTCGTCGTTCGCCTCTGGTTCGACTTTCCCTTCGATACCTCCGCTTCCGCTTCTTCGACGAGTTCGAGGACTTCCTTCGTATTAAAGACGAACTTCCCCTTAATCGTAACCCGCTTCCCTTTCGTACGTTCTTTACGTACTCGTAATAGCTCTCTATACTCGGCGTTCTCCTTCCGTAATAGGGCGTTCTCAGATGTCGTCCTTTCGAGAGCCGACCCCGATCGCTCGATATACCGCTTTACGGTAGTCTCGAGAGTAGAAGAACGAGCGATCCTATTAACTAGCGACGTTGCCTCCCGTAGCTCCGTACCTTCCGGCGGCGAACTGTCTAGTAGGGAGCGTTCTAGGTCGTTCGGAGTCGTAATAGGAGGCGGGGTAGTAGGAGGCATCCGGAGAGTCGAGAGGATAGTAATCGGCGAAAGCGGGTAGATACCGGACGCCCGAAACGACGATTCGATACTTCGAGACGTAAAGGCTTTAGCCCGGGCCGTGATATAGGCCTCCGTCCACTCGATTCGCGGTATTCGGCGGGTATCTAAGCGGAAGAGTTTCTCGATCTCGGCGGATAAAGCCCGCTTTAGAGGGCTAAATACGCCGACGTCGAGAGGTTGTAATAAATGCGAAGTATGCGGCGGTAAGCAGACGAGATCGATGTTCTTATCGATACAGAAGGCGATAAACCTAGCCGTAAGGTGAGACCCGTGTCCGTCGAGAAGTAATAGCCTTCGTTTTTCGTCGTTTCGGCGCGTTTCAGGCTCGAATAAGGTAGTTAACTACTCGTACGCGTGATTATCGGACGTCCACCCGCTATCAGACGTAGAGAACCTCTAGTTTTCAGGCGTAGAGGCCGGTATCCACGCGGTGTTCGTATGTTTCGCCTTAAAGATAAGAAGCGGAGGTAAAGCGACTCCCGAGGCTCCGATATACTCGATCGCCGTTATCCACTCCTGTCTTCCGCTTATCTTCTTAAACGCCGTAGTATCCCCTCTCCTTATAAGTACTTTCGAAGGTAAAGTAGTACCGAGAGCGAAGCCGGTCTCGTCGACGTTAAAAATCGCGTCGG
>Ga0265780_10009781_pt1 | contig 11468 bp, 13 predicted proteins | sample P1T30metagenome_FD_192432 | JGI IMG/M metagenome (GOLD analysis project Ga0265780, IMG submission 192432) | Plant litter microbial communities from East Loma Ridge, Irvine, California - P1 T30 | ecosystem: Environmental > Terrestrial > Plant litter > Unclassified | place: USA: California... | reverse complement strand
GATTATCAAGCAGATCGTCGTTCCTTAGCGCTAAGCGATCGCCCTGAAAATTGAACGCCAAAAATGACGACGTCCCTCCACATTCCGAAATTTGCCTATATATGCTAGTAAGTTGGGCAAAGAATAACCCAACAAACAACACATCCGTCACCATCATGCCCACTTTCACTGTATACAAAGGCTCCAAGGAGGGAAACCCTACCAAGTCTTCTACCACTCGACCAGACGAGCTCAAGGATGACGAAGTCAGGATCAAAGTGACTGCCTCTGGTCTCTGCGGCACAGGTACGCAACAGCTTCGGACATTCGCTGACATTAGACTTGCACTACGCACACGCCGATATGGGACTCGGACACGAAGGTGTCGGTATCGTAGAGGAGCTCGGTCCCCATGCTAAGGTGCTCAAGGTCGGAGACCGAGTCGGCTGGGGCTACATGCACGATGCCTGTGGTCACTGCAAGGACTGCCTCGAGGGTTGGAACACATTCTGTGCCGAGCGAAAGTTGTACGGATATGCCAATCTCGACCAGGGAAGTTTCTCGGACGGTGCCATTTGGAAAGAGGGATTCTTGTTCAAGCTCCCCGATAGCATTGCCGATGAGCATGCCGCACCCCTGGTACGTTTGCCCACAAGTGATCCCACCATTGTTGCTGACAGATAAGCAATGCGGTGGTGCTACTGTCTTTACTGCCCTCCAAGGTATTCAGTCCTCCGATGTCGTCGGAATCATGGGTGTCGGTGGTCTAGGTCATCTCGCTATCCAGTTCGCTGCCAAGGTCGGTTGCCGAGTCGTCGTCCTTTCCAGGTCCGACCGCAAAAAGCAGGAGGCACTCGATCTCGGGGCTCACGAATTTATCGCTACTGCCAACTTGAGCAAAGACACTCAGCTCGAACACCCCATTACCCGTCTACTCGTCACCACATCTGCCCAGCCTGATTGGGAACAAATCCTTCCCCTCCTTTCGACTCGATCAACCATCTATCCCCTATCAGTCTCTGAAGACAAGCTCGAAATGCCCTACATGCCCATTCTCATCAAGGGTATCAACATCCAGGGATCGCTTGTGGCTACCCGTGCTGCTCACCGACAAATGCTCGACTTCGCGGGATTGCATGGCATCAAGCCGATCGTCGAGAAGTTCCCCATGTCCGAGGAGGGACTCAAGACTGCGATGGAGAAGCTCGAGAAGGGAGACATCTACTACCGTGCAGTATTGCTCAACTAGAATCAGTATGTTGTGAAGGCGTTAGAAAATAGAACCAGAGTATAGACAGTTTAGACAGTTACAGCAAGCCGAAATATGATGCAGCAAGTTCAGAAGGCTCGCGACCCCGAAAGTCTCGTGCTCCAACCTGGTCTCAGGCATAGATGCAACCGTGGAATCAAGTTAGTGCTTTCCCTCTCTCCCCTCTTCCTTTCTCTCTCGCTTTCTTTGGGACTCCCATACGGCCGCAGTTGAATTGATAGGCAAGTTCATGTAAACCTGGTCGCACTTCGGGCTCAGCCGAATAGAGCCATGTGGACCGTATATGTTCCTGAGTGTGCCCTGAGAGGCGCAGACCTTTCCCCGAGTTATGTGATCGAGATTCACTCCAGCAGCATTTGCTGCATTGTACTTATATCTGATAGCCCCACAGGCCTTGTATTGCCGGGATCGGACGTAAAGCACTGTACACCTCTGCTCATGGCTGTAGACACCGAGACCAACAACAAAGATGACGCTTTTGACGCGGTGGATCAGAAAACTGATGAGACATCCGAGAACGCCGGGTTGGGAATGGGCGCACTGGATGGAGGTGTAGCGGCTGGTGAGCGAGCCCACCATTGCTGACATCCGGCTTGTCGCTCACAACTCAGCTGCACCCCTGAACCGTCTATGGATTGTCATGCCTTGGTGCGCAGTATCGCCTTTTGCATGCCTGCTTCATCTGACCCTTTAGTATCGGGCTGGTCTCCTTTGTATCTGCCTTGGATCAGTCGGTAAGAGACACTGCTGATAAGCGCTGATACGCAGATCATATCGACCGCTCTGCCGACCATCGCTACCGAACTCAATGCCAGCCCGTCGGAGTACTCTTGGATCGCGACCTCGTACCTGCTCGCGCAGACCATCATGACTCCAATCAACGGGAGACTGACTGATATCACTGGGAGGAAGCCGGCCCTCAGCATTGCCATCCTGTTCCTCTTTGTCTTCTCAGCCCTATGCGGAGCGGCCCAAAACGTGACATGGTAAGTTCAACCGTCGAGTGAGGACGCTGATCGCAGGTTGATCGTAGCTCGCGCTCTATCGGGCCTCGGGGGAGGATCCATCATGAGTTTGTCGTGCGTGAGGGCCATCTGATCAGAGAGCGATGTGCTGACCTGCAGGATGATCACCATTTGTGAGCAAGACATCTCTTGACAGATTGATCTGCCTGATCCGGTTAGCGGATATCGTCCCTCTGCATAAACGTGGAGCCTTCCAGGGGTACATGGGCGCCGCATATGCAGTATCTGGAGCACTCGGTCCAATCTTGGGGGGAATCCTCACCGCCAAGACTACATGGTAAATACTCCCAAGGTCCAGCATCTTTCCGGTATCGGCTGACCGGACTATAGGCGATGGTGCTTCTGTAAGCTTTGAACCAGATACTGAAATGACGGGCAGACATCAATTTACCTATCTGTGGGGTAGCACTCGTTATACTTCACTTTTCACTACACCTACCACCTGCCGCCGGGAACGTGGACATGCTCAAAAAGACATTTGACTTTGTTGGACTGTGAATACATTCCTCTTAACTTGGCTGACGAATCAGGGGTCTGATTGTTGTTGCTATAGCACTTCTGGTGGTCGGATTCTCGAGCGCGGCCGACGATGGCTTTGGGGCTGCCTCTGCCTACGCTGTCATCATTGCTGGAATGGTCCTTCTCATATCTTCATTTGTACACTACCTCACTACAAAGCGTAACGCCATCATCCCAGCTGTAAGTTCCGGTAGAGGCCTCTGCTGATGACAGCGAATGATGAAGATTCGGACCACGACTTTTTTTGTTATTGGCTCCTTCTGCAATTCCTTCATGCTCATGCCTATCAACTTCCTCTTACCACAGTTCTTTCAGGGCGTGAGTCATGTTACCGTCTATGCGACTTACGAAGCAGGTTCGGGGATCCTCGGTTATTTCTTCCGGTATTCAACTCATACCTTACACCGTTGTCATCGCAATCTCTAGTATCCTCGCAGGTGAGATCAGCACTCGCACGCACATCATTCGCCCTCTCATCTGGGTCGGCTTCGGGATTACCTCTCTAGGCTTCGGCCTCCTATATGCCTACTTCACCCCCGATGTGACGATAGCCACTCAGTCCGGCCTACTGGCGCTTACCTCTTTTGGGGTCGGCTTATCAATCACGACGCCTATACTGGTGATACAGGCTGCAATGCCTCCCGAAGATATGGCAGCAGCGACGAGTGCTTGGCTTTTGGTCAGGTCGTTTTCGGCGACGATTGGTGAGTATCCTTGGATCTTTATGCCTGACGGCGTAGGCGTTGCAGTGTTCACAGCTGTTCTGAACGACGGTCTACGCTCCCGCTTCGAAGCTATCGAAGGCTACGGGAAACTTTTCGAGGTGCCTACAGATACAGCAGGCTATCATGCCATTCATGATTTACCTGAAGGACCCATACGCCAAGCCGTCCTGACTGCATTCGCCAACTCCTTCCGCGTAAGTCTCGTCTTCAATCGCGCTCACGCTCAGACTTGCTGGATCATCGGCTGCTGTCTGCTCGCTTTCTCGCTCATCGTATGTGGTCCTGCATGTTTTGGATCCTGACTGACGCTGCAGCTAACTCTATTCACCAAAAGCTACAGCATTGATCATGGGCGAGGAGCTGCGGTGAAAGCGCCGCCCGCCGAACTCAAGAGTGAGACCGCGCGCGAGTCTGGTCTGGAGGTGTAGAGGGTCACAAGCCCTGTCCATGGCAGAAAGGATGTGGATGTTTCGTGTAAGGCATGCATATCATACATGTACCTGAATCTGATAGTCCTTCTCCTTTCGGACCAGAATATGTAGGATATGTCATTGAAGGCGTCCAAGGATGAGAATGGAAGGAAAGGTAAAGGGAAGCGTGTTAGCGATAGGCCGAAGTGATACTGATATGTCTACCTAGTTCGCCGGCATCAAGGTAGTACCTGCCAACTCCTCATACACCATCGATTCCCGTACCAGCCCCGTATAACACGTGAGCACAGCCGACTGAACATCGGGTTGCTTCCGAGCGGTGAGCGGATGCTTATAGCGGACTGTAGAGTACCTGGCAGATACCCACACCTGTGTTTACGTCGCAACACGACCGCGCTTCACACGCAGAGCCGGGGTCGGTAAGTTACATGTTTGAGCACCCCAGGGCCCCGCAGCGGGACCGGCGTTTCCTCGGCTGATCCTCTTGTTTCGTCGCCAAACACGCTCTCCAATGTTCTACAGTAATGATGAGTAGCACGACAGGAGTCAAATTGAGGGATATCGGCCGTGAGTCGTCGATAGAGATGTATACTCATGATAATAGGCGCCTGTGTGAGACTCGAGTCCTGGATGGCATTGATGTACAGGACGCCTGTCGGCGTATGAAGATCAAGTGCGTCGAAAAGGAAACTCCACCATGTCATCGCTGCCGAGAGATCGGGGAGAGCTGCACATTTCTCATGAAAAACAACATCAAGCCTTCAGAATCCGAGTGTGTAACTTTGGCTGTATTGGTCTTGAGCTGATCGACCATATAGACGCGTCAGATCGCTTGAAGCTCAGTTGCTTGACGTGCAAGCATCCCTTGCCGCGATTCACGCTGCCAGTGGTCACGGAGCAGACCAAGGTGATTCTCTCGAAAGACAAAACTGACACACTAGATCGGACAAGATCGACGTCATCCCAGACTCGCGCATCCCCTCTTCAGACCACCTGGACTGCGCCGGAGGTTACCGCCCCGAATCAGGCGATGTCTGCAAGTGAGATGACGGGCTTTCAGGTGGACCATCGGAACGGGGAGGAGGATCCTCTGAGGGACCAAGCGATACGAGCACCCCTAAAGGATATGGTCACGGCCGTCGCGTCGATCGGCAATGCGGCTCACGGAAGAGACGCGCTCGGATCACAGGAACCTTCGACTTCGTTCGATGCAAGTCGAAGAAAGAGGCCAAGAGTGGAATCACTCAGCTCGTCTGGCCCTTACATCAGTCTCCGACCGTCCTGGCGCCGATGGAGTCATTCGCATCAGCATCTCGACCCAATTACGTGTGGGATAGTGTCAGAAAGCGAAGCAGAGCGTCTATTTAACCTGTGAGCGAACCTCGTCAACTAAAATTAATACTCAGTTTCATTTCCAAATGCCATATTTATATGCCGGTATTTGACGCCTCACGCGATACTCTAACAAGGTGAGCATGTCGAGGCGTCAGTCAGCAGTCCTGATTTGAAGGATCCGCAGCCAATCCGCGTTCTGCTTGTCTACGATACTGGCCGTCGCTAAAGTTGCCGAAGATCCCGGTGGTGAGTGCTCATTCCGCATCCGCACGATAGCTCACAGATCAGGCCTCGTGAGCGAGGCTCAGGATCGAATCCGGAGGCACGCAGAAAGCATCGCCAAAGACACACTATTCACCGACGCCGATGGACTGGATATCGTGCAAGGCTTAGGTTGGTCATTCCGTAAGAAGCAGCTCATTATCAGTCCTGCTTGCATCTTGGGGTAGTCTAGGTTGGCGCTCGGGCAGTAAGTCACCTCCTGTACGGGTGTGCTTACAACAGATCACGCTTTGGCCATTGGGTAATAAGCCTCATCCCAGAAACGATCATTCGCTGACATGCAAGATACGATATGGGGCTTCACGAGTGCTTGTCCACCTTGGCCTCCTTGGGTATCGGTATTGAGAAGACAACAGAGCAGCTTGACGCTGAGCGGGGCTTGGTAGAAGGCACAAGAGTCTGGCTGATCGTGAGACGCCCATTCACTCAAACTTGACATGTATTGACACATAAGCTATACAAGATGAAGATTGAGTATGAGTCCAGGTTGACATGATAGCTGATCTTACTCAGGATGGCTCTGAATAACGGATCGCCTGTACAGCTCGATCACGGCGATACGCTGACCAACGCTCGCCAGTTCTTGACGCATCCTCTCTCGACTCGGTTGGACGGACGACTGGTGGCCGCGTGTGAGCTGCTGGAGACCCGATGCAAGTCTTCATTGAGACGTAGCTAACGTGACAGTGCTGCTTCATGAAACAAGGCACTCCCTGCCTGATATCTCGACAGACAACACACAATTGGACGAGAAGGTGAGGCAAGTCAATCATAGGGTTGAAGCCTGGCACGTTTATTGGAGTGATTATTATGGCAAGTTTGGGGTCGACGACAGTACTCAATAGCAGATCGGCGTTTGCCCATGGGCGATCCCATCAAGGCCCTCAGTGAGACACCTTGAATAAACTGCCGCTGACTAGGAGTGACGACACAAGTTGACTTCACGGTGTCAGTGATAGTGGCCCATCTCCGACCAGGCTGATAGACAGTCTTCATGTGAACGGCAGGGTCCTGAACGGTCTCAGAACCGCGAGGGACGTTGAGCATATCTCGGACGATCGGCTGCTTTGCACACATCGTGCACTGAAAGCCTCCAGACATTTGATCCAGGATGTTGTGCAATCCACCCAGGTCGGTGCTTCGGTATGATTGAGTTGACTTTACCAGGTGGATCTCCGCTATGGTAAGCGCTCTCAGTAATCCGCACAGGAAGTCGGCTGATCTGATGTAGCTAACGGATACACTCGTGCGTCGCATGAAAACATTCATGATCAGGACTGACACCGTCGGACGTGGCTATAGCATACGCTGCCCGATGCTACCTGCGCCTGTCTAGTCTCTTGCCGCACTCATGCGATCTCAAGCAAGTTGGACGAGATGTAGAGGCTCTCGCGGCCACTATGGCATCTTGTAAGTCCACTGCCGACGTAACTCATAGTCCAGATCCAGGACTCCAGGTCTCGGAGCACCTGAGAGATGTGGTGAGCAAAGCCCGTCGATCTCACGAGCTACCGCCATCTACACAGCCTAGCTCGCCTACCTTGTATGCTCGGAACTTTGCGGACCAGATAGCGGCCTATCAATTATCCACGCACTCTGACTTCGCGTTCGATCAACAAGCGACAAGTGATGAAGTTCTTGGTACAGACTTTGAGTGGAACCAGGGATGGGATTTTTCACTAGTCGATCAGCTATTTTCCACCGTCACAGGCCCTGCAGCCGACACTGGCCGCGCAGGTCCGGCTTTTTGGGATCGCTAGAGAGAGAAAGAGGGTGTCAGTCGCGGTCGCGGTGTGACGCAAAATTATGCATGCACTACGTAGTCTAAGCAATCAGAGATCATGACTCGCACACTACCATTGGACGCGACAGGGCTGGCCGCCTTCGGTACTAACCGATGAGCCCTTTGCGTGGTCCATTCCGACGCCGCCTCCAATCACAAACACGTCGAATGCAGCTTCGCTCTCTGAGCTCGAGACGTCCAAACCCACGAGCTTGTCCCCTTCATAGATCGGACTGATATCAACAACGAGTGTTTTGCTGGATCGTAGACTAGTTGTGGCTTGCGTCGCTCGTGTTATCTGGCGCGAGACGATGACGGTAAATCCTCGAGTTTCGATGCGGTCGAGTACAGAGTGTCCCTCATTCCCTATCACTAATGCCGCCTCTGGACGGAGAAGCACAGGAAGGGTCGACATCGAATGGCTCTCCGACACCCAAGCTGGGCCCGTGACTTCGGCTCCGGTAAGGATGTTTGTGAAACAGCCGGCAGGTACATAGTAGTCGACGTCTGATTCGCCAAAAACCGGAGCAACCAGTATGTCTGAACCCAGCATGTATTGTTGATCGAGGAACCAACATGTCTTGTCTTCAGGATACTCCAATAGCATGGGTCGCATAATCGGATGACCCAAGCCCACCACGCCTTGTATCGATTGAGACGTAAAGTACGGCTCCATCCGATTCTTCAGCTTGGTGAACTTCCGCAAAACATCGCATGCTTCGTCGTCCACAACCCAAGGTACACGAGGCGAACCGGACCCGTGCAAACGGGAGTGAGATGACAGTAGTCCGAATTGACACCACCGTTTACCGCAGAATCAGCCTTCGCCGTCCGATTGAGGTAAAAACTTGGACTTACTAGATGGTTCCAGGAGGAGGTGCGGTCGCATCGTTGCCCCCTTTGCCTTCCGCCTTAAATCCTCCGATATCGGAGCTATGATACCCGAAACCGGAGAGACCAAGCGAAAGTCCGCCTCGGATAGTCTCGGCCAAACCATCGAAGGTGGAATCCGTGTCTCCTCCCCAGTGAACCGGGAAACGTTGAGTACCGGTGGTCGCTGATCGAGCGAAGAGGCACGCTTCAGAGGCCCCTCTTTTAGCGACAAGGACCTCGTATACCGCTTCATTGTAGAGTCGAGTACTGCTATGAGCGAGAAGATCATCGCAAGACTTACTAAGCGTTGTGCATGGCCCGCGGGTTGCTTCCGTCATGGTACTTGACTCCTTCTGTTACGATCCGTTCTCCGAAGTCCGTTTTAAAACAATCGACTCCAACGTCTAGCAGGTCGTATAGGTACTTCTGCCACCATTTCTTTGCGGCTGGGTTCGTGAAATCCACCGTAGCGCATCCCGATTGCCAGATATCAGACTGAAATGTTCGGCCGTCCGTCCTTTGCACAAAGTAGCCTTCCCGATCGCCTTCGACGAATAGTCGAGATGCCTGACCGACCCAGGGATTAATCCAAACACAGACTTTAATGTTGCGCTGGTGGAGCCTGTCAAGGAAACCACGAGGATCTGGGAAATATTTTGGATCAAACTCGAAGTCACACCATGCGTGAGCACGCATCCAGAAACAGTCGAAATGAAAGACGTGGACGGGAATATCGATGTCGTGCATCCGATCGAGATACGACGTCACGGTGGCCTCGTCGTAGCTGGTCAAGAAGGACGTCGAGAGCCACAAACCATAGGACCAGTCGGGTGGTAGTGGTGCTCGACCAGTAAATTCTGTATATCGAGTCAATACATCTTTCGGACTCGAGCCGACGATTATATAGATCTTGAGCCTTTCGCCGGGGACTGACATTTGTACCTTGGTCATCTTGTCCGATTGCACCTCATACGAGACGTGGTCGAGTTGATCGACTAGAACACCATAGTTCTTGTTGGTAAGGTAGAAGGGGATGGATTTGTAGGCTATCGTCAGCTTCGTTCGCGATCTGAAATCACCTGCATCCGTGCTGGTTCCTCCGTCATCATTGGAGCTCTCAACTACCTGCCCATTCTTTATAAATGGCCCAAACCGCTCTCCTAGGCCATACACTTTTTCTCCAGGAGTGAGAGCCAAGGCTAGGGAGGAGTAGCTTTGCCTGAATGACCGAGGGGATCGATAAAAGGGATCGTTAATGGTCTGAGAGGCATTCTCTTTGATTGCCATTAGAGGAGAAGCAGCTTTATTGAGAATCCAGGATATCGAGCTCTGTCCAAGGTTGGTCACTGCTTTGCCGTGAGAATCGTAAATGTCGACTCTCATGCTGTGAGGTCTAAGGTCGATAGAAGCCGAAGCCAGGCCTCCAGCAGTAACGAGCTTCGCAAAGTTTTCGTCAACTTCGAGCTTAGCGGCGTGATCATCGGGGCGGCCACACGGGTAGAGGTCGTTTGCAGGCTCTTTGTACTGCGATTTTGCGTGAAAGTGACTAGTCTCGATGCCGATGATACCAGGTCCAGGGGAAGTGATTTTGAGCGTGATGGTGGGCTTATTGAGTAGATCGCCTCGGTGTCTGATATGCTTGGTGCTGCAGATCGCGTTGATATGGGGTTCAGTTTCCGGCCCGTTTTTTATGGATGTTGATGTGTCATCGAGGTGGGTCGAATACGAGTAGACTTCGACAGCATTCACGACATCAATGTCCTCTCTGCCATCCCAAACTCCTTCATCAAACTTCATATTGGGTGTTGAGGTGAAATACGTGTGAGGAGATGATGTCCCGGAAAACTATCGTCGAAGCGTATATGTACAAGTACGTGATATCGACCCTATCCACTCCAAGCTTACAGTAGTCTCGGTGAGCGAGTTCCGATCATTCTCCCGGCTCCGCATACCCCCGAACATATCGGCAAGTTCAAGGGTCTCGTATCAGCCTTGACTCGATAATTGGGCTCGGACTGCGCGGGGAATGGCTGCTCAGTGACGGTAAGTTTTCGGTTGGGAAGGCAAAACAAGTCGGTGAACGGGCTCCGATCTGGGGAGCGGCTGCCGATTCATTTTGCTTCCGCTCTGGATGTTGATGGCCTCGAGTCTCGGTGTCCGGGCTCCGTCTGGGGCACATTAGTAGAGCTCGGCACATATGATAGATTCCCGGTAGAGAGCCTCTCGGTGGCCGGGCGCCGGACCGAGCCTCCCCGCCTGTAAATCGGGCACGCGTCTCTACTGTGCCTTGCATTCTGCGGTTGATATGATCGCGCCAGCATTGCACGTTAATGTGCCGATCAGGCGTTTCGTGTCCGCGGGAGCCTGGTCCTGAATACCGATTCGACCCCTCACATAGCCCGTGGGGCCGGGCTGCTACAGCATATAAGGAGCTTTTTGACACGGATGAAGACACTCATCCACCTCATCACAAGATGTCTCACGATACCGAATCACTAAAGAACAACGAGGTCTCTGCAATTCACCAAGCTTCGACAGATGCCGATGCAATCCGAAAAGCCATGGCTGCAGCCGCGGAGGAAAAGGCAATGGGCTTCAAGGCTGTCATGCGAATACATTGGAAGGCGGCCATGTGGAGCTGCATTTTCAGTCTCGCCTTGGTAATGGAAGGCTATGACTTGGGGATTGTAAGCAAAGTATACCAGGGTCTGGTTAGGGCTGATTCACCAGATCAACTCATTCTATGGTCAAGCCTCGTTCCTCAAGCGATTTGGAAGTGTGACTCCTGAGGGGAAGCTTTACATTCCTGCCAATTGGCAGGCTGCTATCAACAACGCCGCCAGTATCGGACAGGTCATCGGTCTCCTTATCAACGGCCTCGCCCAAGCCCGATACGGATCTAAACGTGTTTACTGCTGTGCAATGATCGGAATGTGTGGCGCCATCTTCATTCCCGTCTTCTCGACCTCGCTTCCTATGCTTTTCGCAGGCGAATTGGTGTGCGGCATTCCTTGGGGGATCTTCCGTAAGTAGTGGTGGATCGGCCCTAGCTATCTATCCTGATGGTTTAGAGACTCTATCCACCGCATACGCGGCTGAAGTCTGTCCTTTGGCGCTGCGAGGATATCTGACGAGTTTCGTCAACATGTGTTGGGGCTTCGGTTTGTTCCTTGCAGCTGGGGTGGTCAGAGCTTCCATCGAGGTTGACAGTCAGTGGGGTAAGACTGAATTGGGCCACAAATTTGA
>Ga0265780_10009780_pt1 | contig 11468 bp, 12 predicted proteins | sample P1T30metagenome_FD_192432 | JGI IMG/M metagenome (GOLD analysis project Ga0265780, IMG submission 192432) | Plant litter microbial communities from East Loma Ridge, Irvine, California - P1 T30 | ecosystem: Environmental > Terrestrial > Plant litter > Unclassified | place: USA: California... | reverse complement strand
TGACGGGCGACCCCGGGGCCACGACGGCCGGGTCGAGCCGGGCCGCGACGGCGGCGAGCGCGTCGCGCGCGACCGGCACCCGCTCGACGTCGTCGACGGACTCGCCGAGCACCGCCACGGCCCGGCCGGTGCTCTCGAGCACGTCGGCGAGGCCGAGCCGGTCGCGGCCGTCGCCGACCACGGTGTCGATGCGCCGGGCGATGACGCGGAGGTTGCGGACGGCGAGGTCGACGTCCTGCCGCAGCTCCTGCTGCTGGCGCAGGTAGGGCAGGCGGGAGCGGAGGAACGGCGACAGCCGCGAGATGGACGTCGCCGACTCGAGGGCGGCGGCCCAGTCGTCGAGCAGCGGCTGCGTCGAGCGGAGGCGGCGCAGCGCCTCGTCGGCCCGCCGCACGTCGTCGGAGCGGAGCGCGTCGACGAGCGCCGTGAAGGCGGCCGCGAGCTCGGCGAAGAGGGTGCGGGCGTCGGCGCGGACGAGCCGCAGCGGGTCGCGGGGCACGATCGCGGTCACGGCGAGGGCGACCGCTCCCCCGACGACGCCGTCGACGCTGCGCACGAACGGGCCGCCGTCGGGGTCGGGCAGCAGCATGACGAGCATCGCCTGGGTGGCCGCCGCCGCGGCGAAGCCGGGGCTCGGCGAGCTGAAGCGGGCGACCACGAGCACGACGAACAGCACGACGGCGACCTGCCAGAGGCCCTTGCCCAGCACGAGCAGCATCACCTCGCTGAGGGCGATGCCGATCAGGATGCCGACGGCGTTCTCGAGCACCACCTTGGGCCGCGCGTCGCGGGCGAGCCCGAGCGACGAGATGGTGATCGTCACGGCGAGCAGGGGCACCGCGTGGCCGAGCGCGTAGTGGGCGACGGCGTACGACGCCGTGACGGCCACGACGATCTGCACGATCGCGGGCAACGCCGTGGCCGCGCGGTGCGCCGGGCCCCGCAGGTCGAGTCGCCGCGCCGCGCGGGGCGCCGCCGACGCGCCGGGGGCGTGCGGACGCCGCACGACCGGCTAGCGGCGGACGGCCCCCAGGCGCGGCAGCCGGGGCACGCCGGCTGAGGCGCCCGCGGAGGCCGGCACGATCGTCTGCGGAGCGGCGGCGACGACGATGTCGGCCGAGAGGACGGCCAGCGGCGCGTCCTCGTCGGTGGTGCGCTTGACCAGCGCGAGGGCGATCGGCCCGAGCTCGTGGTGCACGGCCGAGCTGGTGACGTGCCCGACCTCGCGCCCCGTGTCGGCGGCGAGCACGACGGGGTCGCCGTGCGCGGGCAGCACCGAGTCGCTGCCGTCGAGGTGCAGCATGACCAGGCGCCGGGGCGGGTGGCCGATGTTGTGCACCTTGGCCACGGTCTCCTGACCCCGGTAGCAGCCCTTGGCGAGGTGCACGGCGCTGCGCATCCAGTCGAGCTCGTGCGGGATGCTGCGCTCGTCGACCTCGGTCGAGAGCCGGGGCCGCCAGGCCTCGATGCGCAGGGCCTCGAGGGCCAGCGTGCCGGCGGCGGGCAGGTCGGAGGCGGCGAGGGCCGCGAGGTCGGCCCGGGCGACGAGCGTCTCTCGCGCCGTCCACGAGCGACCGGGGTGGTCGTCGGCGTCGGCGTACGAGTGGCCGCCCACGGCGACCTCGGACCAGGGGTCGAGCCAGACGACCGGGACGCCGGCGGGCGCGAGCACGGGCACCGGCAGCTCGACCTCGCCGAGCGAGCCGAGCGTCGCGACGTCGGCGGTGCGGTCGGCGACCTCGACGCGGAGCATGAAGCGCATGCGGTCGAGCCAGGCGCGCAGCGGCTCGGCCTCGACGCGGTCGACGAGCAGCCAGGTGGTCTCGCCGTCGTCGACGACCCGGGCCGCGTGCTCGAGGCGCCCGTTGGCGTCGAGCAGCAGGGTCTCGGTCGAGTCGCCGGGGGCCAGGCCGGTGAGGCTCTGGCTCGTGAGCGAGTGCAGCCAGCTCAGGCGGTCGGGGCCGGAGACGGTGAGCACGCCGCGGCTCGACAGGTCGACGACCGCCGCACCGCGGGCCAGCGCGCGCTGCTCGGCGACGGGCGTGCCGTAATGGGCCGCGACGCCGGTGCCGTCGTCGACGAACCCCTCGCGGGCCGAGAACGGCGAGAGGGCCGAGGCCGGAGCCGAGGAGGCGTCGGTCGCGTCGCCGAGGTCGGCGTCAGCCAACGCGGGCCAGCCGACCCGACGCGTGCGTGCGCAGTTCTTGCCCGAGGGCCGCGATGTCCCACGCCCAGAGCAGGTCGTTCTCGACCAGCCCGTACATGCGGGTGGCCGCCGAGTACTCTTTCGCGTTGCTCGAGCGGAGCACCGCGTCGGTCGACAGGTCGATGCGCGGGCCGGCGACGCGGCCCAGGTAGAGCTCGTTGACCCCGGTGGGGTGCACGAGCTGGACCTCGAGGCCGAAGCCGTCGTCGGGGCGCCGCAGGATCTCGACGGTCTGCGCGCTCGTGTAGGGGGCGACGCCCTGGCCGGGCAGCATGCCCGGGCCGCGGTCGCCCACCTCGGCGGGGCGCTCGAGGCGCCAGAAGCCGGTCTCGCTCGCGAGGGGCGTGCGCTCGTCGTCGAGCAGCCAGGCGAACGAGCTGTAGTTGAGCCAGGGGGTGCCGTCGTGGCTGAAGCTGATGCGCTGCCCGAACTCGTGGGTGCGGCGCACGGCGGGGGGCTGGCCGTCGGCCGGCGCGGCGGGGTCGCCCTCGCCGATCTTGTAGTCGACGACGCCGGTGCCCTCCCAGACGCCGATGAGCCACGACAGCGGGACGAGCTCGGCCGGCAGGTCGGTGGGGATGTCGATCACGGGTCTAGCGCTGTCCCTTGAACAGCTTGACCAGCACGACGCCGGACACGAAGGCGATGGCGAGCGAGGCGAGGCCGAGGAGCCCGATGTAGAAGATCTCGAGGGCGAGCAAGGAGTCCATGGGTCGAGCCTACCTGCGGCGCGCCGAGATGGACAGGCGAGCGGGGCGTGGTCGGAGCAGCGTCGAACGACCTGCGGCCGGTGCCCGGCGTCGACCTGCCGTCCGTGTCGCCGCGTGGTCAGCGCAGCAGCGCGACGACGCCCGTCGCCGCCGCCAGGACGACGAGGCTGCCGCACAGCGCGAGCATGGTGCGCGAGACGAGGCCGTCCTTCTCGCTCGCGGCGAGCTGCAGCACGAAGGTGAGGACGATGCAGCCGCCCAGGGCGAGCGAGAGCCACTCCCAGTGGTCGTCCCCCGTCGTGGTGGTGACGATGAGGACGCCGGCCACGATCGCGAAGAGCCACACGGGCACGACCGTGGCGGGCTTGAGGCGCGCGAGACGGCCCGTGGTGGTGTCGGCTGCTGCGCTCATGGGCGTCGTCCCTCGTTCGTGGCCTGCCCGGCTGCCCTAGCATCGGGGTGGTCGGGGCGGTCGTCGCCCGTGACCTAGGCTGTTCGACAGTACATTCACTGGAGGTCCGTGTGGCGCAGCTGTTGGTCCTGACCTCGGCCGGCTCGTCGGACGTGCTCCCGGCCCTCGGCCTGCTGAGCCACCGTACCCGGCAGATCCCCGCCGAGCCTGCGCAGCTCGTGAACGCCCCCTCCAGCGACCTCATCTTCGTCGACGCCCGCGTCGACCTCGCCAGCGCCAAGTCGCTGTGCAAGATCCTGCGCACCACCGGCGTCACCGTGCCGCTCGTGCTCGTGCTGACCGAGGGCGGGCTGACCGCCGTCAACCACGAGTGGGGCGCCGACGACGTCGTGCTCGAGACGGCCGGCCCCGCCGAGGTCGACGCGCGCATCCGGCTCGTCACGGGCCGCCTGGCGCAGTCGCAGACCGGCTCGAAGATCCACGCGTCCGGCGTCGTCATCGACGAGGCCAGCTACTCGGCCAAGGTGCACGGCCGCCCCCTCGACCTCACCTTCAAGGAGTTCGAGCTGCTCCGCTTCTTCGCGACGCACCCGTCGCGCGTGTTCACTCGCGAGCAGCTGCTCAGCGAGGTCTGGGGCTACGACTACTTCGGCGGCACCCGCACCGTCGACGTGCACGTGCGGCGCCTGCGCGCCAAGCTCGGCGACCTCGAGTCGCTGATCGGCACCGTGCGCAACGTCGGCTACCGCTTCAACGTCTACGACGACGAGCCGGGCCCGGTCGTCGGGTGACCGCCGACCTCGACGCGACGACGCTCGAGGGCCTCGCCCGTGCGGCCCAGGCCGTCGACGGCAGCCCGCCCGTCAACGACCAGGCGCTCGTCGAGGCCCGCACGGGCCAGGCGGTGCTGCTCGGCGACGAGCGGGCCGCGGCCGTGCTGCGCCCGGGCGAGGTCGAGCTCGTCGTGCACCCCGACCACCGGCGACGCGGCCTCGGCACCGCCCTGGCCCGACGCGTCGTCGACGAGACGACGGGCCCGCTCGCGGCCTGGGCGCACGGCGACCACCCCGGTGCCCGCGCGATCGCCGCCCGGCTCGGCTTCGTCGAGACGCGTCGGCTGCTGCAGCAGCGCGCGCCCGTCGAGCCGCGCACCCCGCGCCTGCGCGACGGCGACCGCGTGGCCGCGTTCCGCCCCGGCGTCGACGACGCCGCGTGGCTCGACCTCAACGCCCGCGCCTTCGCCGACCACCCCGAGCAGGGCTCGCTGACGCAGGCCGACCTCGACGCCCGCAAGGCCGACGACTGGTTCGACGCGGGAGACCTGCTGCTGCTCTGGCGGGGCGACGAGCTGCTCGCCTCGTGCTGGCTCAAGCTCGAGGCCGGCCAGCCGGGCGAGTTCTACGCCGTCGCGGTCAGCCCCGAGCACCAGGGCGAGCACCTGGGAGGCGCGGTGGTCGACGCCGGTCTCGCCCGCCTCCACGACCGTGGCGTGACCACGGCGGCCCTCTACGTCGAGGGCGACAACACGGCCGCGCTGCGCCTCTACGCGGCCCGCGGCTTCGTCGACCACGCGGTCGACGTGCAGTTCACGCTCTCGCGCTGACCTCGCGCCTGTACCCCGATCGGGGTGAACGTCGGGGTGAACCGCGTCGTCTGCACATTTCTGTGCAACTTCGTGCACGGCGTGCAATAACCGCCGGTCACGACCGCGATGCCCGTCGGTACGGGCCCCGACGGCGCACCAGGTCGTTCGGTCGTCGAGGTTAACGTTGCGTTTCCGCCCCCCGCTCGGGGGGCGTCGGCCTCTAGCTTCGTTCTCGGCTCGCCCCGGCGGGCCACCGATCCCGCCCGGCCGGACGGTCAGGGCGACCACACGGAAGACGACCCCGAGGAGCACCCATGCCCAACTTGAACGTCACCTACGGCGACATGCGCGACGCGGCCACCCGCCTGACCAACGGCGAGGCCGACATCGAGTCGAAGCTGCGCGAGCTCAAGGCGCAGGTCGACAGCCTGATCAGCGGCGGCTACGTCACCGACCAGTCGTCGGTCGCCTTCGGCACCTCGTACCAGGAGTTCAACGACGGCGCCACGAAGACCATCCAGGGCCTCGAGGGCATGAGCTCGTACCTCAACAGCGCCGCCGAGGCGCTCGAGCAGACGGACTCCGAGCTGGCCAAGGCGCTCAAGTAGCGCGTCGCCGCGGTCCCGTCCCCGTCGCGGGACGGGACCTCGGCGTTCCCCCCAGCCCCCACCTCCTCGGCTCGGCCCTTCACGAACGGACGCCCCATGCCAGACCTCATCGTCGACGGAGAGGCCCTCCGGACCTCGATCGACTCCCTCGCCCGCGTGCGGGACGAGCTCAGCGACCAGATGTCGGGTCGCGACGAGAACCACGACATCTTCGGCCAGAAGGACCTGAACAAGGCGATGCACGACTTCAGCGGCGACTGGAAGATCCACCGCAACAAGATCAAGGACGACGTCGTCAAGCTGCACGACAAGCTCGTCGAGATGAGCGACACCTGGGACGAGGCGGACGGCGAGATGGCCAAGAGCATCAGCACGGAGACGGTCTGATGGGCGCGCGCCCGGGCGAGTGGTCGCTGCTGCACGAGAACGGCGACCCGATGTCGGCCGACGTCGACCAGGTGAAGGTGCTCGCGGCCTTCTACGACGACATGGCCCGCACGATCCACGAGCAGGCCGACGTGCTCAAGCGCATCGGCGACGGCGACGAGAGCCAGTTCAAGGGCCAGGGCGCCGACAAGGTGCGCGCCAAGAGCAAGACGGTGGGCGAGGCGCTCGAGCAGATGTCGGGGCGCTACGACGCCGTCCGCGACGCCCTGCGCTCGTACCTGCCCCAGCTCGACCACGGCCTCGCCGAGTCGGCCTCGGCCCTGCAGGAGGCGGTGGCCGCGCGCGACTCGATGTCGCAGGCCACCGGCATGGCCGACCCCCGAGAGGGCCGCGCCGACGACGCCCCGCCGCTGACGAGCGAGGAGGAGGGGGCCGGCCGCGCCAAGGACGCCGCGCTCGACTCGGCGCAGGGAGCGGCGGCGGCCGCCGTCGCGCACCTCCGCCGCGCCCAGGCCGACCTCGACGCCGCGGGCCACGCGGCCTCGTCGACGATCCGCGGCGCCTGGAAGGACGGGCTGCACGACACCCTCGGCGACAAGATCCGCGCCTTCTTCAAGAAGTTCCTCGCGATCCTCATCAAGGTGCTCACCTGGATCGGGATCGCCCTGGCTGTCATCGCCATCCTCATCCCGGGCCTCGGCTTCGTCGCGCTCATGGGGGCGGTCACCGCGGGCGTCGCCTTCGCCGCGACCATCGCCCAGGCGGCGATGGGCGACGCCTCGTGGGTGTCGGTGATCATGGCCGGCGTCGGCATCCTCTCGCTCGGAGCCGGGGCGCTCATCACGAAGGCGACGAACCTCAAGAAGATCGCGATGATCGGCAAGGGCGGCGCCGCCACCACGACGAACGTCACGAAGAACGCCTTCGAGGCGATGAGGTTCACGGCGAACCAGGCGGCCCGTCGCAAGGAGATCTTCGACGCCGCCCTCGACGGCAGGACGAGCATCGACGACGCGATCAAGCAGCTCAAGGAGCTGCCGACCCGCCTGAAGGAGATGCGCGAGAACGCGGTCACGATCCACAAGGCCACCGATCTCGGCGAGATCAAGCCGAACTGGTGGAACCTGCGCGACCTCAAGGGCATCTGGAAGGCCGACGCGAAGACGGTCACCGAGTGGCGGGCCGACATGATCCCCAAGCTCGACAAGGTCATCGGCGTCGACGGGCTGAAGGGCCTCGGGGAGATCGCCACGAAGGCCAAGCTCAGCGGCATCGACCTGGTGTCGCTGAAGAGCGCCCAGAACCTGATCTACTTCACGGGCGGGTCGAAGGTCTTCGGCTGGGGCAGCACCGCCTTCAGCCTCGGGGCGAACCCGACCGGCATCGGTCCGGACATCGCGCGCTGGGCGGGCTGGGAGGACGCGAAGGCGAACTTCCCGGGCGGCACGCCGTCCGTCGCCGAGGCCGACGCGGAGAAGCTGTGACCGGCCCCGTGCTGGTCGTCGACGTCGACCCGCCGGCCTGGCTGATCGTCCCTCCCGCCGACACGGCGTCCGGCCCCTGGCGGGAGGCGGCCGCGGCGCTGTTCGCCTTCTCGGCCGAGGTCGATCGCACCGGCGACGTGACTCCCCCGGAGCTCGACGTCGAGGCCGCGCTCGACGGCCTGCTCGCCATGGCGGCCACGCTCGGCGAGGGCTCGCGGCTCGTCGCCGGCTTCTCGGTGCCCGGCGCCTGGCCGCTGCCGGTCATCGTCGACGCGGGCCTCACCGGCGACGACGCCCCCGACCTGCTCGAGCTCGGCCGGGCCCGGGGCGGCTCGCCGCTCGAGGCGCCGCTCATCGACGACCTGCCCGACGACGTCGGCCCCGGCGTCGTCGTGACCCGCTTCGACCTCGACCTCGAGGGACGCGTCTGGGCCACCGTCACCGCGGCCGCGCGCCGCGACGGGATCGACGTCACGACGACCTGGCGCAGCACCGACCTCACGCTGGTCGCGCTGCAGACCCCCCACGTCGTCGAGCTCGCCGGGCGCGTGCGCCTGGCCGACCGGGCCGACGAGCTGCAGGAGGCGGGACGATGACCACCGCGACCTCGGGCGCCCTCGCGCCCGCCGCCTCCTTCGCCGTCGCCCTGCCCGCCGGCTGGGCCCGGCTGCCGGCCCGTGCCGAGCACGCCGACGACCTGGCCCGCGAGGTCGACCGCATCGTGCGCGAGGCCCTGCCCGACGACCTGCCGCGCGACAGCGCCGAGCCGCTGCGCCGCCAGCTGCGCCGCCGCCTGACCGACGCGGTCGAGGAGGCCGGCCGGGCCGGCGCGAACGCCGTGTACCTGCCCGCGTCGGTCGACGGCTTCGCCCTGCCGGTCAGCCTCAGCGAGGCCGAGGTCGACGACGAGTCCGAGACCGAGCCGGTGCGCATCGTCGCCGACCTGCTCAGCGAGGCCGGCCAGCTCGACGGCCTCCGCGACGTCGACGGCGCCGCCGCCGCCCGCACCGTCGCCACCGTCGCCTCCGACCAGGCCGAGGGCTCGTGGGAGCGCACCTGGTCGCGACGCGTCGTCTACACGGTCTCGGTGCCGCACCGGCCCGGCCGCTGGGTCGTGCTGACCTGGTCGGCGGTCTACGGCGACGAGCCGAGCGAGCGCCTCGCCGACGCCCTCGTCGAGCTGTTCGACGCGATCATGACGACCTTCCGCTGGACCGACGTGCCCGGCGAGGAGCCGACCCCGGTCGAGCTCGCCGTCGCCGCCGCCGAGGAGGCGCGGTGACCGCAGGAGGCGCGGTGGCCGTCACGGCCCGCGCGGTCGACCTGCCCCCCATGCTCGAGCCGTTCGGCGACCTGGCCCTGACGGTCGCGGTCGTGCTCACGGTCGCCGTGCTCGCCTTCACGATCCCGGTCTGGGTGGCCTCGCGCCGCGTCGTCAAGGTCGAGGCCGTGGCCTGGGCGGACGACGTGCGCGGCGACCCGTCCGCGACCTGGGCCGCCGACCGCGCCCTGCGCGTGCTGCTCGCCTCGTGCGAGCGCGAGCGCGTCGTGTTCCCCGGGCTGTCGCGGGTCGTCGTCGGCGCCGACCGCGTCGACGTCGACCTCGTCACGCCCACCGTCGCGCCGCCGGCCCCCTGGACCACCGGCCGCGACGGCCGCCGCTGGTCGGCGCCGGTCGAGCTCGTGCAGCTCGAGGCCGTGCCGGCGCGACGGCCCGACGAGCTCGCCACGGTCGTGGCGCTCGGCTCGTCGCCCGAGGGGCGCGTGCTCGTCGGGCTCGAGGCCCTGCACGGGGTGCTCGGCGTCGACGGCGACCGCGCCTCCCGCCTGGCCGTCGCGCGCCGCGTCGCCGACCAGCTCGCCACGTCGCCGTGGTGCCGCTCGACGGCCGTGCTGCGCGTCGGGGTGCGGGACGACGAGGTCGCGGCCGGCGCCCTGCTCTCGCTCGACGACGCCCTCGACGTGGTCGTGACGGGCGCCTCCCCCGGCGTGCTGTTCCTCTCGGAGGTGCCGTCCGCCTCCGCCTGGACCGCCCTGCGCTCGGCCCTCGAGCGGCCGGAGAACCGCTGGGGCGTCGTGCTGCTCGCCCGGCACGAGCAGGTGCGCTGGCAGCTGACCGCGCGCCGCGACGGCACGCTCACCGGCGACGCCGTCGGCGAGCTGCGCTGGGTCGACGTCGCCCTCAACGGGCACGAGGCCGTGGCGGTGCCCGCCGGCCTCGCCCGGCCCTCGGCCGACGGGGCGCCGGCGTCGCCGCCCGTGCCCTCCGTCCCCGTGGCCCCCGGCACCGCGCCCGCCGGTCGGCGCGCCCAGCCGAGCCGAGGAGGCGCCCCGCAGCAGGGCGGGCCGGTGCCGACGCGATGAGGGTCGTCCTCACCGTCTCGGACGACGTCGTCGGCACGCGCTCCGACCTCGTCGTCGACGCCCCCGGCGAGACGCCCCTGGCCCTCGTGCTCGAGGCGATCGGCCGCGAGGTCGGCACCGTGTCGCGCACCCCCGAGGGCGTCGACGAGCAGGCGACCTTCGCGACCAGCGGCCTGCTCGACGGCGCGCTGCTGCACGTCGGGTCGCCGCCTCCCGGCCGCGCGGCCCCCGGCGTGGTCGAGCTGCGCCTCGTCGGCGGCGTCGGCGCCGGGCGCTCCGAGCCGGTCGTCGTCGGCCGCACCCTGCTCGCCGTCGACGCCGACGGGCTGCTCGTGCTCGGCGCGTCGGAGCTGCCCGCCGTCGCCGAGCTCGACGTCGCGTTCGACGCCGGCGTGCGCGTCAGGGCGGTGCCGCCCGAGCCCGGGCTGGCGACGACGCCGGCGCTGCTCGAGGAGGAGCCGCTGACCGACGAGTGGACGGAGTGGCCCCCGGAGGCGCGGCTGCGCGTCGGCGAGTCGGTGCTCGCCGCCCTGCCCGCCACCGTGCCCGACGTCGTGCTGCTGCGCGCGCCGGACTCGGGCTGGGTCGACTACAACCGGCCCCCGCGGCTGCTGCCGCCGACGCCGCCCGTCAAGTACGTCATCCCGCGCGTGCCGGCCCCGCCGCAGCGCTCGCCCCTGCCGTGGATCATGGCCGCCGTGCCCGCCGTGTTCGGCATCGTGATGGCCGTGGCGTTCCAGCACGCCTTCTACCTGATGTTCGCGTTCATGTCTCCGATCATGATGATCGGCACGACCGTGACGAACCGCCGCAACGGCAAGAAGAGCCACGGCAAGGCCCTCGCCGAGCACCGCGAGCTCGTCGCCCGCATCGAGGGCTGGGTCGACGACTCGATCGCCGCCGAGCGCGACCGTCGCCGCTCCCGCGCCGCCGACGCGGCCGAGCTGCGCACGGCGGCCCGCGTGCCCACGCACCGGCTCTGGGAGCGCCGCCCGACCGACCCCGACCACCTGCACGTCCGCGTCGGCACGGCCGACCTGCCGAGCACCGTCGAGATCCAGGACGAGCGCTCGACCGACCAGCGCAGCACGGCCACCGGCACGACGCGACAGGTGCCCGTCGTGCTGTCGCTGGCCCGCACCGGCGTGGTGGGGCTCGCCGGGTCCGGGAGCCGCCCGCGCCTCCTCGGCCGCTGGCTCGTCGGCCAGCTCGCCGTCGCGCAGAGCCCGCACGACGTGCGGCTCGTGGTGCTGACGTCGGTGCCCGCCCTGCCCGAGTGGGCCTGGGCCACCTGGCTGCCGCACGCCCGCCCGGGCGACGGCGACGACGCCCTGGCCGCGATCGGCGCCGACGGCGAGACCATCGGCCGGCGCCTCGCCGAGCTGTCGCTCGTGCTGCAGGAGCGGCGCGCGGCCTCGTCGGCGCGATCGGCGAACCCGCAGCGCTTCTCGCCCGAGTACGTCGTCGTGCTCGACGGCGCCCGCCGCCTGCGCGCCATGCCCGGCGTCGTCGGGCTGCTGCGCGAGGGGCCGCAGCACGGCATCCGCGTGGTCTGCCTGGACGCCGAGGAGTGGCAGCTGCCCGAGGAGTGCACGGCGACCGTCGCGCAGCACGCCGACACGAGGCTGACCGTGCGCGAGCACGGCCGGGCCGACCTCGACGACGTGCTCGCCGACCTCGTCGTCGACGACTGGTACGACGACGTCGCCCGC